>Ga0209229_10001020_pt1 | contig 11473 bp, 7 predicted proteins | sample SanBayMetagenome_FD_187466 | JGI IMG/M metagenome (GOLD analysis project Ga0209229, IMG submission 187466) | Freshwater and sediment microbial communities from dead zone in Sandusky Bay, Ohio, USA (SPAdes) (version 2) | ecosystem: Environmental > Aquatic > Freshwater > Lentic > Sediment | place... | reverse complement strand
CACAATTACGATTGCTGGAGAAGATGCAAGCTCATCAAATAAGGGTGTTGCTTCATTTGATTCAACAGACTTTACAGTAACAACTGGAAACGTAGTATTAAATGTTGAGAGAGTACAAGATATTGTTGGTGCTCAACTTGTTGCTGGAGAAGGAATTGATTTAACATATGATGATGCCAATACAGGATCATTAACAATTGATGCAGAAATTGCAACTACCACAAACCGAGGTGTTGCATCCTTTGCTACAGAAGACTTTACAGTTACAGATGGCGCAGTAACAATTAAAAATGTTAACCTTGCCACACAGACCACTGGAAACTATATAGCAACAATTGCTGGAACAACTGACGAAATTACAGTTTCAGGTTCAGGTTCAGAAAACTCAGCAGTAACAATTGGTTTACCAGACAATGTAACAATTACAAACGATTTAACAGTTGGCGGAAACCTAACAGTTAATGGAACACTTACTTCTCTAAATACAGAGCAAGTAACAATTGAAGATAACGTAGTTGTATTAAATAGCAATGTCACTGGTTCACCAGTAGCAAATGCTGGTATCGAAGTAGAACGTGGAACTTCAACAAATGTGTCTGTGCTATGGAACGAAACAGACGATGCTTGGACGCTCACAAATGATGGAACAAATTTCCACTCTGTAGTACGCAAGTATTCAGAAACACTATCAACATCAGCAACAAGCTATACAATTACACATAATCTTGGTACCAGAGACATATTAGTTCAAGTCTATGAGGTTGCATCACCGTATGCTTCTGTTGAAACAGATGTAGAACATACATCAACTACAACAGCAACAATAAGATTTGCAACCGCACCATCTTCTGGAGCATACCGAGTAGTTATTAGCGGGTAATCGTGGCAAAGCAATTTAAAACGCCTATTGCCCCACCAGCATTAAATTCAGATCCTTCTGGAACTTATGCGGGTGAGATATATTATAATACCGTATCAGGCGCTTTAAAAATTTTTAATGGAACTACTTGGAGTTTGCTTACTGGTTCTGGTGAAGGATCTGGTACATCAAATTCATTTGAAGTTTTAGCAACAGCACCTTCAGCACCAGCACAAGGAAGAACCTATTTTGATTCTTCTGAAAATACAATAAAAGTTTTTAACGGAACAATATGGTATGATGTAGCTGGCCCAAAGGAATTACTTGACCACACACACTTTGCAGGTGAGGGTGGAGTTAGAACATTAGATTATGGAAATTATGTAGAATACGGAAATTATATTGTTTCTTTAGATGGTGGAACTGCAACAACAGACTATACCACAACACCTAATGATGATATAATTGATGGAGGGGTAGGTTAAATAAAATGGCAGTTAGAATTCAGTTACGTAGAGATACAGCATCAAATTGGTCAACAAATAATCCAATTCTTCGCCCAGGCGAGGTTGGAGTAGAAACAGACACACTTAAATTTAAAATAGGACCTACAGTTTCAGCACCAGCAATTGGTACAGCATGGAATTCAATTTCAGCCTATGCAAACATAACTTCAACAGGCCTAGCAAGCAGCCTTGCATCATATATTGAGTTGGCCGATCAAGGGGTTCCAGGCGGACCAGCAGAACTAGACTCAAACGGAGACCTACTTGTTCCAGAAAATTCTATAATTTTGTGGGACGACGCTGACTACACATATACAACAACATTGACTGCAACACAACCTACAGAAAATAGAACAATTACCTTCCCGAATTCATCTGGAACAGTTGCGCTAACAACAGACATTCCAACACTAGATACAGATGACGTTGCAGAAGGAACAACAAATAAATATTTTACAGACGAAAGAGCTCAAGATGCAATTGATTTAGCTTTAACAGCTGGAACAAACATTTCTAAGACTTATGATGATATAGCTAATACTTTAACTATTGCTACCGTATCCGATCCAGCATTTGGAAATGGATTAAATGTAGGCACCCAGTCCCTTGGCTTAAGAACAACTGATGCCTACACAAATCCAATGGCAGTATTTTCAATTGATTCAGATTCAGACTACGCACAACTTGCTATCAAGAATACAGGAAACGGCGTAAACTCATCTACAGATATCATTGCATATTCTGATAATGGAAACGATACAGCTGGCTGGATTGACATGGGTATTACTTCTAGCGCATTTAGTGATGCTGAGTTTACCATTACTGGTAGAAATGATGGATACATATTTATGGAAGCCCCTGCTACTACAGTAGCTTCTGTAAATAATAAAGCATTAACAACAAATCTAGTTACTCTTACAACATCTTCAACTCATGGATTTACTACTGGTAAAAGAGTTACAATTGCTGGAGTCGGTGCGCCATTTGATGGAGTATATACAATTACTGGCACTCCTACAACAACTACATTTACTTATGCAAAAACAAATGCAAATATTACATCTGCTGCAGTTTCTCCAGTTGGAACAGCAACTCAACACACAGGTAATGGAAATCTAGTATTAGCAACAGGTGCAAATGGTGCAGAAAATGCAATCGTATTTGCAGCAGGCGGATTACAGTCTGATAATACTCAGATGACAATTTTCCCTGATCAAAATGTTCATATTGAAATTGATACAGACTCAACTTCTGCAACAACTGGAGCTCTTACTGTAGCAGGCGGAGCAGGAATCACTGGAAACCTTTCAATTAATGGTATTGCTAGACTTACTGATACAGTATACGTTGGAGCAACATCAGAAACATTTGAAACTACAGCAGAACTTACAAACCCTTCAGCAGTATTTTCACTTACTGGAGATCCATATGCTCAGGTTGCAGTTCATAATCCAGATTCTGATTCTTCCGCCGATCTTATTATTTATACAGATAATGGTACAGATGCACATGGATGGATCGACCTTGGAGTAACTGGAAGCCAATTTAGCCAGCCACAATTTGGAATTACTGGACCAAACGACGGATACTTATTCTTTGAGGCACCAGAAGGAACAACTGGAGACGGAAATCTAGTTATTGCAACTGGTAACCGTGGAGAAGCAAACAAGATTATATTTGCGGCAGGTGGTTTCGGTACTGGTACAACACAGATGGAAATTACTCCAAACCAAAATATTCACATTGAAATTCCTACAGCATCTACAAGTGCTACAACAGGAGCACTTACAGTAGTAGGTGGAGTTGGTATTCAAGGTGACCTTAATATTCAAGGTGACGTAGCAATTCAAGGAACTATTACATTCGGTGGTGGCGGAACAACCGTAGAAACACAGAACCTTGCTGTTACAGACCCAGCAATTTTCGTTGGTACAAATAATCAAGCAGACCTTGTAGATCTTGGTATCTATACAGAATTTGCTGTTACTCAGTCACCAGCAATTACTGCTACAGTAACAAATAAGGCACTTGCTGACAATATTGCTACACTTACAACATCAGCAAATCATACATATTTAGCTGGAGACGTTGTAGTAGTTAGCGGAGTAGATGCAACGTTTAATGGAACATTTAATATTATTGATGTTCCAACCACAACAACATTTACATATGCCAAGACAGCAACAAATGTTACAAGTGCTGCGGTTACGCCTAATGGCTCAGCCTCAGTTGGCGCAAGACGCAAATTTGGAGGAGTTGTAAGAGATGCATCTGATGGAGTAGTTAAGATATTCCACGGAGCAACTACAAAGCCATCTGGCACAACAAACTTTGCAGAAGCTGGATTATCATACTCTGGGCTTAAAATAGGAGCACTTGATGCAGCAGAGGCTACAATTGGAGATGTTTCAAATACAGAACTTCAGTATCTTAATGGTGTAACTTCGGCAATTCAGACACAGATTAATGGTAAAATCTCTGCTTCAAGCACAGACACTCTAACAAACAAAACTTTAACATCTCCAAAAATTAATGAAGATGTAGCAGTTACGGCAACTGCAACAGAGATTAATGTTCTAGATGGAATAACTTCAACTACTGCAGAATTAAACATTCTAGACGGAGTTACCTCTACAGCAGCAGAGCTAAATATTTTAGACGGAGTAACCGCATCAACATCAGAGCTAAACATTCTAGACGGAGTCACTTCTACAGCAGCAGAATTAAATATTCTTGATGGAGCCACACTTTCTACAACCGAATTAAATTATGTAGGCGGTGTAACTTCAGCAATTCAAACTCAGCTAGACGGGAAAGTAGACGAGTCTTTATTTGATACAAAGGGAGATATTCTAGTTGCTTCTGCGGACAATACCCCAGTAAAATTAGCAGCTGGAACAAATGGATATCTACTAACAGCAAATTCATCTGCAACAAATGGAATTGAATGGGCGGCTGCACCAGTAAGCCTTCCTACTCAAACAGATAACTCAGGAAAATATCTAACTACAGATGGAACAACAGCTTCTTGGGCAACACTAGTTGTACCAATTGAAACAAAGACAGCAACTGTAACAGCAAATACTGCTACAACTGTAGACACAACAGCATTGTCAGCATTCACAAGTATTGAATATATGGTGTCTCTAAAGCAGGGTTCAAAAGTAAGAACCTCTAAGGTAATTGTACAAAATAATGGAACATCTGTAGACATGACAGAGTTTGCAATTACAGAAACAGGCGGAGTTATTTCTGGTGTGGTAATTTCTGCAGCAGTGTCTGGAACAGACGGAGTTCTGCAGGCAACAATAACAGACGCAACAAGCACGAATGTAGCAGTTAAATTATCTAAAGTTAAATTATAGGGAGGGTTAAGTGGCAGATAAAAACTTTAAAGTAAAATCTGGTTTACAAGTTCCCTCTCTTACAACAGCGGGTCCTGTAACAACAGATTCAGCTGGTAACGTTACTTCCTCTGCCACCCTTCCAATTTCACAGGGAGGAACAGGCCAAACAACCGCTGGCAATGCATTAAATGCATTACTTCCTCTTCAGACTAGCCAAGACAATAAATTTTTACAAACTAATGGCGTAACTACACAATGGACAACTCCTCAACAGCATACAGCAACAGACGGAGTCTTAGGCTCTAGAGTATATAGCGGAACAGTTACTCCATCATCTCCAGTCACAGGAGATCTTTGGATAGATCAAACAACTGGAAATGGAATTCAGTTAGTCAGATGGCGTAAAACTGTTGGATCTACAACAACAACCGTTACTGGGCTAGATGATAATAACTTAACCCTATCTTATACTTCTGGAAATGAGCAGGTATATATTAATGGTGTATTAATTACAAGAGGCCAGGACTATACTGCTACAAATGGTACATCTGTTGTTTTAACACAGGCGGCGGAAGTCGGAGATACATTAGAAATCTTTGGTAACCCCCTATTCTCAGTAACAGATGCATATACACAATCACAGTCTAATTCATTGTATGTATCTAAATCAGGATTTGATGCTGCTGGCAAAAATTTAATTATAAATGGCGGATTCGATATTTGGCAAAGAGGCACAACATTTTCATCTATAACTTCAGGAACATATTCTGCTGATCGATGGTGGTATGGAAACAGCGGAGCCTCTAATTATACAGTTACTCGCCGAACATTAAGCGATTTACCTAATTTTCAATATTCAGCAAGATTGCAAAGAGCTTCTGGAAATACTCAAACGGCATCACAATATTTTGCTAATGTTTTTGAAACAGTTAATTCAATCCCATATGCTGGAAAGCCCGTAACTCTTAGCTATTATGCAAAAGTTGGAGCAAATTATTCAGGTGGAACATCGTTAAATGCAATAGTTGCTTCAGGTACAAGTGTTGATGTAGGCTTATTTAGTGGACCAGGTTCTAATGCCGCAACTACGTCTGTTCCAACTCTAACAACTACTTGGCAAAAATTTACCTCAACTGGTACTATTTTTTCAAATGCAACTCAAGTTTGTATATTTTTTGTATGGGCTCCTACAGGAACGGCAGGAGCAGATGATTGGGTTGAAATTACTGGAGTTCAACTAGAAGTTGGCTCTGTCTCTACCCCGTTTTCTCGTGCAGGCGGAAACATTCAAGGAGAACTTGCTGCATGTGAAAGATACTATGAAGTTATTGGAGGAACAACTACAGCTGGAATAACAATTGGAGGAGTAGCAACAGGGGCTTCTCAAGCATTTTATTTTCCATATTCATTTAGAACAACTAAAAGAATAACACCAACACTTTCTAAAACTGGAACATGGGGAGTAGCAAATTCTATACAGCCACAAACAGCTTTTCCACAACCTTCTGGATTTACTTTATATGGACAGTCACTAGCTTCAGGAACTTGGTACTCTCAAGCAGATTCAGCGGCTGCTACAATTATTGCGTCGGCGGAGCTATAAAGGAGAACTATGACAAGAGCTAGAGATAATTCACTTAATCCGTTTAACAATCAAGTTGCTGGTAAGAATGCAGTAATTAATGGAGCTTTTGATTTTTGGCAAAGAGGTTTATCTATTAATGGATCTACAAATGGAACATACACTTCTGATAGATGGAGCACTGGCCGTTCTGGTTCGCCTTTAACTATAACACGTCAAGCAACAGGAGATACAACAAATTTACCAAATATTCAATATTGTGCAAGAGTCCAAAGAGATAGTGGAAACACTTCAACTGGTCCAGGATACATTATTCAGCCAGTAGAGTCTAGCAACTCAATACCATTTGCTGGCAAAACAGTAACTTTAAGTTTTTATGCTAGAAAAGGTGCAGATTACTCTACAACAAATAGCTGGCTAAACCCATCTTTATGGTCAGGAACTGGCATAGATCAGAATCCATGGAGTGGATATACTAATACAGCTAATATCATAAATTCAAATGTAATTTTAACAACGACATGGCAAAGATATGCGCTTACTGCCACCGTAGGCTCAACAGCAACAGAGCTGCTTGTGCAGTTTGGGTTTAGTCCAATAGGGACAGCAGGAACGAATGATTATTTTGAGATAACAGGAGTTCAATTAGAAATTGGTTCATCTGCTACTCAATTTAGTAGAAATTCTGGTAACGTTCAAGCAGAACTGGCAGCATGCCAGAGATATTATTATAGAGCAGCATCAGAAAGTCCATATGGAGCTATAGGAGTTGGAAAAGCTTATAACGCTAATAACTTAAATATCAATGTTCCTTTTCCAGTAAAAATGAGAACAACTCCATCTGTTAGTTCAGGAGACATTTCATCGTTATCAGCATTTCAATTTGAGACTGGTGCGACTGCTGGAACAACACCAACATCAATAGGAATTAATAGTGGTATTATTAATTCAAATTTTGGAGCAATAGAAGTTGTTAAAGCGTCTACTTTTACGGTTGGAGCTTTTTATTATTTAATGGGTGCTAATAATTCTAACGCATATGTTGGATTTTCGGCAGAGTTATAGGAGGAAATAAATGGCAGTAAAGAGATGGAATGGAACGGCATGGGAAGTCTATGCTGGTGCTGACGTTGTTCCTGTTAAAGTTACAGACGGCAGACCTGGCAAAACTACATTCATTGGCGCTACAAATCCTACAGGACAAGTTGATGGAGATATTTGGATTGATCAAGATACAACTACAAATGCAGTTGTTCCAACAGCATTAACAACAAAAGGCGATACATTTGTTGCAACTGGAAATGCTGCTTATACAAGATTAGCGGCGGGAAACAATGGAGAATCCCTATTTGCAGATTCATCAACTAGTACAGGATTAAGATGGCAAGGTGATTTTAATACAGGTAAAAATAAGATTCTAAATGGCGGGTTCGATATTTGGCAAAGAGGTGTATCATTTCCTGGAGCAGGTTTTGGAGCGGACAGATGGTATATAACTTATTCGACACCTCCAACAACACATAGCATTACAAGAGAAACATTTACCCCAGGCTCTGCCCCAGTTGCAGGATATGAAGGCCAATTCTTTTTAAGAAGAACTACAACAACTCTCGGAAGCAATAATGATGCCTACCTTGGAACTCAAATTGAAGATGTAAGAACACTTGCAGGACAGACTGCAACATTTTCATTTTGGGCTAAAGCAAGTTCGGCAGTAAATGTTCAAGTTGCAGCAAATCAAAGTTTTGGAACTGGTGGGTCTACAACCGTTGGCACATTTATTTCAGGTTTTAATATAACAACTGGGTGGCAAAGATACTCTGCCACATTTAACATGCCATCAGTTTCTGGAAAAACAATAGGCGCTGGAAACTATTTAAATCCATATTTTGCTTATGTACCAACAGCTGGATTATCTTTAGATATTTGGGGGGTTCAGCTAGAGGCAGGAAGTATTGCTACTCCATTTACTACAAATACTGCAAACCCTCAGCAGGAGCTTGCTGCATGTCAAAGATATTTTATTAGATATACACCAAGCTCAGCATTAGGAAATACAATGTATTTTGCATCAGGAAATACAATATCTACAACTAGAGCAATGGTTTCTGTATCAGTTCCAGTAAATTTACGTACTATTCCAAGTCTTACTAAAACATCAGGTGTAGCCTTATATAATCAAGGATCAAATTACTATTGGAATACTGCTGTAGGACCATTTTCTAACGTATACCAAGTATCGCAAAATATTTTAAATTTAGATTGCTGGGTTCCATCTGGACTTACTAATAATACTCCTGTAATGATATCATTAGTAGGTGCAAATGATTATTTAGATTTTTCAGCAGAGTTTTAAGGAGATATAAATGGCAATTAAAAGATGGAATGCAAGTACAAGTCAATGGGAATTAGTAGGTACCCCAGGGACCGCCACTCCTGCCGCAATTGGTGCTGCAACACTGGCATCTGGTGGTAACACATTTCTTGGTGTGCAAACAATTACTGCTGCGTCTGAATGGCCACTAATTTCTAGATTTACAAACCCAACATCGACACATAGAAATCATTTGTTGATGCAAAGATCAAATAACAATGCTGCCGTGACAGCGGGATTTAATTTGGGTGGAATTTCTATGGCAGGTCACGACGGAACAAGCTATGCTTTAGGTTGGAACGGCGGAGCTGAAATAACAGCATATGCTTCACAAACATGGACTCCTACAGCAAGAGGAACAGATTTAGTATTTGCAGCAAGTTATAGTAACACAACTGGCCCATCTGAAAGATTTAGAATTGCGGCAAATGACACATTCGGATTTAATGTTTCAGCGCCAGCATATGGAATTCATCATAGAGTGTTTGGAAATGCAGAAATTGCAACACAATATGGAACTGGAGCAGCTACCTATATTGGTGCATATGCAGCAGAAGGAAGTTTAAGAGTAAGCGGCTCAAATCCATTAACATTTTATACAAATAATACAGAAGCAATGCGTATTGATGCTGTTCAAAATCTTCAAATAGGCGCTGCAAGTGAATTTAATGGTCTAAGATATATTGATTTATATAATAGAAATAGCGGAGTAAACGCTGGGACAATCATAAGACTGATAACTAATAATGCTGCTAATACAGCAGTAACAACGGTAGATATTGTTAAATATAGAAATGGTACCTTTTTAATATCAAATAATGATACTGGTGCTAGCGCAATTACTCAATTTAGTAATGCTGGTGCCGAAAGAATGCGTATTGATGGAAATGGATATCTTCTAGTGGGATATACATCCTCAAATGGCGCATATCGTCTTCAAGTAAACTCTCAGATATTTGCAACATCTTCTTCAATTGCAACTTCAGACGGAAGATATAAGGAAAACGTATTGCCTATATCTTCAGGACTTGATATAATTGATTCTCTTAACCCCGTCTCATTTGATTGGAAAGAGCACCCAGTCCACAACTTTGTTGAGGGTAAAACAGTAGGCTTTATCGCTCAAGAGGTTAAAGAGGCGCTCAAAGACTACGAGTGGGTTAACAATATAATTAAAACAAATACGACAGAAGCAGTACTTGATGAAGATGGCAATGAGGTTACTCCTGCAGAAGAATTCCTAGGAATTGCAGAGTCTAATATGATTCCTCTACTTGTGGCGGCAGTAAAAGAATTGAGAGCAGAAGTAAATACTTTAAAAGCTCAAATAAGCAACTAAGGAGAATAAAATGACAGAAGAAATGACAATGCCAGAGTTTGTAGATAACTCAGATTATAAGATTAATACTACAGATTTTGGTACAACAATTGTAAGAACAGATGAAGATGGAAAAGTATGGTGGATTCCTACTGATCCCGCCAATTCTGATTATGCAAGATATCTTCGTTGGGTTGAAGCGGGTAATACTGCAGAAGCCTATGTAGCACCAACAGAGTAATTAGCATACCTTAAATGGTAAAATAGGAGTATCATGGCAGATAAGAATTTTAAGGTAAAAAAGAATATCCAGGTTACAGACTTGGCCGTTGCTGGCCCAGTTACTGTAGACTCATCTGGTGTTCTTGCCTCATCTTCTGCTCTGCCAGTAAATTTGGGCGGAACAGGGCAAACAAGCGCATCAGCTGCATTTGATGCCCTTCTTCCAACTCAAACAAATAATGCTAATAAGCTTCTAGGAACAAATGGTACATCTGCATCTTGGGTTTCTCCAGGAATTGCATATCAGACTTCAGCCCCAGATAATCCAGTTACTGGACAATTGTGGGTGGACTCTGATGAGACTGGTGATTCACTAGATCCATATATTATCCGTAGAAAAACAATTACAGCAACTGCTGGACAAACCGTATTTACTACAGATGTAGTATTTACAGACGGATATGAGCAAATTTATTATAATGGTGTATTACTTGTAAGAACAACTGACTATACAACAAGCGGCGGAACCAACACAGTTACATTGCTTCAAGGGGCATCAGCAGGAGATACAGTTGAGATTATTTCATCTACTCCGATTAATTTGGTAAATAATGCTACATTAAATGCAAATACATTTATTGGAGCTCAAACGATTGAAAACAATCTTTCCTTTAGAACTCCAAATAATGGAATTATAACTGGAGGAACAAGTGTTCAAAATGGATTAAATGGAGATTTTTTGCTTATTCAAAGATCTTCTGCAGGTGTAGATGCTGGAATACATTTTAGAGGTGGTAGTGGTGGAGCAATTGATTGGTCTATATATAATAAAGGAACTAACAACAATTTAGTTTTTAGAAAAGATGATCAGGGAGAACCTTTAGTGATAACAGATGGGGGTTCAGTTGGAATAGGATATTCCGCTCCAAACTCTCCACTAGAAGTAAGATCTACAAGTAGGGCCTTTGATTCTTTTGGAACAATATTGGCGGCATCAAATGACTTTGGAATAAATAATGGCGGATCAATATCCTTGGGCGGAGTATTTACATCTGATAATAATCAAACAAATACAACAGCCTATGCTCAAGTATCTGGAAGAAAGCTAAACAGCACATCTGGAGATTATGCTGGATACATGGCATTTGCAACTAGAATTCATACAGGAGCTTTAACAGAAAGAATGCGTATTACGCATGATGGCGGAGTATTAATTGGAAAAACCTCAAACTTATATGCAACATTAGACGTAAATGGATCATTCC
>Ga0209229_10001019_pt1 | contig 11476 bp, 13 predicted proteins | sample SanBayMetagenome_FD_187466 | JGI IMG/M metagenome (GOLD analysis project Ga0209229, IMG submission 187466) | Freshwater and sediment microbial communities from dead zone in Sandusky Bay, Ohio, USA (SPAdes) (version 2) | ecosystem: Environmental > Aquatic > Freshwater > Lentic > Sediment... | reverse complement strand
GCGCGTCTACGTCAGTAAGAACCAGTGTTTGGCCGCGAACGCGACGGGCGCACATGAGGCTGCCCGGCGTTGTCAGGATAAAGCTGCCCGCCAGATTCGTGGATGAGGGTGTCCAGACAGTGTTGTTTTCAAGATCGCACCACGCAATCTTACGGGGGTTGCCGTCGGCTCCCAGCGCAAAGATCGAACGCTCATCTGTAACGCAAAGGCCGACACAATTCGCGGGAGAGTTAGTAATCCGCGCTGCAAGCGTAACGGGCGTTACGTCGTCCAACTGCCATTCGTACAGCTTGCCGTCCGACGTGGCGCAGGCGACAAGATACTCACCCCATGTATCGAGGCTCCATGTAGCCGCTTCGGTAACTGGGCTAATATCGGGACGCGGCGTACCGTAGGTATAGCTACCATAAGTAAGGTCGCCATAGCCGGTGTTATCGCTACCATCGGCTGGGCCGGTGACAAATCCTGTAGGCGTAATGTCAACAAGAACACCTGCCGATGTCATGCTGTAGAGTTTTGTGTTAGTCCCTACACCAAGACGGCGAGTGCCATCGTTTGAACGCCATGCGATTGTAGAACGCGGAACGCCGTTTGTGGCGCTCGTGGTACGAACGCGCCATCCACCAATCGGGCGCATTGTCCCGTTATGCCAACGCACAAGGTTGGCGTCATACCACCGTCCTGCGGCCTGAAGTTCAGTGCCGTTGCGATATACGCCGGGTGGTATTGAGATAGGGATCAGTGTCATGCCGGTGTCCGTGTTGAGGCGCTGGGCCCTTATATCACTTATTTGGGATTTTTACAGCCTCTTCCCATGCTTCTATTGTTCGGCGGTGACGCAATGCGCAGTCACCATATTTAGCTAATATATCTACTTCCCATATAGCGCGCTCAGGATCAATAAGCGTAGCTGGTGGCGAGGGAAGCGGCGGACAGTTACTCGCTAGGTTCGCTGGCGGCTGCGGCATTGGCACGATTGACACCGCTTTCGAGCAACCCGACAATGCGAACATCAGGAGCACAATCGGCAGGAACAGCAGGCAAAGTCTTGTATATCTCGCGGATTGTTTGCTTTTCTCTGGCGACCACGACATCGGCTTTATCTCGTTCGGATTGGTAGAGCGTTGAAACCTCATCTATCTGTCCTTGCATTTGCTGGCGCTGCTTCTCCGCTTTTTCCAGAACCGCAGAATACGCGGCATCGCACTGCCAGTCTTTGACCTTCCACCCGGCGGTGAGGCCAACAGCAAGAGCGCCTGCCGCCACATAACCCATGAATGGATTAATCCGCACCATTTATTTTGCCCCATTCTCTCACCGCAAATATAGTCGCACAAGACGCAATCGTAGCAGCCAAGTCCGTAAGGGAAATCGACTGGCTGTTCACAATGGGCAAGGCTACCGCATTTACAATAACACCGCAAGCAATACCGACACATGTGACCGGACGCCACCAAACCCGGACACGCTCAAGCAGCGCGGTCTCAAGTTCTTTAATCGTCATTTTGGGTCTGGGTATTTAGCGTGCGGAAGTTCCCAATGTGGGCCGTCCTTAAACGACTTCCAGTCTCCACCCCAAGTGATCGACACATTCTCAAGATGCGCTGCCTTCTTCATGGCCTCCTCAATCTTGTCAAACAGCGGCCAGTCCCAACGAATGCTGCCAGCTACATACGGCGCGATGTCAACCGCAAAGCCGTGAATGTGGCGCGAACGCATCGTCTTGGTCGCGCCTTTGGCGAATAGTTCTTTCTGCCGTGCGGGAGTCCGCAGCCCCTCGATGACAGTGAAGTCAATATCGGAGATGCTGATGGCGCGTTTAACGACGCGCACCAAGTCTGGATGCACACCGCGAAGGTTTAATAGGGAACGTGGGCCTAGCTTAAACGCCATTACCGATCTGCCTTGTTGTCCAGCTTGTCTTCAATCCGGCGCAGGTGCATCATCACCTCGTCAAACTTCTTGTCGATGCTGTTGAACTTCTCGTCGCCGAACTCCAGCTTCGTTTCAAGAATTGCTAGGCGGTTGCTGAGTTGCGTCCATACGCCAATGATGGCGAAGATGCCCGCAACGACGGTGAGAAGCGTATCAATGCCAAACGACATATCCATTAGCTTGGCTTCACTGGCCAAACGATTGCGAATGGATCGGCCTGCGTTGTTATGTCGCGCAACGCTTGGCGGTATGTGGCCCATGCAGCGGCGTCTGCCGAAGCATCAGGTAGCTGCGTCCAATCGCAGGCAGCTAACAGCTTGCTACGTTCAGCACGAACGACATCCCATTGCGCGCCGACCTTTGCTGCCGATGCGTCTGCGTCTAGGTCTGTCACGATGTAGTTCTGCGTCCAGACACCATCGACCAACACGGCTGGGCCTTCTTCGCGGGCTTGCGTCGCTGGGTCAAAATATGGCGGCGTGACGATCTGCTTCTTGTGTACGCCAAAATGTGCTGCCTGCTCGTCGGTCAGGCGGCGGGCGTAGCAATAATTATCCACGTCCCATTGCGTCGGCTCTGCATCAAAGATGTGCCGGATAAAGGTGTCGCCTTGGGCTTGGACATACCACATTATTCTGCTTCCTTTGCTTCCCGCTTGGCGGTTACACGAATGACGGCTGCGTCATACGCATCTTGGTTGTCGATCTGCTCTCGTAATGCAGCCATGATAGAAACCACGTTCCCCATCTGCTTGCGTGTGGTGTCGAGGCGTTCTGCTACGTTCGCCGCAAACTCGTTATCCGTAGCGTTTGCCAAAAGATACTCAAAGTTCTTGCGGTCAAAGTCATAATGAAAATGCTCAACCTCACGGGCGTACATGGCGTCCGCAATTACGTCATATTTGTATTCGTCACTGAGCTGTGAATAAAACATATGTTACCTTACTAAAAAGAACCAAAATCAACTGCGTTACCCGAAATGCTTGGGAGCGTTGCTGGATCGGCGTATTTGGTGCCAAAACCGGCTGAAGTCCAAGGGTAAGCCGTAATATACGGTGTTGTAGAGTGAGCAACTGCAATGGCATCGCCGCCCGAACTAAATGCAACATCCTGCCCAATGCCAGTCGGAAGCGTTACTGGGTTTGTGTATTTACTTCCAAACCCAGTCGCAGACCAAGGGTAGGCGGTAACGTATGGTGTGCCAAAGTGGGCAACTGCAATAGCATTTCCGCTGGGGCTGAACGCGACACCATCGCCGCTGCCGGTTGGTGTCGCAACTGGATTGGTGTATTTAGTGCCGAACCCAGTCCCGCTGTTCCAAGGGTATACGGTAATATAGGGGGACGAAGAATGTGTGACTGCAATGGCGTCCCCCGCTGTGTTAAACGCAACACCGTAGCCGTTGGTAGAAGGCAACGTAGCTGGGTCTGTGTATTTGGTTCCGAACCCAGTCCCACTGTTCCAAGGGTATACTGTAATACCCGGCGAAGCATCGTGGGCGATTGCGATAGCATTCCCGCCGGGGCTGAACGCAACATCGTTACCGGCACCGGTAGGCAGGGTAGCTGGGTCTGTGTATTTGGTGCCAAATCCAGTACTGCTACTCCACGGGTACACCGCAATATATGGTGTTGTGGTATGGGCGATTGCAATCGCGTCACCATTAACGGTAAAGGCAACGCCGTTACCCGTGCCCGCGGGGAGCGTTCCGGGGTCGGTGTATTTGGTTCCGAAACCGGCTGAAGTCCAAGGGTAAGCGGTAACATAAGGCGTCGTAGTGTGGGCGACTGCAATGGCATTGCCGTTAGCAGTAAATGAAACTCCGTTACCCGCGCCGGTGGGGAGCGTTCCGGGGTCGGAGTATTTGGTTCCAAAACCCGTCGCAGACCAAGGGTAAACGACAATGCGTGGTGAGCCAAAGGTACCTACCGCCATCGCCTCGCTAACACTGGCTACACCTGTTTGATACAGGAAATTTGCCATCCACTTTGTAGCGGTGACTTTAATTGCCATGAGCGTGTTGTTTACGGGGACAAAAAGGCTGCCTGTAGTTCCTGCGCCAAAAACAAGCGTGTCGCTAGTAATTGCTACTTTAACCGGAACCCCGCCATTTTCTACCGTAAACAACACAACGGTGCCGATGGGAAACGCAACGCTGGAGTTAGCGGGGATCGTGTATGTGCGAACGGTAGTATCCGACGCAGGATGGAATATCTGCTTGCCCGCATCGCTGAGTACCAGCGTGTAGTTTGCTGATTGAATGTTTTGGGGGTACTCAACCGCGCTCGATGGAAGCGCCGTGGATGTCCAGCTTGTACCATTGCTAGTCAAGACGTTACCGGAAGCGCCCGGAGCAACAGACGTTGCCCACGCAGAACCAGTTGAGATAGCAACACCTGCGCTAGGATAAACCTGCGCAGGAATAGTAATAGTTGCCCAGCTTGCGTTCGTGCCGTCAGTCGTAACATACTTTCCGGAATTGCCGGTCTGCGAAGGAAGCGTGTTGTTGAACGCAACCTGCTGCACAAAGGCAGTCGTGGCCACCTGAGTTGTGTTCGTGCCAGTGGAGGCAGTCGGCGCGGTCGGCGTTCCAGTGAACGCAGGAGAAGCAAGACCCGCTTTACCATCCAACTGCGTCTGCACATTCGATGTCACGCCATCAAGGAATACAATCTCTGCCGCGCTCACCCCGCCGATGCTTGTCGTCGATGGAAGCGTAACCGTGCCAGTGAATGTTGGGCCGACCAGCGGCGCGTAGGTTGACGCTGCCGTCGTGATAGCTAGTTTAGCGTCAAGCTGCGTCTGAAGGTTCGACGTTACGCCATCGAGGTAACCGATCTCCGTCGAGGAAACTGGGCCGATGCTCGTAGTCGAAGGCAGACCGACCGTGCCAGTAAATGTTGGCGAGGCAAGCGGGGCGACAATGCCACCAGAAATAGTGCCGGTGACATTAAGCGTCCCGGCAACAGCGGCTACTTTCCCAGCACCTACGTTAATACCAACGCTCGTCCCTGTGCCGTTAGCGGCAAAGAGCGCATCGACGAGATCAAGGTCGGTGTTTAGCTTATTGCCCCAAGTATCGGCGGATGCACCGATCTCAGGTTTAGTGAGGCCAAGGTTCGTAGTTGTTGTATCCGCCATTAACCAAACGTCCTTGTCCTAGAAGCCAACCGACTTGAACCGGTCTTGGCCCGTTGCTCTGCAACTTCGTATTCAGCCATCAGGCGGTCTAATATACTAGACCAAACACCAATGCGCTCATCTTCTTTCAAATATGGCGCGCTTTGAACGAGCGTTGCATAGAGGTATATATCAGGGTTGGCCGTTAAAAGCCAGTTAGATGTGTTCGAATCCGACAAACCAGCAACGCGGGCGTAGTACATCAACTCGCCCGTGTAGGAGCCGTCAGGCGCTGGAACATGTTGGAACTGAGTGCCAACAGTTGAGAAGAACATCGGTACGCCAGCCGCAGAAAACTTTGTCTTCTGGATGATAGCTTCTTCCGGCGTTACAAATTCCATAACCGTGATTGGATTGGTATTAACCTGATAGCGGATCGTTTCCATCCAATCGGATGGGCGGTTCTCATACTCCGCGTCAATAGTGACGGTAGCCCGTGTCACCATTTCCGGTGAACGAAGACGGCGGTTAAGCGCAGCCTCGGCTAATGAAATGAAGGACGGGATCGCCGCAGTCAGATCATCCCTGTTAAGGAAGTCCGCGACCGTAGTCCTTAATTCGGAGTATGTAGAAATTGCCATTAAACAGTCCCCGGCCTTGTGCGGAAGTAAAGGTTGTCCGGATCGTTCAACCATTTCTTCATGCGCTCTTGGTCTTTAGTAATACCTTGGCGCTCAAGTTCGTAATACACTGAAATCGGGATGCTGCCAACCTTTGTCCACTCACCCCAGCGTTCCGGCGCTTCGTTGAACTCGCGCTTGTTCTGCTCGATGATTGCGGAAACGTCCTGCTCTTTCGAGATGACGGCTTCGTCCTTCTCGGCATCGTAATCGTAAAATGTTTTGACGCCGGTGAAAGCATCGTCGTTGATAAGGCGTTTAGTCATAAAACCCTCAATAGTTAGATGAGGGGGCGTTATGCCCCCTCACCCAGATAGACCTTCTTACGAAGTGGTCAAGTCGGCTACGATACCGTGCGCGGCTTGGCTGTTGACCTTGAGGCCGTACTCGACGAGCATCAAACGCTTCTCGGCGTCGCCGGTCTTCGCCAGTTCCATCTGCTGGATTGGACGAAGAACTGCCAACGATGCGTAATCAGGATCGACGATGAACGCATCACGGTCACGCTGGAAGCGGTTAGGAACGATGTTAACCGTACCAAAGTCAGACACATAAACGTCGGCTGCGCCAACGATCTGAGCCTGCTGGCCAGCAGGAACGTCGCGGAAGCGAGTTGCAATGCCGGTGAAGCCCGAAGCAACCGTCTTGTTGAACGGACCAACCATCAACATCTTTGGCGTGCCGCCCTGCGTCCAGACGCTCTGGATTACGTTCTTCAGAAGTGTTTCTGTGAACGCACGCTGCGTACCGTCGGTACGAGCAGCAGTTGGGGTCGAGCCAACAGTTGGGTTAGCACCGCCCGAACCGAACGAGGTGTTCGAGGTCAACCATGCAGGCAGACCAGCAGTACGACGTGCAGTTGTGGTGTTACCCGCAACAGCAGCTTGGTTGGCAAGCAAAGCAGCTTCCATGTCGCGCTTCAGTTCCGAACCCAGCTTAGCAAGCTGATAGGTCAGTTCTGAACGACGGCCTGCCTTATCGACGCTTTCAAGCGTACCGGAGATGACGACGTTCTTCGTGCTGATCTGCGTGTAGTTACCAACGCGTGAGGTTGGGTTAACAGCAGCAAACGAGGAAACGTCATCGCCTTCGAGCGCGGCGTTAGCAGCCGAAGCAGCAGCGAGGCTGTCTGTCTGCCATTCGAAGTAGGTGTTCTTGACGCTCTCACGACCGATGTTCGAGATGAACGGGGTTTCTTCTGGCGAGATGTTATAGATAACATTCGACAAGTCTTCACGAATACCGATAGCGGAGTACCGGGTAAAAGTATTTGCTACAATAGCCATTAGTTCACGTCCTTATTAAATGAGTTTATCCAAAAGAGCGGCTGCATCAGAGATGCGGCCACTACGCACAAGGCGCTGAGAAGCATTCTTTACATCGGTCGAACGTGTGCTAACTTGAGAACCTGAAGAACCGGGACGGACGATCCGCGCAACCTTTCTTGGCTGTGCCTTCACCTTTTCCACTTTCTTCGAACCCTTATCAAACATCATCGCTTTGCGCAGGATTGAGACGTGACTGGCTTGAACAAGTGCACTCAGGTCGCGTTCGCTAAACCCGTTGTTTATAGCCCATTCACGAAGTTCCTTAGCTTCGCTTTGCATTGTACTTTCGTCTTTCCATTCAGGAATGACTTCCGTGAGTTTGGCGCGCTCTGACTGCACAATGTCAGCCAATGCCCGCTGTTGCTCTCTGGCCATCTCTTCAGCAATTCGCTGCTGTTCAGTGTTAATAGCCTGAAGTTTAGCGACTCGTTCCTGACGAGATTTATTCCAATGCCGTTCTAACCGCGCCGCCTCAATGGGGTCTTCGTTATAAAGATTGTCCCAATCAGGCTCAGCATCGGACTGCACCTCAAGTTGCGCTTTAAGCGCCGGTAGCAGTTCCGCGTATTGAGCGCGTTCCATACGGATCGCTTCGGCTTCGCTATGGAACGACTTGCGTTCTTCAGCTAATGCCTGAGTTTTCCGTGTGTAATCCGAATAACGAGAATAACCTTTCCGAAGTTCGTCAAGGGTGACTTCCGTTTCTTCACCGTCAAGTTTAACCTTGATGGTTAGATCGTCAGGAAGTTCCTGTTCGATAACCTCTTCTGTGTCGTACTCTTCATCCGAGTCAGACTCTTCGGCTTCATCTTCTTCCGAGTAATTCTCGGCTTCAGTTTCTTCCGCGTCGTCCTGAGCCTCTTCAGGCTCTTGCGCCTCGGCCTGATCTTGGTTGTCCTCATTCGGGCCAAGCAGTTGGTCGATGGCTAGTGTTGCTTCGTGGAGGCCGATCCCACTGGGGTTGCCGACTTGTTCCGTCATATAGCACCTTCTTTATTAAATGTTAACTCCTTGATTTGGCGACTAAGCCGTCGTCAAGGATTGCCTGTAGGCGGGCTTTCAACCGCTCAAGTCCTTTGAGCGTGTGAAACATGTCAGAGCGTCCGCTATAGTCAGTATGAGCCGACCTACGCCACTCTTCAAAAATATCTCTTTCCACTGCGTCGAATGCCTCCTTGAGAATCTCATCCTCAAGAAGGCGCTTTGCGTGGTTAGCTTTTGTCATTGGGTCCATTAAATCAACGGCTCGTATCTAGGGTTAGTTACCATTGCGGGCTGTGCTTGGGGTAAAGCTGGGGCGGGAGCAGGAGCCGCAGAGTTAAGCAGGCCGTACCCCGGCTGGAAGAACATAGCTTCCGGACCAAAACCATACCGCTCGTAGTCTATGATGTTTGGGTTGGCGCGCATATCTCGGCCTGCGCCTATACCTACGCCCGCGCCTGCACCGAACGGGGAAACATACGGCACTCCTGTTCCTGTTCCAGTACCATCGCCGCCAGCTAAAAGGCTGCCTAGAAGATTGGTTCCGATACCGCCAATGGAAATAAGTTGAGATAGGTTTAGGCCAGTGCCGAGAACGTCATCGCTCTTAAGAATAGACGATGTCCCCGTCAGTGCTTTGTCGGGTGTTGGTACTTGCGATAAGCCGAGACCAGCAAGCACAGACCCAGCCGCCGCGAGTTCATCGGGAACGACAGTTTTTGGTACAGGGCGGTTACCGCTCACGACAATATCTTCAGGCTGTGGCGGTGTTAGCGTTGGGTCCATAGCTAATTCAGTGAGCGCAGGTAGACCGGCGAGAGCTGACCCCAGACCGGGGTTTTGCGTGACTGCTATAGGGTCTGGTCTAGTCGATACAACAATTTCGCCAGTTTCTTGATCAATGCCGTCAACCACGTTGCGTTGGTTTGGCGTGCCTACTTGCGATGCAACCGCTGAGCCAAGCACACCGCCAACTGTTGAGCCGACAAGACTAGGCGCGACTGCTCGTGCTGCGTTTACGATGATGTCGCCAGCAGCGCCGCCGACGCCCGCAGGAATTGACGCACCTGTAAGACTGCCGAAGCTGAGTCCTTCGAGCGCGTTCGGGATTAAATCAGCGTTGATGCCGCCTGTTGAGGCAGCGCCTCCGGGAACAGCTTTGCCAAATATTTGGCCACCAAGAGCAGAACCCCCCGCCGCCAATCCGGCGCGGAGCAATGTATTCTCTAGGCTACGCCCTTGGGCCGCGCTCGATGCTGCGGAACCCAAAGCCGCACCAAGAACAGGGCCAACGCCAGGAATAAAACTTGCGGCAATCGGTAGCGCAACGTCGGCGATCTGGCCTAGCACGCTTTTGTTCTTCTTCTCGTTGGCTACAGTCGTGTACTCGCCGGATGGGTTTGCAGTTTGGATGTTGTACGATGCTTTGTTGCCAAGCGTGTTGGTTAGGTTTTGGCCTAGTTCAGTTGCTTTGCGCGCTGCCTCTACGCCTGTGCCTTCGAATATAACCTTATTGGTGCGCAGATCAACAAGACGCACCGGCTGGTCGGTCCTTACCGCAAAAACATTGCCGCTCGTTTTGCTCGTTGGGTTGCCTTTGTTAGATACTGGCGCAGTAATGTACTGTACGTTTGGGTCTTGAATTACACTGCCCATCCGTCCGCCGCCAACGCCTGAGAAGTTTAGTCCGCCTAGACCGCTTAAGTCCAAGCCAGCCAAGAGGCTCAGATCGTAAGGAGCAACAACCTCTTGCGTCGTTGGCATGACCGCCGCTTGACGAGGCGTGTCCATGATAGGCCCCGCAGCAGCCAGAAGTCCCTGTAGCGCGGGGTCATTGAGGTAATAGTCTTCAAACATTACATCATTCCTTCTGGTGGCATTTCTGGTTGCATCGGCATTTCAGTTGGCATCTGCGCTTGCTGAACCGCCTGCGCCATCTGCGCGTTTTGCTGGGCCTGTTGAGCCTGCACGGCTGCTCGTTCCATTTCGCCCTGCTGGCGTAGGAACTCACGGTCGCGCTGCATCAACGCTTCGATGTTGGCCGTGTTGACCTGCGCTCCGTACTTGGCTTCAATCTCGGCTGCCTTAATCATCATATCGGCATCGAGTTTGTCGCGCTCACGGTCGTCCTTGCGCAGCATCTCTTCGCGCTGCAACTCAAGTTCTGCGGCCTTCTTCTGGATGTCAGCGCGGATTGCTTCCATCTGAACCTGAGACAGCATCTCTTCCGGTGTCGGCTGCGGTGGCGCAGGCGGTGGTGGAGGTGGCATCATCGCTGGGTCTTTGAAGAATACAGTCGGGTCTTTGAATCCAGCCAGCGCCATCATCTGAGACAGCGTGTTGTAGTAACCCTGCATGTCGGCCAGTGGCGCGCCCATCTGCATAAGCATCTCTTGCTTGGCTGCGACTTGACCCAAGAACGCCATCTTCTCTTCGTTGCTACCAGTACCGATAGCGACGTTGACGACGACATCCATGTTCGTATCCCACACACGCGGGTCAATCGGCACGAACGTATTACGCAGACGCACCATGCGCGGAGCATCTTGGTTCTTGGCGATAAGCTGCATCGACTTGTGGAACAGGCTCTTCATACCCGTCTCGGCGAAGATACGGCAGATCAGTTCAATATGCTGCGCCGCAGCAGTAATCGTGGCTGCGACAGCAGCGCGGGTTGAAGACTGAAGCGCATTCGCATCAAGGCCAGACGCGGCCTTGGAAATACCTGTGCGGTTCTCGCGCAGTTCGTCCATGTACTGCAACATCGGGAAGGCTTGCTGCCCGACAAACGGCATCACAAACGGCTGCACCATACCCGGTGCGCGCATACGGATGATGCCACCAACTTCGGTGTTCATTACGTCTTCGATGTTGACTTGGCCTTCAACAACACCCGTGCGCGGGTGGATCGACTGAGCCAAGCTGTCCAGCGTGTTACGAAGGATATTCGACTTGATAAGCTGAATGTCCATCGTCACGTCGGCAATCGACATACCGAAGAATGTGTGTGGCTCTGGATCGGGGCAGAAGTCTACGAACGGAATAAAGTCGCAAGGTTCCCAATGCAGTACCTTGTTGGCCGTGCCAGCAACGCAGACGCGGCAAAGTTCCGCGATTCCGTCGCCGTCCATGTCAACGTACACATAGCCCTCAATGTAGAGGACTTTACGCGATGTCGTATCTGTGCGGCCTGTGATTTGGACAAACGCTTGCGGGTTACGGTCAAAGGTTTCTTGGTTACCTTCGAAGTCGTCTAGCGTTTCGAAGCCAAGGTCTTGAACCTCATCGAAATCGTAGCCCATCTTCACAAGATCGGACACGGTAACGTAACGACGGTGGGCTACAAACTCGGCGGTCTCGATGGAACGCGCACGGCGGTCAATCAGAAACTCTTCAGGCGGTACTGATTGAACGCGCAGGCGGCCCTTCTCTG
>Ga0209229_10001017_pt1 | contig 11485 bp, 9 predicted proteins | sample SanBayMetagenome_FD_187466 | JGI IMG/M metagenome (GOLD analysis project Ga0209229, IMG submission 187466) | Freshwater and sediment microbial communities from dead zone in Sandusky Bay, Ohio, USA (SPAdes) (version 2) | ecosystem: Environmental > Aquatic > Freshwater > Lentic > Sediment | place... | reverse complement strand
ATCAAGCTTAGAATAGTAGTGATCATCTACTTTTGTGAGATGATCTTTTGCTACTTTAAGAGATTCTTTCTTACTAAGGCCATGTTCTTTATGTTCGTCATTTGCGCCTTTTGCAAGTTCTTCTTTGTCGTAAGCTTCATTGACTTCTTCAACTTCACTGCCGTAATCATCTAGAATTTCTTCAAGATCATCTTGATTTACAATCTCTGCGAAGATTTTGAATAGACCACGATCATCCATTTCCCATTCGAAGTATAACGAAAATGGTGAAGTGTCATTAACGACAGTATCACCATCATTCGTTTGTCCAAATTTATTTCCAAACTGACTGATAGGAATAACTTGATTACCATCAGATCCTCTTAGAAGAGGATTTGGAATATGAATGTGATAGATTGCAAGAACTTTCTGCACTCTACTCCATGCAGTATATGGAGTGATTGAAGCAGACATTGTAGCTTCTGCTAGACCCGCATTAAGTGCTACAAGCACTTGCGGATCCTTAATGTCTACTCTGCCGTCTGCCATAAATTCATGATTTTCTTGAATATCAGTCATGCTCTTGCTTTCCACTATCTATTATGTGCCTGGGAAGTATGTATTGTCTGCTGTATTATCGCCAGTGATAGAACCTGTAGCTACAAGTGTTTCATACTGACGACGGCCTGAACGACCACCAGTTGTTGCTGTAAATGAAGCAACGTTAGTGTTTGACCCTGCTGCTGTTACAGTTGGTACTGATACATAACCAGAACCTGTTGCATTTATCGTTACGGCATTGATTACTCCGTTTGCATTAACTGTAAACGATGCGTTCGCACCAGAACCACCACCACCAGTTAGTGTTAGGAATCCGTTTGAATATCCTGTACCACCATTAGCGATTGTAATTGTTGCAAGTGGTCCTGTGCCAAGCGTCTGCTCTACCCAACCAGAATGTGCAACTTTATTTCCATCACCTGAAGTATTAGCCGCTTCTGTGACAGAAACGCCGAATACGCTAGATGTGTTTGCATACTTCGGCTTGTTATTGCCAGATGCGTTGTCTGTATTACCCCAAAGTGTCATTTAAGTTCTCCTTTTAAACTATTTATTAGTAAGTAAGATTTGTTGTTTCAGGATCAAATACAACGGGTGTTCCCTTCTTGCGCTTGATCTTCTTAGGTTGTTTTGTTTCAGCTTGTGCATCTTCTTCAGCAAGACGGTTTCTCACAACTTTTTGATATCTTAATGGATCCATCTTTTGTTTTTCATCACCCCTGCGTGAACCTAATTCACCAAGTGTGCTATGATTTGAACTTTTTGCTGCATTTCCAAATGTATGACGCTCTTCCAACTTCTGGTTGATAAAGTTTGTTAGCATCTCACCAAGATTTTTTTGGCGTATAGTTGTGCCTGTTGTTTTACCAAGCTTAACACCAGAAGTCTTTCTTATTTTATTAGCTTCTGGACCAACACCCTCTTTGCCGGAAAGAACTCTACGTTTAGCTTCTCTCTGTGCAAAAGAAGAAATATTAGGTTTTGTTTTAGTCTTACTTGCTACAGGTACCTCTGTCTTAACTTGAGGTTTTTGTACAACTTTATTCGTCTTAGTAGGTTTAATTGGCTTAGCTTTTTGAAGTGGTTCTGTAGGCTCTGCGGCTGCAACAGATGGAGTATTAGACAAAGGAATGGTTGAGTTGCTGACTGCAGGTCTTCTGATTGCCTGAATTCTAGCATTTCGTCTTGCTATGTCTTGATCTGCTGGTTTCTTATCTGTAATATTACCATCCGTCTGAGCCTGAAGTGTAGGACTCTTCTTTGGAATATTCATATTATAGGGTTGATCAGTAGGTTTTGCTAGAGGCTTCTTATCAGGAGCGATGTCATATCTACCACCAGTTTTACCATCCGTCTGAGCCTGAAGTGTAGGACTCTTCTTTGGAATATTCATATTATATGGCTGTTGAGTCGATCCGCCCGGCTTGACGATATCCGGGCGCTGCATACCATATCTACCGCCGGTGTTGCCACCTCGACCAGGAGTTCTGCTTACAGGCGCAGGGGCTCCAGGTCTTCTAATAGCTTGAACTCTAGCTGCATTATCTGCCGCAGTTTTTGCTGTGACTGCTTTGTCCATTATAGGCGTTTGTATATTATTTGTAGGTTTTTGATTAGCTGAAACATTACTCAACGCCGGTTTATTAATTTTTGCCTGTGCTGAATATGAAGATGTATCTGAAACTGCTTGAGATATAGGTTTAGCAACAGTATTCATTCTACCAGTGTCACCTTGAGATCCAGGACCTATACCAGGTTTACTTAAATCAACGACAGGTTTAGATGATGGTCGTTGTGAAACACGACCTAGATTGTTGATGGCATTAGAAGAGCCGCCAAATGATGTTGATGTTCCACTAGTGCTAGGTAACGATGCTGGTCTTGCACCAATACCTTGTGCTTTGGCATCAACAGGGTTTGGAGAGGGAGCAGCTGGTGCTGCACCCAATCCAGCTGCTTGAGCGCGAAACTTGTTCGCTTCGTACAACCCTCTATATGTTTCCAATAATGTTTTGGTCATTATCTTACTTTCTTATTGTTTTGCCTGTTGTTACACCAAGTGTAGTTGCCGCTTTATCTCTCATTTTTTTACCTTCTGGTCCAACACCATCTTTGCCTGCTAGAACCCTACGTCTGGCTTCTCTAGAACCAGGTGCGTTTCTGTCCGCTTTAGGCTTCAAAGTCATCTTCTTTTTCTTGACTGTACCTGATGGCTTGTCTGGAGACTTAGAAGATGAAGAACCTGAACCTGGATTTGCAGGATTAGATCCTGAAGCGCGATTTGGACCTGAACTTCCATTTCCTGATTGCTGTTGTGCTGTGGCATCATCAGGTGATGAACTATCACTTGTTAATGCTGCTGCGCCTGCCAATGCTGCACCAGTACCTAAAGCTATTTTGCCTTTGTTGTTCTTCAACTTGTCAAGAACTTTTGTTGTTTTTGACACTGCTGCTGGAGCTGCTGGAGATGCGGCAGCTGGCTTTGCAGCTTTTGGTGCTTTTGATGTTGTTTTGGTAGTTGCTTTTGGTGCAGCACCGGCAACATTGTATCGATTTGCAGCAGACTTAGCAGCTTGCTTTTTGACAGTGCTTACGCTTGCTTGTGCGGCCTTCTTTGTTGTTGCAGGTGCAGCAGACGCGGCGGCAGCAGGAGCTGCTTTTTTAGATAGATAATTTGTAGTTGCACTAACTGCTTTTGAAACCAAAGGAGAAACAGTTTTTGAGATGTAGTTGCTGACAAAATTTCCTTCATTTACGATGTTGTTCAAGTCTTCTTCTGTCAGAGAGTTGATCTCACCAATAGAAAAATTCTCATAAAGATGATTTGCCAGTTCTTCTCTAAACATTGCAATTTCAACATCTTCGTTCATTGCTGGTGCTGTATTGTTGCGTGATTTTCTGGCATTATCAACCTGATCGACAGCGACGGTTCCTGCTGTAACTTTACCGGTAGATTTGGCTAAAGATTTTGCGCCAGCTTTTAGTGCTGCTTTTCCAGCAAGTTTTGCACCTTGAGCCGCCAAACCTCCTGGTGTTAACAACGATGCTGCAACTCCGCCGACATATCCTGTATTGTATGCGGTAGGATTATCTTTTTCTGCTTTTTGATTTGCTTGATCTTCTTTGTCTACTTGATCCATGTAGTTTGATTTTTCACCCTTAATCTTTGCATAACCGTGTCTGACTGCACCAGAAACATACTTACCAGCACCTAATGTAGCAGAGTCCCAAGCTCCTCTTGCACCCGCTGAGATTGAGTCCCAAAGACCTTCATTGATTACAAACTGCATAAACTCTTCATTCATGCCGAGTAGCTCAAGCTGCTCTTCATTTAGTGAGTCGATGTAATCAACAAAATCTTGTGTTCCATTATTTTCATAAATGCCAAAAGCTTCTTCAGCTAGGTTGTATGAAATTTCTTCTTGAATGGAAGTGATAGAATTTTCTTTAATTGCCTTCTTTAGAGTTCCTGCAGGAAGTGAAGTCTTAGCTGTACGATTTGGTGTCTGTTCCTTAGACTTTGCGTAATCAGGAGTTTCTCCTTCTGGTGCATAGTCTGGCTTCTTGATGCCCATTTTGGTCATTGGAGTTTCATCTTCTCTGATATGTGAAGCGTGTCCTTGACGAGCACCTTCCAAATCATCTTTTCCAATAGTTTTTGGATTATCTTTTCGATTTACTTTTGCTCCTACTCTAGCAAGCATCCTTTGCTTAAGGGACATTTCTTCAATTGATTCCACACCTTCTGCCAATACAGCCTTATATGCTGTATCCCACTCACTCTGCTTTTCATGTGGTAAAACCTTACGGTCTTGAACACCGAATTTTTCGTTTACTGCCTTAACAGCTTCACGTTCAGCAGCATTTGCCTGCATTACTTTTTGAACGGCGCCGATTAGTGGATCGTTTTTGTCAAACATTGTTGATTTCCTTTTTAGGTTTCTTTATATTTATTTTCTTTTGCGTCTGCAATTCCATCTCTTAAGAGAGGCTGCTTTAGGAGTATCGTCTCCGTTTTTATCTTTCATAGGACCGGGCATACCGCCCATTCTTGCACAAAATGAATGTTGTCTATTTTTTCTCTTGCCAGTTGGATTAGGTTCTGTCACTGCTGTTGATAACTTTGATCCAGGATTTTCACGACGATATGCTTTAACCGCAGCTTTACTCATGCCATCTGTGTTATCTTGTTGATTGACTTTTTTCCAATCTTCTTTCATAGCTTGAGCAGTGGCAATTCGCATCTTCTTAGACATAGGCATTTCTGGATTATCACGATGAATAGCTTTTGCAATCTCTTCACGCTTTTTCATTTCTTCTGGTGTCATATGACGTTCCATAAGCTTCTTAATGCTTTTTGGCATATCTTTGTGATCACAACCACAACCAGCTTTTTCTAAACGAAGAGCAGCTTCTACAAGCTTTTCTTCCCATACATTTCCATATTTGGTTTGAAATTTAATTTGTGTGGCATTAGAGTTCATCCAGCTATGAATGCTTTCTGAAACTGTTACACTACTTCCAATTCTTGTTGGTATTTGTGATGTTGAAATTTCAGGACCAACACCATCTTTTGCAATGATCTCTTGACCTGGTATTTCTTGAGCATATACTTTGACAAGCGATTTTGTACCTTCTTCACGTTCAGATGGCTTATTGCCTTTTGCTTCTTTCATAAACTCTTCGAACTTCTCGTCCACAGGTATGCAGTATGGATCTTTATCTTCATTCATTACTCTCACGAGATTATTTCCTTGACTATGGTATAGAACATGATTCTTACCGTTGACTTTGCGACCAAATCTACCGAAACCATAGTACGAAAGACCTAATCGTCTTGCTTGTACCATTACTTCGTTATCTGGCATATGTTTTGGCATTGGTGTAATATCTTGACGAATTTGTGTTAGTGTCTTAAAGCTTTTTGGTGCCTGATACTGAGTAATACCACGGCGCTCTGCTTCTTGTTCGATCCACTTTTGAGAACGCGGATTCTTGTTATCAGCACGAACAAACTGTTGTGCCATACGACGAACGCGATCAAAATCACCTTGTACTTTTAACTTTTCAGCAGGTAAAGCATTACGGGTATCTATAGTATTGTCGATGACTGCAAAATTTTGATTGCCAAAAATCTTTTGTAATTCACCAATATTTTCTTGAGCAGCTTTCCACTTTTCTGTACGGATGTCTGAAGAACTATCAGGAATTCCTTGCTTGTCAGTGCCATCAGGAACTTTACGCTTGCCCATTTTGCCACGCTCAACGTTGCGTTGTCTAGACACATCATTGGATGTATTGACAAACACCATCATTGTTTCATAGCCACCATATTCAAGTCTTTGTTTGATGAGTTTAATCTTTTCGATATCGTCAGCAGTGCCATTGATAATAACACCTAAACGACCTCTTAGATACTCAGTCTCACGCTTACGTGTAGTCTTCTTGGCTTTTTTACGAATTACCTCACGCTCAACTCTTTCATTTTCTGGCATTTCAAGATCAAGACCATTCTTCTGCATTAGAAATTCAAAAGCAACGTCAGAATTAACTTCACGCAATCCTTCACCTTGCAGAACAGAGTTCATTACATAATCTTTACCAGAACCAGGACCACCAGCTAGAAAGATAGCTTTGAGTTTGCCTGGATCATTGATACCTTCAGCAATCGTCTCTTCAACAACATGACTCTGCTTAAACATATCTGGATTTTCTTTAGCAAACCAGCGCATCACTTTACCCGCTTCTGCGTTTGCTTCATTCTCAATATCTGATCCAGTATCACCTTCTTTAGCAATATCTTTGCCAATACGACCTTCTTCATTCTGCTTATGATGCACAAGCTCATGGGCTATCGAACGAAACACATCCATCGGATGACGGTTTTTCGTTGAAATAGAAAGTTCATTTTTTGAGGGATTATATGCTGCAAATGAATTGTAATCATCTTCTTCGTCTTTGTGACGAACAGATGGAAGCGACTTAATACCTAATCTCTTAGATGCAAAGCTTACAAAAGAGTCTAGCATTGGTGCTAGTTCTTTGCGAGTTATTTCTTCTCTAATGGTAGCAGCTTCATTAATGCTATGAAACTTTCGAATTTGAGAGTATACTTTGCGAACATGTGCAGTAGGTACTCCTGCGTGATATGCTTTAAAGTGTTCCCAATTGCCTTCTTTGGCCAATTTTTCAAGCTTAGATGCCGACACAGTGGATGTCAGTTCATCCTCAGACATATCGCGAGGATCTTTATCACTTTCTGTGCGATTACCACCAGCAGTATGAACTTTCCAACTTTTGAAGTTGAAATCTATTTGACCTTTTTTATTAGGTCTACCATTATATTTTTTCAGATATTCTTGGTATTCTGGCACACGATCAGAACCTGCTATCAGATGAAGATCATCATGATGTTGATTCATGTGTGTTAAGAAATGATGAAGGCTTCGTGTTTCTGGTGTTCCAACATGAACTGGATGATTAAATAGCTTCTCAGCTAGTGCTTTCTTTGTGGGAATATCTAGGGGTTCTGCTGCACCTGACAGTCCGACGGTCAGCTTACCGCCTACTTTTTGGGCAAGTTGCTTGCCCTGATCGACTGCTGTTCTGTGTCCTCGTTGAGGAATACGGGCTTTGCCGTAGAATGCTACACCAGGTACCTTCTGTGGTACCGTTTTTGATTTAATTTTCATTGTCCCTCTACAGGATGTTATATCTATAGAGGTATTTAGTATTCTTAGATATTGATCCCGTATGCTTTACGTTTTACAGCACTACGAACTGCCGACTTCACTTCTTCAGCAACATGTTTTTTGCTGTGGTTGTATCGCGTTACCTTATCTCCCTTGACAAGATAACCAATTGCCTCAATGTTAGGAAACATTTCTGCAACTTTAAAGAGCATGTCTAGATTAGCCTTATGATCATCCCACATGCGAATTCGATCAAACTTACCGGATGCGAGATACTTTTTGAGAATGACACCCTTGTTAATGTGTGCGGGCATAGAAGAATTAAGATTGGACAGATTGCCTGAACGTTCTACGTAAACGTGATCGATAGGAAAACCATGATCTCTCCATGCTTGCAGGAATTCATGATGATCTTCGAAATCAGCCCGAGCTGTCAGAATGATTGAGTGGGAGTTTTCAGTCTGGTTCATGACAATGTTTTTTGCACGATCTAGAATACTATTGATAGGTTTGAATGTATTACGAAATACTTTACCTGATCTGAACTCTGAGAAATCAAATACCTCATCATGCTGAAGTTGGTAATGATTGAAGGCTTTTGGATCTAAAACGTGAATGACTTTGCCATTCTTTACGACCTTAACTTTAGCATCCGTCTTGCCAAGAGTGTCATCGATATCCCATACATTGAGAGTTCGGATTTCTTTCTTGTGAGTCTTAAGGTAATGATCTAGCTTCATTTGTCCCATGTCTTTGTGGCATTAAAGTTTGCCTGTGAAAATTCCAATCTATCTACTAATTTTACAGCATTACCACTCATCTTGTCAATAGCAACAAAACCTTCCGCATTAGTAATTTTGTATCCATTGTCAGTTCGTAGATATGTTCCGAATGCATCTTTTGCCATTTGCAACTTACGAACAATCATATTCTTTGCCCGAACCAAAACGTTCTGTAGATCGAATATCTTTTTCAATTCGTTTTTATGGGAACGATAGAAGTCCATAATGACTTTCTTTTCCTGTTCACGTTTTCGCTTTGTATCAGCTTTCTTTGCATCAAGAATATTACGATTAAGCTTCTCTTCAATACTGGCAATAAGACCTGCAACATGAGAAGCAGTGTTGGTAATTTCTTGTCCAGCACGAACTTTGGAATTGTTCCATGTCTTGATAGGAATCTTGTATATATCGTTTGTTGCGATTATGTTAAGAGTTTTCGGAGATATGGTTCGGAATAAAGAACCCGCTTGAGCAAGAATGGAATTCAATATTTTTGTTTCGTCTTCTGTAAATGTAGCTGTACCAGAAGCATCAACATAAGAAGCATCTCTAAACCATACGTTCTTAGTCGCTCGTAAATTTGAAATATTAGCACCAAATGATGCTCTCATATTTGCTAGTGTCTTGCCTGCATAAGTTGTATGCCAAACAATACCCATCTTCGCAGCATGAAGATTCTTCGCTAACACTGAATTGACAGGCACAGCATAGACAATAGTGTTTGGTTGAAAGGTAACAAAAGACTGACCATCAATCTGTACAGTCTTCAAGTCTGAACTTGTAAACATCATATCGCCTTGAAGAACACCATGAATATTTAATTCAGGTAGATACTCCAATGCAATTTTTAACTTTGCATTAAGACCTTCACCAGGATGATTCTTATCGATGTCTGCTTTCGTGTAGTTCAGTTTTGCATTCTGTGCAAACACACCTTTTGTACCAACAAAGAACTTGCCATTTTCTGGATTGATGCCAGCAAAAATTGAAGGTGCACCATCCCATTTCGTTGTAATGTTCACATGTGTTTTAGCGTGACCTGCAAGCATGTCTCTTAGAGATTGTAGAAAGTTGATTGCTCCACGTGTGCCGAGAACTCCACCATTGAGTACCTCATCTTCAAGATGCTCTAGATGGAGATTCTTGCCTTCTTTACTCTCAGTAAGATATTCTGTGTAGTTGATCATCAATCTTTCTTCATTCTTTTCTTAATGACAGCTTTGACTTTTTCTGCAATTTTAGGTCTTTTAGGCAGCTTTGGTGTTTCAAGGCTTCCGGTAGCTTTTGTTCCACCAAGGTGCTTACTCTTTCGAATTCTTGGTCTCAATCTAGAGATTGGTTCTCTATGTGCCTTTAAGAATTCTTTTGTAGTCATAACTTTAGCATCTTTACCAATCTCAGCAATATGTGTCGCGCGACCTTCTTCGGTTGCAAACTTGCCATTACCTGTCAGTGCTTCTTCGGCAACATGATGAATCAGATCTGGATGTTTATCGTGAAGTTTCTGTACAATTTTATGGGCGCGTTCGTGGTCTCCGGCTTCCATATGTTTTCTGACCTTCTGCAGGTGTTCTTCATTTTCAGGTGTGTCGATCTTGCCTTTCTTCATAGCATGGCTATAGATGGCATGAAATTCTGCAGGACTTGAAGACATTAGTTGTGAGTTGCCTGTCTTTTTGAACGAGATGGCTTTAACACCTTTCGTACCTTTTTTCGACCTGATGATCAGAGCATCACCTTTTGAAGTTGCTCCGGCTCCAGTCACACCTTTGCTTAGATAATGCTTAGATAGTTTAGGCTTTGCTTTGCCAGAATGTTCCATGGAATCACCATCTTTATAGTGATCAGAAAAGTCTGGATGATTTCTCATTCCATGTACAGTATGTGCAGCATCTCTTAGATTTTGATAGTATGTCTTTCTTGCAAGATTATGAGATTCCGAAGTACCTACTTTTTTGTTATTGCCTGAAATCTTACCAGAAAACTCGTGGTCTTCAGCATTCTTGATGTGTAGAGGATGTTTTGGATCTTTTTCTGCCTTATCAATTTCAGCTAACGTGCTATCAAGGCTGTGTTTACTCTTATCTTTTGCGTTCATTCCCGAAAAGTGATTCCATACCTTCTTTACAGCATGTTCTTCATTATGTTTGCCATCTTTGTCGCTTGGCTTACGAATAGAGCTTAAAGGAATTTTAACAGTTCTTGTGCTACCAGAAGGTATAGCATGTATGTGGGTAACGCCATGTTTATCTATTTCTTTGCGCTTGACCGTAAGTCTTGTTCCTTTTGGAATACCATCATGATCTTTTTCCAACTCATGGGTATCAGGCGCATGTCTGTCACCTTTAGGAAGATACGGATCAACATACTTTTCAATGTGTCGAGCCCCAATAGGTGATGCTGCCTTAGCGTTTAGTTTTGCTTCACCGAGAATTTTTCTTCTTAGGTTATTGTTTGTTTCTGTCAAAATTTCCTGTAAAGAACGCATCAGTCGACCTCTTATTAGTTTTTGTTCTTCAGTATTTAGCATAACAAAAATAGGCGCCCTAATGGACGCCTATTATGTTGGTGGAAGGTGTGGGATTCGAACCCACGGTACCGATTAAGGTACGCCTCGTTAGCAGTGAGGTGCCTTCGGCCGCTCGGCCAACCTTCCTAATCATGAATGTAGATAAACGTATTTTCAGATCCTTCGTCTTTAACTAGCCTATAGAGCCACTGAGCTTCACGAGGTGCAAGTCTAACACAACCATGAGACGCCGGAGATCCAAGATTATGTATATCATATGTAGCGTGAATTGCGTATCCCTCATGAAAGAAAATTGACCAAGGCATCGGAGCGTTATCATACTTCTTGCTGTAGTGGATCTTCTTAAGAAGATAGGGGCGATATTCTCCAGACGGTGTATTGTATCCTTCTCGACCCGTAGAAATTGGCCACTCATATGTATCGTTTAAAGTTTCAACAAACATTGTTTGATCCGACTTATCAATCGTAATGAATACTTCTGCTTTAGCTCCGACAACCAACATAAAGATTGCGAAAATAACAACACAAATCATAACGAAAAATCTTGCCATTTTAGACTGCTTCTCCAATCAACTTCATAACTTCACCAAAACTTTCTTCGACAGACCATGTAACATTCTCTGCATGGACTTGAGTCAAAAGACTGCCGCCAGGAACGTGATCCTCATATACCACTTTGATATGATTTACATTGAGATATAGAGGATCACCTTTTCGTTCAGGAACCATATTCGTTAACTTGATAAACATCAGGCTACTTCCTTCTTAGCATTCCAAATTGCGTCATTGAATCGATCAGCACAGTATGAAGCTGCCCAAGCATTTGGCTTGACCAGAGGTATGATGTTACACATACCACGAATGTAACCAACAGCTTCGTTTATAACACATGAAGAACCATGCTTTGAATCCGGATTGATATCAAGATGGATTTCAACCAC
>Ga0209229_10001011_pt1 | contig 11549 bp, 8 predicted proteins | sample SanBayMetagenome_FD_187466 | JGI IMG/M metagenome (GOLD analysis project Ga0209229, IMG submission 187466) | Freshwater and sediment microbial communities from dead zone in Sandusky Bay, Ohio, USA (SPAdes) (version 2) | ecosystem: Environmental > Aquatic > Freshwater > Lentic > Sediment | place... | reverse complement strand
CGAAATTTATTATAGAGACCAACCACTGGTTTTGCTGGATGTTCTCGGATAAATACTTGAAGACTTGGTATTTTAGTTGCAGTCCAACGTGCAAGTTCTAGCATCGTTGAGCACGAAGCTTTGTCAATTAGTAAATCTGGTGCTTGAATAAAGAAGCAAATGGCACTACGGTCCTGAAAAGAAATTGCTTTTTCGCCCAGGCTATGCGCCCCTGTCACAATAAACCGTTGCTTAGGGTTTACTGACTGCAAATGATGTTGAAACCAATTTCCCCATACTAGAAATTTTGTATAAGTGTTATTACGGTATCCATTGTATAGTATTGATGCGTGCCCATGCTGTATACAAATGGTTGGGATAGAAAGAGCCTGACCTACAATGTTTATAAGCTTGTCGTGTGGTGAGTTCCCATCTGCGACTACTAAAACACCAGGTTTCAACTTTTTAATTTCTCTGTATAGTACCGAAAAAATATTTAATAGAGTGTGGCATTTATCAGCTATGGTTTGTTGTGACTGTAAACTTCCACCAGTATATTTGCTACTAGTGTCCACGAAAGGTATATCAAGGTCAGATAATAGATGGGTAATGTCAGAAAGTAACGAAGGTGGAACTAGAAAATAGTACTTTATTCCCTGTTTTTTCAATCCTTCGACTATTGGAAGAAGATACCTAACGAATCTTTCATGGATAACCATGAAACAAACCGGGGGACATGGTCTCAGGGAAGAGCCATAGGCTAAACTTGTTGCTGATAAGAGAGGATATAAAGATTGGTTATTAAAGATTGATGAAAACTTTTCTGCAATTGAAGCCTCAAGAGGATTCATCCTAAATTTAGGATGTTTTTGCCTACACGAGTAAGAGAATAAAACTTTACTATACCTAAGAGAAAAGTAAAGTGAACTCTCGAAAGCACTTCGTATAGAAAATTGTCCATCTAGCAGAGACAGGTGGCCTATATTTTCTTGTTCTTCCGCAATATGCGTAACTGCGTTTATTAACTTAGACAAAAAGGTAAAATATGCCGGAATATAATACATTGCAAGAGAGTATAGTACGGTAGCTAATTCAAGGTCGTGTAATAGGTATTGATGAATACCACGAACATTTTGTGCAGATCTCTAATGCTTCTTCCATACTAAAACTCCTACGCTTCTTTTTCGCTTTAAGAGAATTATATGCATCTTTGATCGTAGTCGTCTTTATATCTCCAATTTCTAAATCATCGCTGGGAGATGAGAAGTCGTACCGACAACCGCATAAACGAATCTTTCCTTGTGCTGTAACCTGCACATGGCTTATTCTGGCACATGGTTTTGTTCTGGCTCCAGCTTCGTTTGCTCGCAATGTCATACCTGGGAGTAAATCGCTTTCGCTGATAAGACCACTCCAGCTATCAAACTCAGTTAAAGTACTAAGATAAACACCTTCACCTATATATGGAGCTATCCGATTCTTGAAATCTTCTGTCTGTATACATTCCTCAGCGGTTATATCTCCACGGAAACTCAGTGTAATTCTACGAACAGTAGTTTCAGATGTTTTGATATCACGGAAACTTTGGAGAAGTCTCTCGCAGTTGTCTAAGACAGTATCATAAAATTGAGCCCGGTATATGGCTCGATAGCGATTACGCTCAAATGGTGCAGTTGAAATATAAATTGCTGTGATACCAGACATTAATATGTCTTGAATGGGATAGTAGTGGAGAGCAGACGCATTTGTATATAGATGGACTGAAGAAAATCGCCCTTTTAGTTGCGACAACCTATTAAGTATTGCTTTATCCAGGAATGCTTCGCCTACCAGAGGTGTAAGACCGATACTACGCCCCCCCATCTCGTAATACTCCTCAACAGCGTGCGTAAATACAACTTCGTCCATAACTGTTTTTGGGCGATTGTCAAACTGATATGCACAGAAAATACAGTTTGCATTGCAGATGTTTGTAAGTTCTAGATATAAGTAACTTGGAATTTCAGCGACGGCTACCATAATTACCTCAGTTTATTTGTTACATTTAAAAATTGTGTTTTATCCATGACTTAAATAATATGTTTAGTCTAGCTTTCGGTGCAAAACTTTAAATTTTAACAGCTATTAATGTACATGAAACATAATGCATTGCATTTATCATAATATGGGGTAAAAAATTTAGAATATAGAATCAATTTGACATCTTTACGGGATTGCATTAAGATTTGCAAATCTTTCACACTGGCAGTATGCCCGAAGTCAGACACTAGCACAATTTATCTCATCATCTCTTCATGTCTTTGCAATCGCTCTGGTGTCAGGGCAACGCTATTGCTTGACGAGATGTTTTCAACCCGATGAAAGGCTGAGAGATGAGTGCCAGTCCCATACTATCAAACTCATATATCTAACGTCTTGCTATTAATAATATAGTAGGTTCCTACTAATTTTTTACCATATTCTTGAAAACTCCTAACATTTTTTCTTTGTCAATTTTCCCGTACTTGCGATCGTTTTGCATCAGTTTCTTTACATTTATTTAAAAACAGCCTCTTAGGGTAGCCGCCGAGATACGTGCAAGTGCGATTCGTTCTGGAGAAACCCAACATACGGGAGGATTCCAGGCTTCAGTAGAGTAACTCCATCAGGAGTTGAGTACGCACTTTTCACCCACTTTATTCGGAAGAAATTCGCGCGCTCCGCAAGCTTCAAAGAGATTATCCAGGTAGTCCCTATGTCTTTCAGTCTTCGCGACATGGGCCATTAGCACTTGATACTGTAGGCGGAATTGTTGAGAGTGCTGGTGAATTAGCGGGTCTACCGTTCCCTGTTCATGCTCATATGCTAAGGCATGGAACGGGATATATATTATTTGGCTAATCGAGGTATTGATACTCGAACAATTCAGAGTTACTTGGGACATAACAATATTCAGCATACTGTGCGTTATACCGAATTGGCATCTGGCAAATTTCAGGGTCTTTGGGATGATTAATCTTTACAATTCCTATTGATTACCCATCTCCCCCAAAATTTTTCGCTCTCCAATAGGAGAATATCTACTTCATCCTTTAGGGATATTTTGACCAGGTATGTTCAGACACTTTCTTTAGCACACAACATTATACCGATTGACTCTAATTATCAAAATATCCCCTATGTAGTCTTTAATAGTGGGGCGATGGATAAGCTTGGGAAAAGTCTATTTGATGAAAATCAGCTTTTTCAGTCGAAAGAAATGAATATCCTTAATCTCATTCTTTCCCAAGAAGATTAACTTCAAATTTTAACTGTTTTTTTACTATCTGTTCTCGTCCTATCCCACGGCTTAGCGCAACTTGGGCAGACATATTGTAATATATTACTGCTCTGGTCAGAAGGAGTGTTTGAAATAATGTCTCCTGTCTGATTTCCAAGCATAATTTTTTCAACTGCTGCCTTTAGAGATTGCTTCTCAAGGGCGTACATACCACCTCTCGCTCCCTCAAAATAGCAGTTGAGAGCCGCCAGAGCTTGGCCGAATTCCAAAGCCTCCTTAATTTCGTCTTCGGAGGCGTTTTCAAGCTTCGCAGAGCCTTCCCGACCAAGTAAATGAATTATTCCAGCGGTACACCAGTCCCCACAACCAGCTGCATCTCTAAAACCGTTAATTTTAAATGCTGGCATCATTTGCCACGGCTTGAATTTGCTATCACCTTCTCTCCTTCGATATCTAAGACCCTTTGCTCCCAAGGTTTCTACTTGGAGAAGTGGCGATACTTCCTTAGTTAGGTCTTCAATCTGCCCTAATCGATCGTGAGCATATTTGAGAAGGTGACAGGTTTGCAACGCTTTCTTAAATAATGGCTTATTCCCAATACCTGAAGGCTCAAAAACTACCAATCCTCCCCGCGCTCTAACTGCATTAGCTAACTCTATTGCTCCCGGAGAAACCTTATCAAAATAAAAGGTTGTAATTTTCGGCAACTTGTCCGATAGCTGCTGCGCCTTTTTAATAAGTATCGCCTTATATCGGGGCAATCTTGCTCCACAATTTGGACAAAGAAATTGAAATTTATGAGTAGGCTTTCCGTCTAAGCCTATAGAATTTTTCTGAACAATTATAGGCGTACTTCCATTTTCTTCACTTTCTACAAAGTCAAGCTTAACTTTGTACTGAGCGAGATCTGTTCGGATTTCATTAGCAGCTTTGTCCTTGCCAAGACGTGCGATCGGGTAAGCTTCCCAGCTAAGGTAAGACAGTATTGCCAATACATTACCACAAGAGCCACCAGCCCACAATTTCGGAGCGATTTTCCCATCTCCATTAATAACAACATCCAAGGCAATGAGTCCTGTTCCAGCACAAATGGGAGTTGGTTGCGGGATGTCAAAATAGTTTTTATTCTTCATAACATTCTCCCGCTAACCACAATGTGAATAATTCTGACTCGTTATCCTTTTCTTCAAGATTCAGCATTTGATAACCGCGTGATTCCACATGGACAATTCCTACTGGGCAACCTTTTTGTTTGAGTCTATGAGACTGGCTTATTTCATAAGCAGCCAATAGAGAGCCAATAGATAATAATTTACTAGATAATGGTGAGATAAATGCGTTACATCCACCTAAAACTTTTAAAGCTGTGCTGTACTGACAAATTGTTCCGTGAAGTTGTCTATAAGCCTCGAAAGGGTTTTGTTCAGAAGCGTAAATGATATTCCTTGGCTCAACCTCTAGTTCGTCAAAAAAGAGAGACCTATATTCTTGCAGTAATAAAGTATCACCTCGGCGAGGATTAATCGATGGTGATGGAACTATCGGACAAATTTCATTCGGTCTGTCGAGATAATCATGGATACGTCTCAACTGAGTTACTTTTCCCTCACCGAGTACAGGGAACCAAATTTTCGTGACATTAGGTGTCCCTTCACGACCAATTTCGCCTGAGAACCCATACAAGTATGTAGCTTTTTCATCAAGTCCTTGCTGTTGAATTCGCTTATCTAAACTGATATTTTCTGATACAACAACGTGCAAATTTGGAATATCCACTGGCTCATAACTTTTGCCTTTGCCTGAAGAGTCGATTAAAGCGAGTAATTTGGCAATAATGGACAAGTATATGCCTTTAGGCATAGCACTAATATCAACCACTATATCGGTAAACTCTGCTAATTCTCCTGAATTTTTGAAAACTTTATAAGCTTGGCTTCCCAAACCTAATTGTCCATTGTTTGACCACATTTGTAGCTGATGACGTTGAATAGTTCCTCTGCCATCTAACAACTTATTCAAAGTTTGAAGATTAACCTGGACTAGATTCGCATAGTCTTTTGAAGGTGAGTTATCTCCCTCATCATACTCAATTAGTAAACAAGCGCGTTTACCACTGCCACCAGCGTTTAGAATGGTTTCTAACCCTTGACACATCCGAGGATCAAAACCTAGTCCTAGCACGAAAAGTAGGTTGCGATCTTTCTCTGAAAGGAGTTCTTCCCAAAACGTAAAAAACTCTTTCCCATGTTTCATCAAATAATTTTCCCAACGCATCATAATGACAGCTCCAGTTGCTTCGGAGGTTTAAAACCAAAGTTCAACCATGTCACCAGTTCTGGCAGGGACTGTTTATTCCAACCCCCGTAACCCAAGGGTAGGTCAAAATGGATACAGAGCATCCGATTTAGGTAGAGCAGCATTTTGCGCTCCTCACCTTTTTGACCTTGCTTACGGTCAAGTGCTGCATGAAGAAGGTTGTTAGCCACACAAGTTTTTATAACACGCGATAGCTTCGCCAAACCAGGGTCTTTGTCAAGCTGCTTTGCATCTTGAAGCTTATTTCTATCAGACATAGTAATAGCAATACCTGTTATTCCAGGAACATAAGGAGCATTAGGTCTATTTGTCTGTAATTTTGAAAATTCACCGATAGCTTCAAGAAAGTTACGAACATCACGTCCATATTGCACATCTTGAGGCATTGAATTCCATCTCTCTTCAACAGATCGTTTGAGAATTTGCTGCTGTCGGTCAGGAGGAATCTCTATACGCTGTTTAAGAAAAGCAGCAGATAGAGATTCTTCAAAGAGATTACCAGCTAACCACAAAAACTGTTCAATGTTGGATGAAGCCATAGTTGCTAGTCTGGAAATTCCATAGTAATAGGGAATGTTGAATTCCTGACAAAAAAATAGTTCTGCTGCTTCACGCACCGAAGAACTGTTACGCCTTTCTAATTCATCTACTTCTATCGGAGAATCAAATAATGTTAATTGTCGTGGCTTGCGTTCTTGCCGTTCAATCAATATTTCTAGGGTTCTCCACGAAATTGCAGACTCTTGAGGATTAGAATTAGAACTTTCTATCTCAGTAACTCTAATCCATTCATCATAATCATGTTTTCGAGTTACACGAGCGCGTATCCGTTCAGCAACAACTTGAGTTCCTTCGATAAACTTGGTTTGCCATTTGTCTGTTTCTAGCGAATTCTGAATACATAAATCGAAAGATTCAATTTTTCGGTTAGCTGTTTCTATTACTCTGTAATCAGCAATATTTTTAACCAATTTTTCAAACCGTCTACTATCCCTTTGCCAGAAGGTTTCTAGGTTAATAATTCCATCATGATCTCGTCCCAGTATGGCTCCATCAGATAATAGTTCATCAACATCTAGAGCTACCAGTCTCTCCGCTATCCAAATCCCTATAGGAACACGACTTTCAACAACTTCTTGTAGCAAAAAACGGCGTTGTTTTTCTGTGAGTCTGTGGAAGTTATCAAGCATGAGTACCACCCGTTCAGCAACAGGTTGTCCATTATGTATGATATGTTCTGGACGGATTATGTTAAGAGCAATTAATGAATCATGCCCGGGCAAACTGGCATCTTTAGGAGTAATTAGACTGTCCAAAGCATCACAAATATTCCTTTCTATGTCGTAAGCCCAGTCATACAAACTCTTGCCAGAACATGGAAGTTGAATGCTTATAGAAGATATATCTGGCGAAGATAAAATTTCAAGCTGTTCGAGAGCAGATGCTTCTGGATATCTCAATCCTTTGAGTTCTAAAGCTCCCCGTAGAGCTGCTAGTACGATTCGAGCATTTAACAATGATAGAAGCAAACGGTTTTGTTTCGCTGGTTCAATATCTAGCTGGTCTAGATTTTCTAAATTACCGCGAGCGCAGTCTAAAAAAATACCTAGTAACTTTGGTCCAGTTTCATCAACTACCCCAAGCTGCTTAAGTCGTTGAAATAATTCTCTAGAATTACTAGACCTGTCTCCCAGACGGCAAAGAGTCAGGAGTGAATTAGGAGTAAAGAGACGCATTAGAGAAGTCTTTCCACCACCAGGCGCACTTCTGAAGATTCGTAACTTGTTCCAGAGACTTTCTTGGGAGTCCTCCAATATTTCTAGTACACGCGGACTGAACCATCTGACAAAGGTATCATCAGATTCGGTCTGTTCTGAAGCTCTTAGTAGGAATGGATTACGCGATTCTTTCATGCTTAACTCCGATGTCTGCTCACGCGAGGGAAAAGACCCCTGATTTTGTAAAGCTCAGGATCAGCCCAGAGTAAAAATACAGAATTGTTTGGGGTATTGTGACTGAGAACTAGCGGAAGTCCGCAGTTGGCAAAACCTAGTTTAACGTTACCGCCGCCTACCTTTGTATGCTCATCCTCAACATCAGGATCGTAGTAACAATCCTGGTCAACTAGCGATAAAATTGGTAAATCTTCTGATGCCTGCAAAGGAACTCGCTCTGAGAGTTTTTGTATAACCTTAATATCCGAAGTTACAGACCTCTGGGAAAAAAACTCTTGTGCTAGATTCTCTAACCCTAAACAAGCTTGTTCTGTTGCCATATATAAAACAATACAGATGTAAAGATTCTCCTGATTGAAGAGTTTTGGTATTACACTTTTAGTTTGATTGTAGAACTTGGCTATTTTTCCTTTGAATTCACCTTCTGGAGTTTTTCTAAGGTAACTTAGACCACTTCCAGAGAAATCATCAAGCAGAAAAACCATCTGGAAATGACATTCTTCTTCTGTAGGTTGACGCTTCAGGACTTGAGCCAGGTCTTTCGATAAATCCTTGAGCATATCTTTTGCTTTATCGCCAGATATTTCATAAGCTTGCCATATTTGTTCATGGCTTAGTTCTGGATTGCTTCTCCGAAAAATGTCAGTATGCGCTCCATCACTCAACCCAAGAAAGAGGCTCTGACGCCTGAGTATTTTAAACTCATTACTAGCTGCGAGCTTACTAAGTTTTAGTTTAGAAATATCAGGCCGTAAATTAGCTGCGCGATTTAATATAATTGCTCGAATAACATCTGGATATGCCAGCGATACAAGATGAGCCATCTCTGCTACCGAGCAGAAAATCAATCGCTTCTTCACGAACTCATAAGCAACTTGTCGCTCCTGCTTTGAAAATTGATCAAGCCATAGCGCTAGACTTTCGACAAACCGCATACCAGGTGAGAACTGTCCATACTCGTCATACTTATAAGCAGCCATTGCTTGCACTACAGGACGCTCACTAGCAACATTTTCTGGTGTCCAGTCCATGACTTTAGCTAGAAGTAGTTCAGCTAAATCATCTTTCATTTTTTTTCCTCCCAATCTCTTCCAGATCGAGATGCAAGCCACTGTTTCCAACTTGCATAGCACCGAGGTAATCCAGAGTTGCTTGCACTCCTCGATGTCCTGCGGGTGCAAGATTCCAACAGGTTGTCGGATCTGGGGAAACTTCATCCACGCTGAGGGAAAATGGTTCTCTGAGCAGATCGAAGTCATTTCCTGGCCATCTGCCCCGATCGCCAATACATAAAATCTGAGCGTTTGATAGAATGCCCAACATCCTCTGAACCCCATCTACAACCACACATTTGGACACGCCAGGAGCTAAAACATCTATTGAGTGACTGGATGTTACTATTGTTACGCCTGGGGAGTTAGTGGTGCGAACTATTCCTTGAACTAACGACCAGACGAGGGGCGGAGGTGCAAGAGGTCTAGGCTCAACGGTAATTTGCATTCTTCGGACTGTAAGTTCTGCTAATTGAGGAAGCCTAGCATTTGCTCGAAACGCCTCTGCTAGAGGAGCCAACTCAGCACACGGTTCTTCCGCAGCATTCGGACACAGGTCTTCATCTAAAAGACCACAATCTGCCCCGTTATAGTAGCCCACCAATACTCGCTGCCAGTATCGCTTTAGGATAGCTTCACGGAGGGCTTTTTTGACCGATTTTCCCCTTCCTGTGGCGATTCCAACCACAACCCCTGCTCTTAGCAAACGCGAGAGTTCCTTAGCAATCTTGCTGTTAAGGCTACCAAAGCGATCGCGTCCATCGCACAATGTGCCATCGTAATCAAAGACTACAGCAGCCAACGAAACATCCTGTATTTTTTGAATAAACTCGTCATAGGCGTTTCGCCAGAAGTCTAATTCTCCCTGTGCTGCCAGAATTTCGGGTAGAGTACCTGTCTTACGCATTACGGAAAGCGCTGCTCGGTCGGTTTCTTTACCAAATCTTACTGATGGAGTACCTAGCGCACGCAGATTGTAAAGTTGCTGTCCAAACGGTGGCACACCAGGACGACCCGGATCGATACCTCGACGCTCTCCGACCAAAGCGACTATGTGAAGGCAAGTCACTAAAGCTCGGATCGCTGCAACTGTCTCACTACCATCGAAGTACAATTGTACTATAGGAACATCTGATGGAAGCAGTTGAAGAGTTTTTTGTGCAAGCTCTTTTTCCATCTCTGTTGTTAATGCTAATACGGCTGTACTTTTTCCCCGCTTGGCAAGCCAATGGTGTCTGCCATGAGCAAAATTACGGTAATCTGCCAGATGTATCGAACCAAGTGCTGCTTCAACAAACTTAGATTCCAGATCGACAGCAGCAGGTTGTGCGGGAATACCATACAGGACAGCGAGCGAGTCGCGTTCCCAGAGGGAAGAGCATTCCTGCCTTAGTAGAGAGTGAAACTCATCGGCAGTCTTTCCCTGGTAAACCAGTTCTGCTAAATTATTGGGAAGTTCGCAATCTGTTTTGAAAACGCGATGATAGGCTCGCGCCAAAAGAACAAAAAAGGCAAGCAGGGAGTTTGTGGCAAGGAATCCATCTTTCTGAGATGGTAGGTCAAAATCGAAGATATCCGTGTAGTGATACCGGGCAACCAGACGCGAGAGCGGACTTGAGGTTTTCGCACATAAAACGAATAAATGTTGGGGTTCCCGGAGGACAGCTGTTTTGAAAGCGTTTTGAATATCTGAGTTTCCTCCTCCCGCACTCAAGCACCAAACAGCCACTTCTCTTGTCACTGGGCCTGTCTCGATTAGATCCAAGGTAGTGACTGCCTTAGCGACTCTCTGTGCAAATCGCTGATGTAGAGAACTCATAAAATGAGATGCTGTGAGAGCTCCTCCCGAACCAACCACCAGCAGAGGCAGGGATGCCGATGCTGCAACAGCGACACACAAGCGCTCAATATCCATAGACATGGCGATCGCATAAGTCTGGACCAGTTGCTGAAGTTCTGTAGTGTAGGGCTTACCCAAAATATGTCTCCTCTCCAAAGATTTACTAGCTTATTACAGATTGAAGTCGTTAGCCTCTGCTGTAGGAATCTCCTCCACCATCCTTGCAAGATGTTGCACAGTGCCTTAACTATAGCCCCTCGGTTCTGCAACATCACTATCGCCATCCTCTAAAACCGCATCAAGATAAGCAGTCGCCTCTGCCGGATCTTTAAGGGATTCGATCAGATATAAATGGTAGCTCTTATAGGTTGGCATTTTGTCCGCTCTCAAAAAAATTATGCTTGGTTCAAACCACTTGAAGGCGACACCCTATTGAATTAGCTAGAATACATAGGAGCCAACAGCTTTTATGCCTCTTATCCAGGTAATTTTCTCCCCAAATGAATCTTACGTACTTGCGACAACGAATTAATGAACTGATGGCCCTCTTCGTAACCCAGGTGGAAGGGGCTACATCAATTTCTGAGATGAAGGATATTACTCTAAATAAGCAATTAACTTTACTTCCACTACGATTTCGGGGTAGCCAGAATCTTGAATTAATGCTTTTTTTCCCGGAATCCGAAACTTTCCTGTTTTCATTAAAGTTGATTCAATATTAGCGACAATTCGGCAAATAGTTGATTCTGATACTCCCCAATTTGTCCCCATATGAAAATACGTTCTGTATTCTCGCCAATATTCTAAGGCTACTAAAACTTGCTCTTGGAGAGTCAGCCGGGCGTGACGTCCTCTCCTATCTTTAGGATGTTCTAACCTGAACTGCTCTATGGAATTAACCATTTCTTGAAAGGTTTGAATCTTGACACCAAATCTCCGTTTAAATTCATGAGGTTTCAAATTTAGATAAAATTGAGTGTTCATCGCAGAGTTATTGTCTAAATTCACTTTCAATTTTTACCATTTTATGGAGTTTTTAGCAAAACCTTGTGGAGAATGGTTAGTCTCTGGGATTTTATGAAATTGAGCAAAACTTATTATAATACCATAAAATTATTTTGCAAGAGTTCTAATCTTTTCACTTTCTC
>Ga0209229_10001010_pt1 | contig 11556 bp, 10 predicted proteins | sample SanBayMetagenome_FD_187466 | JGI IMG/M metagenome (GOLD analysis project Ga0209229, IMG submission 187466) | Freshwater and sediment microbial communities from dead zone in Sandusky Bay, Ohio, USA (SPAdes) (version 2) | ecosystem: Environmental > Aquatic > Freshwater > Lentic > Sediment... | reverse complement strand
GTATGATGCTTACTGCTACAGCGATCCAATGATGCGTCCAGGACTCGAGATTTCCGATACGCCACAGGAGTCGATCATCCGTGATGAGATTCACCGAGGACCGTATCTCAAGACACCATCATTGGTGCTTGCCTCGTCGGGTATGCTCAACACCGGGACACTCTCGTACAACCTCGCACAGCTGTGGATGGCACGCCCGAATTTTGGTATCGCGTTTATCGGCTATCAACACCCAACAACACCCGGTCACGCTCTGTCAGTGTCGCCAAAAAAACAACCGTTCGACCTCGCAGGACGTAGAGTAACACGTACCTGCGAAGTCGAGCGATTTCGATTTAGCGCTCATGCATCGCGAGAGTCACTGATTGAACTGGTCACAGACGTACGTCCGTCAACGCTTGTTCTGATGCACGGTGAACCAGAATCCTGCGACTCACTCGCACTCGATCTTCGTGAGCGACTCCCTGGTATGCGCATCTGCATTCCTCGGAAGGGAGTTTCCTACACGCTTTCGTCAGACTAGCGTTGTATTACAACTGGCTGCGAACGTGTAGCACCGTCTGCATACCTGACCATCAGGATGTACATGCCGGGCGGAAGTGAAGCAACGTTCACCTCCATGCGCGTTGCGTTGTTCGGACATGTCCATGTGCTCAGTGATGCGCCGATGAGTGTTGTTATCAGAAGTTGTTGCGCTTCGGTCTGACCCCATTCAACACGCAGTACGTCTGTTGCCGGGAGCGGAAACACGCGCAATGGAATCTCCTGTGTGTTCTCTGCCACATCAGTCACGCGTGGGCGTTGGGCTTCGATAGCAACATAGCTCTCGCTGAAGTGTCGCACGGTTGGACGTGATGCAGATGCTACAACGAAACGATACTGCAATCCAGCTGCAAGCGTGTCCGGAATTACCCAATCGTACGACGCGCGAGCACTTGAGAATGCGCTGTGGATGGGAATCACCATTCGACGTTCGCCATCCCATAGCGAGAGTGTGACTGGAGATGAAACGATCGAGCTGTCCCATGTAATCAATACGCGGTCACCCTGACGAAGGGCGGTCTCCCGTGATCCACCTGATGGTGTAACATGCGCACGGAGTGGAATACTGATGAGCAGCAGCGTCAATGCAATGATGATAGACTTCATGAGTTGTCTCCTAGAGTTATGCGGTGATTGAGTGAGGTATCAGCGGAGCACGGCTTTCGACACATACCACTGTCCGCGGAGGTGGTAGCGGATGTTCTCATGGTCGACAACGATGCGCGGGGCCTGTGCTGTGCGCATTCCCCAGTACGATCCAATATCCTCGAGGAACGTACCCTCGCCCAGGAAATCATCTTGTTCATCAGGTGGTAGCAGCACAGCGATCAAATCTGCGCCTGCCTTGATGAGTTCGGGTAGTGACCTGTCCCATTCGAGATCGCCACTGCCAGCCGCACCAGCATAGGCATCAACACCACGTTTGACGATGTCGATGACGTCGTCCATACGATTGACCAAGCAATCGTCCTCGTCTTTGCAATCTTCATCCCAGGTTGTCATCATCCACCATGCTTTATCGAGTCCGTCCATCCACATCGTCTGCTGCCACATCGTACGGTCGCCATATCCCAGCGAGTGATCATCATCGGTGTATGCGATTGTGCATTCGCCCTTCTTGCCTTGTTGTTCATCACACACTGGTAGACGGGTGAACGCGGTAGATGTATGATGTGCTCCATCAACTGCGAGGTTGCCGCCATAAATGGAATTGTAGATCTCACCTTTCAACACAAGCGGCCAGAAGTCCCAGTCACCGTCATACTCGATGTCTGCTCGTTGCAAACGCAGACCAAATCCCGGAATCTCCATCTGTTGCGCAGTGAATGTGAATGGAGCAACGAGTGGCTCCTGATAGATTGATTTGATCGTAGGACCACATGTGATGTCGACGATACCGAAGTGTAGCGCTTGACGCACAGGTCGTGTATCGAGGTCGCAGATGAAGAACTCTACTATATCCGGACTCTGACCAGTGGTTGGGAGAAAGTTGGTGTTACCTCGATCACCTGTGGTCACGGAGAAATCGAGACCCTCTTCTTGTGGATTTGTGATGAGATAGTTGCCCCATGAGGATGCTGACATGCCCCCTGCGAGAATTGATGGCACGTCATAGGGGAGTGTGTATTTGACTTTTATCGTGGTTCCCTTGCGAGGCACATACTCGAGTTGACGTCCACCACGCGGCTCGTCAGCCTGACGTTCGTAATAGGTGAGTGGATCGAACCACCGCTCTTCAAAGCGCGACTTCGTTCGGTCGAATCCCTGCACAGTGCGAATGCGCATACTCATGGATGCAACTGCAAAGAGGCGGCGGAAAGCGGCTTGTACACGCACTTCACGATTCCCCGTTGGTCGACCATCACATGCAATTCCGTCGAACTGCGCGATGTCCTTGTCGACAACCAATGTGAATACACCTCCGGAAACCGACTGCTCAACAGTGGCCGGAATCGCATAGCCATTGCGCACGCTCCACCAGCGCCACTCATCTCCACGCTGTGTTGCTGACCGTACAGTGAGTCGCACCTGATCACCACATCGCAGCGTGTACCGCTCGAAGAGATCTTGCGCGCTTGTACATGTCACCTTCCCGAGTGGCATCCATTGTTCGACACCTCGAACAATCATGCGCTTGGCCACATCAATCTGCGTCTCTGGATGGGGTTGTCGATCGGGTAGGATACTGAGTGGATCTTCTGTTCCGAGCACAACACGTTCCACACGGAGATCGATCGGCGTTCGGCGTGCGAAAAAGGTAATGGTGTTCTCAGGATCAAGGAGTGCGGCGGTGTGACAATACTCTTGGACGGGTGTAGCGAATCTCACGGGTGGACCCATTGATGGATCGTGATAGCCAGTGATCTGCCAGCATCTCTGGGCACTCACACAAACAGTGCGGGTTCCTGGTATGATGTCTTCAAACTCATTTGCCGTGGTGAACTGTACAGCCTCCTCTACACGATACAACGGATCGGCATCATCATCGACGATGCGCGCCACCAGACGATACTTCTCTGTTCGATACGGCGAGAGCGGAACAAACTTTGGGTTTACTCGCGGACCCACCGCTGGTCCCCCTTGCGCCTGTCCGCCGCCATTCATGCCCACCAATGCTGATGGTTGAATTGTCAACGACGCTGCTGTCGACCCAATACTTCCGTGCGGCGCTTGTTGCCAGTTTGCAAACGCGTTGTTCGCGGCAGCAACCGCACATAGTGTGATCGGAGCGCGAGATGTGGCGACACGCAATGTCGATAGCTGTGTGATGGATGCGAGTTGTTCACCATCGCTCGCATACATATCGACATATCCCGAGCTGTCAACATCGACAGTGATATCAACACTGTCAACACGTTCAATCAATGCGGTGATGTTGTGCTGTGGTAGCGCATTGTTACATGACACGTGAATGTGTTTGATGAGATCGGACCGACCACCATCATCATCGAATCCAGGGATACTCCATCGAACGAAGCGCCAAGGCGTGGGAAGATTCGATGGAGCACGCAGGACGTGATCAGTTCCTGTTCGTACAACCACGGTCGTGGTATCGAATGATGCAACGACTTCTTGGGGCACCGGTTGTCCATCGACGGATGCTATGGTTGTCTTCATCGTAACAGCACCACGCACAACCGTCTGCCGAACGTAGGTCGATCGTTGATCGCCTGTTATCAACTCCATGTTGCACTGGAGGCGCAACGGACGTCCACTCGGCCATGATGATTGCGGTAGAATCGTTGCTGACATTCGATCGTGTGCTGGAATCACTGAGGATGGTACTCGTTGCCACGTTCCATTCGAAGCGAGCTCCTCAACCTCGATAATCGTATATGCAGTTGCAGGCGAGGGAAGTGGATCGCTCCATTTGATGTGTAGTGGTTGACTGCATGTGACAACACGATGTGAGTCGAGCGTGGTGCTACGAACAGTCGGAACAGGACGCACAGTCGTAAATGTGTATTCGAGCGGTGCACACAACATTCCTCCGGCGTTGGGTGAGAGTGCTATACCTGAGACAACGCATCGGTATGTCGTTCGTGGAAGGAGCCGCGCAGGTTTCCAGCGGATTGTGCGCTCATTCTCGATTGTTGTTGTTCCATGGATAGCATGACGGTACCACACATCACGCGACGTTGTCTGCGCGATATCGTCACGCAGCACAAGAACGGTGGGTTGTAATGGACGCCATCCATTGGGTGCGGCGTTCGGGAAGAACGTTGTCACTGTCGTTGGGTCAACGGTCGCAGGTGCGCGAACGATCACCGATGACGTAACATCAACCGCATCTTGTCCTGGTATCGGAAAGATCGGTTGGAGAAGAGGTTGAGGTTGTGCTTGTGCGAACAGCACACCGAAGAAGACCATTGCAAGAATGGCAATACAAGCATGCACCCGCCGAGTACTCGGCGCCCTAACCATAGCGACCTCCATGAGAAGATGAACAAATGCTCCAGCGTGTGGAGCTGCATGTTCACCTCGTGGTCGCTACCTCGTGCAACGTGACGAGATTACTGGAGTTCGATCTTGAACACCTTCGGCCAGTTCTTACCTGTCACGTAGATGGACTTCGTCGTCGAATCGTAGGCGATGCCGTTAAACACGTCCATGGTTGGCGTACGCTCCGCATCGGAGATGATTCCTGTGCAGTCGATGATGCCTACCACATTCCCATTGGTAGGATTGATGCGAAGGATTTGCATCGTTCGCCAAACATTCGCCCAGATCTCGCCCTCAACCCATTCCAGCTCGTTGAGTTGTCCGACAACTGAACCCTGCATCGTTACAGGAATGCTCCGGACGATCGAAAATGTCTGTGGGTTGATAACTGTGAGAACATTTGATCCATTACTGGTGATCAGATTCGTCCCGTCATCGGTGATTCCCCAACCTTCACCCGCATACCGAAACTCGCGAATGCGGCGCAGCGACACAGGATCGAACACAAACCCGCGTTGATTCAGCCAAGTGAGCATGTAAGCGGTATCGTTCAACACCGTTATGCCTTCTCCGAAGTAGAGTGCTTCTAGTGGCTCGCGCTTGAGGACTGCTCCCGTGCGCATGTTCACGCGGCGGACGGTGGACTGTCCGTTCTGACCCGTCGATTCGAGAAACTCGCCATTATACACCTCGAGTCCCTGTGTAAAGGCTGTTGAATCGTGAGGAATCGTCGCTACAACGCGAAAGGTATACGTCCGTACACTCTGCTCGGTTGTTGGTGTTGACGAGGGGGCTTCCTCTTGCCGCACATTCTGTGTTTCCTGGCAGGACAAAAGAATGGCACAGAGAATGATTGCGAGTATGTGGTGTTTCATGGCGATCCGTCGTGAAGCGAGAACGAATCTACTGGTATTTTCGCCTTCACGTATGACGTTCCGTCTGTTTGGCCTTCCTCAATCCCACCAAGTTCTTGCAGCAATCGCTTGCTGCATCGCCATTGCGTCGTGCTCAAATCCTGAGCTGACGCCCGAGCAACAAGAGCAAGTACGCCGAGACTCTGTTCAACGCGTCCAACAGGCCGTGCGTGCAGCCCGGGCAGACTCGTTGTCGAAGCGCTTTCCGAAGATCACCTATTACCGATTGCCAATCACCACGTCGGAGACACTCGACAGTGTCCGCCGGACGTTTGCAAAGACGCCAGAGACATGGAAGTACTACCGTGTTCTCACGCTGCTAAACCGGAAAGACATTCAGTATGTGCGGATGGGGGACACGCTTGTGCTTCCGGATACGGTCATGGATGACCTCCGCGCGTATTCGGTGTTTCCGCAATACTGGCCAGAAGGTGATACCATTCCAAAGGCCGTCTTTATCAGCAACGCATGGCAGTCGTATGCGTGCTACGAGCGCGGTGAACTCGTTCGGGTAGCAGCGTGTAACTCTGGTGAAGAGCGTAAGCCTACATTTCCCGGACGATACGCAGTAAACTGGCGTCACCCCCGGCGTATTTCATCGCTTGACAGCACGTGGATTCTGCCGTTCACAGTGAATTTCCATCTGCAGGCAGGCAGCGCATTCCACCAATTCGATATGCCGGGACGACCAGTATCGCACTCATGTGTTCGACAGTTTCTGTCAGACGCTGAGTGGTTGTACAAGTGGGTACGCACAGGACGAATTGATTCCACTCGTCGGCGATACATCCCGTGGTCGGGTACACCAGTTGTGATTCTCGATGTGTTTGATTTCCGTCGTAAACGCGGAGGTCCGTGGCTTGAGCTCACAAACAATACGCCTGTCGGTATCAAGCTTCCTCAAGATCTATATGCCGTCGAAGAAGCACTCATCCCGATCTCCCAAATCCCACGTGAAGTGCGCGGTGGCCTGAGTAATCGTAAGCGCTACATCACTGCAGATAGTGTGTTGCGTGCGCGAGGAGTGATACGCGAGGGGATCACGTTGAAGGAGAGTATCAACTTCAACAAGCTGCGTCAGCAACGCAAACTCAAAGCTATCAAGGCAAAGAAGAAATCAACACCGTAACTACGGTTCGTGTTGATCATACCTCTCTGGCCATAGTGCGCGCAGTCGTTCACGCACATAGTGCTCACGACCTTGTCCATCAGGACGATAGAACGCCGTAGGCGCAACACCATCTGGAAAGTAATTCACCGTTACGAAGTGATCAGGTGCGTCGTGCGGATATTGATACGCACTACCATGACCAAGCTCCTTCATCAAGGCAGTGGGTGCATTGCGCAGATGGAGCGGTATTGATACGCTTCCTGTTTGCTGCACAAGCCCCCTAGCTTGATCGATTGCGAGATACGACGCATTCGACTTCGGAGCTGATGCGAGATACGTCACCGCTTGTGCTAACGGTATCCGACCTTCAGGCATGCCGATTCGTTCCACTGCTTGGAACACACTCACTGCAAGTTGAAGAGCGTGAGGATCCGCATTGCCGATGTCTTCACTTGCGAAGATGATGAGACGTCGTGCAATGAAGGTAGGATCCTCGCCAGCTTCAATCATGAGCGCGAGATACAGCATTGCTGCATCGGGATCACTGCCTCGAAGCGACTTAATCATTGCCGAGATGGTGTCGTAGTGGTGATCACCAGCACGATCGTATGCGACCACTTTGCGTTGCACTGCGGTGGCGAGCAATGCACGGTCGATGGTAATCGGTTCATCAGTGGTAGGCGCAAGCAACACTGCTGCTTCGAGGGTATTGAGCGCTGAGCGTGCGTCACCGCCAGACAACGCGAGCAACGCATCCCAATCCGTAACAGTGATGTGACGTTGCGCTAACTGCACATCAGTTTGCAGCGCTCGTTCGATGATGGTGCGAAGGGAATCTGCTGAAAGCTCTGCAAGGGTATACACCTGACATCGCGATAGAAGAGCGTTGTTGATCTCAAACGATGGATTCTCTGTGGTAGCACCAATGAGGGTTACCAAACCTCGTTCAACAGCGTGAAGTAGCGCGTCCTGTTGTGACTTGTTAAACCGGTGAATCTCATCGATAAAGAGAATCGGACGCTTGCCCATCGCGTTGAGGCGCTCTGCACGGCGGATAACCTCGCGAAGCTCCTTTACTCCCGCCTCGACCGCAGACAATCGATCGAGTGGACGGTTGAGTGAGGTGGCAAGAATGTTGGCGAGGGTTGTCTTTCCGGTGCCGGGTGGACCCCACAGGATGATCGATGGGAGTTCGTTGCGCTCGATATATGCGCGAAGGGGCGCCCCTTTTCCAACAAGGTGCTCTTGTCCTGACAAATCATCCAGTGTGAGTGGACGCATCCGCTCTGCAAGCGGAGCATTTGAAGAGCGTGGTTGTTCTGACGGTGATTCGTCGGCGAAGAGGGAGTCCATGGCATGCAGCAAGGTGTACTGGCTGCAAACTACCACGCATTAGGTGGATCTCTGTGCCAGTTCGATGCTTCCACCAATCCCATGCACTGCCAATTGTGTGTTCGATCGACGGAGTGCTGCACGTAACCGTCGAATTGGATCACCAATAGGCTCTTGACTCTGACGGAATGTTGAGTGATGAATCGGCATGATGCTTCGTGCCTTCATCATCTCCACCATCGCGAGAGACTCTTCTGGTGTACAGTGTGCCTCGGGAAATGGATCGTATGCTCCAATGGGCATAATCGCCAGATCGGGTGCCGGACCTACGTGACGGAACAAGGAAGTGTATGCTGTATCGCCACCAAACACAACACGTATTCCATCGTGTTCAATGCTGTAGCCATTGTAGCTGCGACCGATGCGTTTGTATCCTTCCGACCGGCATGGTTCGCCCGGAAGCCGCCAACCGTTGTGACGCACCTGGAGTGCAGTGAGATTGATAGAGCCTATCCGAACGGAATCACACCAATCTAGTTCGTTCAAACTCTTCCATGGAAGGTCTTCGATGACGTCACGTGTGTTGGTTGCAGTTATAACATCAATCTGATCAGGCCAACGCTCGCTGATTCGACGAAGCGTTGTACGATCCATGTGATCCATGTGCGCATGTGATAGCAGCACCAAGTCTGGTCGAGGCAGGTCGTCAAAGGCAAGCGCGGGCTCTGTGATTCTACTCGGACCTATCGTTACTCCAAACACGGATAGGCCATAAGAACCAAACAGCACAGGGTCTGTGAGTATCCACATCCCTCCAACCCTAAGGAGCACAGTAGAGTGTCCAATCCAGCAAGCCCACACACCACTGTGCACTTCGTCATTTGGTAGGGTGACCAGAGACGATGATGTTTTGGTTTGCGCAGCTGCGACGAGGTCGAGTGCGCTCAGCGATGACGTAACAACGGCACCAGAGGCTAGGACCATGGTTTTGAGCAATGTTCGACGTGATGTCATGGACGGCTCCCCCCGGAAACGTTTGCGATGCGAACATATCGGAGAGAAAACCTGGTCTCAAGTCAACAGATGGTTATAATGGGATCGTAACTTTGCCTTCCTATCCACGTACTTGATCGGCCTATGCGAACCATCATCACCGCGCTCGTTGCGGCACTGGCTATAGTTGGACACAGTGTGGCAGTCGGACAAGAGGTAACTGACGCTGATTCGGCAACAATCGAGCGCATTAAACTCCAACCGCTGAATTGGCAGTACGGACTGATGTATTCTCAGTCAGTGTCTCAGAGCGAGCTTCGTTCTGCATACGACAGTTTGTCGTTGCCGTTGGTAGGGTATGGATTCGCTGCGCAATTCGCATACTACATGGATCCTGTTCCTGTCGTGATTGGTGGTGAGCTTGGTGTGCATTTCTTCGGTGCGCGGGATCGCGAGTTTGGTCCGTATGCGGGCGATGCCCTTCGGACGCGCCTCGAACTATCGACGCAGAACTATACACTTCCAATCCTGGCATATGTTCGGTTTCAACCTAACCTGGGCACGTGGGTGTTTCCATACGTCGAGGCGCTGGGGGGCACAACCATTTACTCATCTGTGCTCACGGTACGTCAGATCCGTGGCAACGGAGATACGACAGGTCGTAACACCGAGAGTGAAGGGGGCGCAAACTGGACCTATGGTCTTGGTGCTGGTGTAGCGATCAAGACAGCAGATATGATCGAACTACCCAATGCGCTTCAACGATTTTTGATCGATGTACGTTTGCGCTACCTGTGGGGTACGTCTGTGAATGTTCCGCACATCGAACCTAATGCCTCACAGAGCTATGATGTCTACCGGGTTGCTGTTAATGCACCAGCGCAGGTGGTCTTCCAGCTCGGGTTTACTGTCCAGATGTAATTCTAGCACACCACATTTCTTTTAGAGGACGTTCATATGAACCATACCATTGTCGTACTTGCCGTTGTTGCTGCGTTGTCACTCGGCGCATGCAGAACCGTTGAGGATAATCGCCGTGATACTGCCGATACTCGCGGACGTGAGCTTACCGCAGGATTAGTAAAGCGCGAGATCACCAAAGGAATGTCGGGTGCTGCAGTAGCTGAAGCTCTCGGCTCACCGAACATCGTCACAAAGGACAACGATGAGCGCGAGACGTGGGTGTATGATAAGATTGCAACCGAGGCATCATACTCGCAGAGTCAAAACGGAATGTTTCTTATCCTCGGTGGATTCTCGAATCAATCTGGTGCAGCAAGCACCACACAGCGTACACTTACTGTTGTGATCAAGTTTGACAAGAACGACAAGGTTGAGTCATTCACCTATCACCAGAGCAAGTTCTAATGCGTACAAAGCATGTTCTCATTTTGGCATTGATGGTAGTTGGCGCGACTGCATGTACCATCGTGAGTGGTCCGCGTCCGAATGCACTACCACAGACACAATTGCAGACACGTGAGTTTCAGACGCGTGAGTTTGACACTAACGATGTCAAGTTGATCTTGAAGGCCATGCTGAATGTGCTTCAGGACGATGGATTTGTTGTGAAGAATGCTGTCCCTGACCTCGGGTTGCTTACTGCGACCAAGGAAGTCCAGTTGACTGGAGCCTCGGCAACGCGCAACGACAAGTACTGGACAGACGTGTTTGAATCGGTGTTCCGCTCGTCGAACTCAGGTTCTCAATCACGCGGCCAGCAAGAACAACGCTACAACAAGTTCAAGCAGATCGAGGTGAGTGTTAACGTTTCAGAGATGGGGCGTCGCTCAAAGGTGCGAGCAAACTTCCAGGCTCGCGTGCTCGATAATGTGGGCAACCCAGTTGAAGTCTATGTGATTCAAGACCCGAAGTTTTACCAAGACTTCTTCGCGAAGGTGGATAAAGGTATCTTTATCCAGAAACAAGGATTCTAAGCCGCCGTATGCTCACCCGTCGTTCACGCGCTCTCATTCTCTGCGTTGGCTTTGTGCTTGCGGCGATAGTCTTGCAGGCTCAGCCCCTCGTTGAGACTGTGAAGACCGGAGACATCAAGCGCGTGAAGTCGATGTTGAAGAAGAAGACGACAAACATCAACGAGGTCGACCCCGAGGGGCTTACCTCGTTGATGATAGCAACGATCGCGAATGATAGCGCAATGGCGGTTGTTTTGCTCGAGGCGGGAGCAAATCCAGACATCCAGTCGAAGTCTGGGATGTCGGCTCTGCATGCCGCGGCGTTCAATAATCGTGACGGTATCGTCCAGTTGTTGATCTCGTATCGTGCTGATCCCAACCTCGTGGATTCCAAGGGTCGAACACCGATTATGGTGGCTGCTCAGATAGGAAACACAAATCCCATCACGTACCTTGCGCAGGCTGGTGCTTCGCTCGAGGTTCGTGACCTCCGTGGAAACACGCCGTTGATGCTGGCATGTGGCGGACGACACCTCGGTGCGCTGGATGAACTGTTAGAACGGGGAGCAAACCCGAACTGTCGCGATCTTCAGGGTCGCACGCCGCTGATGCTCCTTGCGGTTCACGGTGAGGATGAGATGGTACGTATCTTGCTCAAGAACAAGGCAGATTATACTCTTGTCGATCATACGATGAAAACCGCCTTGGGATATGCGAAAGAGTACCGTAGGAAGGCCGTAATTGCACTTTTAGAGCGTTCAGGAGCTAGATATTAAGCGAATAACGATAACTTCGTGATGTCATA
>Ga0209229_10001009_pt1 | contig 11559 bp, 5 predicted proteins | sample SanBayMetagenome_FD_187466 | JGI IMG/M metagenome (GOLD analysis project Ga0209229, IMG submission 187466) | Freshwater and sediment microbial communities from dead zone in Sandusky Bay, Ohio, USA (SPAdes) (version 2) | ecosystem: Environmental > Aquatic > Freshwater > Lentic > Sediment | place... | reverse complement strand
GTGGTGTAGTCGGTGAGGTAGTAGGTGGGGTAGTGGGCGGCGGGGTTGGCGTTGTTGGTGTCGGAGTTGGTGAGGTTGTTGGTGTCGGAGTTGGTGAGGTTGTTGGTGTCGGAGTTGGTGAGGTTGTTGGTGTCGGAGTTGGTGAGGTTGTTGGTGTCGGAGTTGGTGAGGTTGTTGGTGTGGGGGGTGTTGTCGGAGGAAGGGGAATAATAGGGTCAATAACAAAGTTAGATTCGCTTAAAATACTGGCATTAACTCCCTGTAAGACGGCTAAAAATTCACCTGTATTTTTATCTTTAATAATTGTATTACTGGAATTAGAGGCTTGACCTTGGGAAATTTGCAGATCTTGAAATGTCAGTCCTCCAGATAACCCAATTTTATCGTTTGTCGTAAAATCCGTAACAATATCCGCTAATTCAACGCTAGTGCCGCCCGTAGTTCCGGTAATAAAGCTACCGCCATTAGGTGCTTGAGTAATCACATAACCAAGAACAAAAATATCATCTCCCGTACCCCCTGTGAGGGTATCTACCCCCGCCCCCCCGGCTAATAAATCATTCCCAACATCACCGGAGAGGAAATCCCGACCGTTACCGCCATTGAGAATATCTTCCCCGGCACCTCCATATAAATTATCGGCTCCATTATCTCCATTCAGGACATCATCCCCGGCATTCCCAAATAGTTGATCATTATCATCCCCGCCAGAAAGGGTATCATTTCCCAAATCTCCATAGAGAACATCCGCCCCAAGACCGCCGACTAAACTATCATCATCTCCGCCACCAAAAAGTTGATCATTGCCAGCATCTCCACTCAGGAAGTCCTGACCGGAATTACCATATAAAATATCGTCTCCATCTCCTCCAGTAACACTATCGTTACCAATATCACCCGATACCGTATCATTGCCTTTATCCCCATAGAGGAGGTCATCTTCCCCCCCGCCTCCGATACTATCATTGCCTTGGCCACCATACAAACTATCGGCTCCGGCTCCACCATTCAATGTATCATTATCTCTATCCCCAAAAGCCAGATCATTCCCGGCATCCCCAAAGATTAAATCATCTCCTTGACCTCCGCGTAGACAATCATCCTCTGAGCCTCCGATAATGGCATCATTGCCTTCATTACCATTAATTTGATCCTGTCCAGCATCTCCTTGGAGGAGGTCATTCCCTCCTAATCCAAAGATACTGTCATTCCCTGCTAATCCAGAAATCGTGTCATTTTGACTACTACCAATAATGGTGTCATCTGCCTCTGTCCCTGTCCCCGCACCCTGAATCCGAATTGGTTCGAGTTTGGGGCTGGGGGTAGGTGTGGGACTGGGGGTAGGTGTGGGACTGGTGGTAGGCGTGGGAATGGGGGTTGATGTAGGACTAGGAGTAGCTGTGGGATTAGGTGTAGTTGTGGGACTAGGTGTGGCTATAGGACTGGGAGTGGCTGTGGGTGCAGGGGTTACGGGACTAAATCCATCGGGAGTAAAAATCAAACTTCCGGCTGGCCCGGTTTTAACAGTTCCGGTTGTTTGACCATTCAGGGTTTGAAATTGACCAGTTTCTGTTTCAGCTAAATAAACAGGTGTATTAGTTTCAATAGATATTGCTTGTACAACAGGTGTATCGGGTACAAATACGACCCCCCCTGTTGCACCGGGTAAGGTAGTTCCGATGCCATTAGAAAGGGGAACAAAAGACTGAACATTTGCTGGAAAAGTCTCAAATCTTCCTTGAATTCCTGATGAAAAAATTAATACTGAATTTCCCGTATTGTACAGGCTATTACTAGGAGAAATTCTTAAGGATAAATTGGCGGGAATTGTATTGATAATAGAACTTGTCATAATCAGAATCCTTTGCTGGGAATAGGGATATTAATGTTAAATTTGTAGTAAGCCCTTTAGGGCTATCTGAAGACAGCCCTAAAGGGCTTACTACAAAATGCCTAGATAATCACAAAATCACTAGGCCCAATTAAGGTACTAATATTATTTGTTTGTGGATCAAGGGATGGTAAAATTCCTAAATCAAAAGCAGGTAAACTATCATCACTTAAATTCGGATCATAGCCCATAACATAAGCACCCGAAAAACCGGCATAAGACAAGTTATTTCGGTAGACAAAGAAAGCGGCAGTATCACCCGATCCATTTTGATTTTTCAAGGCAGCATTCACCGCTTGAACATTATCAAAGGTATCTTGGAAAATGATCACCTGTTTATTACTAATATTATCTCCCCCCGAACCCAGGTTAGAAACAATAATCCCCTGTAGGGGAACCACTGTTCCTTCTGCGGTAGTGAAACCGGGGAAACCTAAAGAACTAAATAGGAATCGATCATCACCATTTATATTAAATTCGGTGATCACATCAACACCTTCGGTGGGGGCTAAATAATAGTAGGAATTATTCCCCAAATTTCCAATTAAACTATCTGCACCTCCGCCCCCGGCTAAGGTATCATCATCTTCACCCCCAAACAGGGTATCGTTGCCCTCATCTCCAAAGATTAGATCATTACCAATTCCTCCAGATACCGTATCTAAACCATCTCCAGCAAAAATACTATCGTCCCCAAGATCACCCAAAATGGAGTCATTTCCGACACCCCCAAAGACAGAATCATCTCCAATCCCGCCGAAGATTGTATCGGTACCGTCCCCACCATTTGCGAAATCATCTCCATCACCGCCGATAATAGAATCATTCCCGGTTCCACCAAATACGGTATCATTGCTTTCCCCGGCATCAATGCTATCGTTACCTGGGCCACCGAGAACTAAGTCTCGACCGACTCCGGCAAAGATTAAGTCTTCTCCATCCTCTCCATAGAGGGAATCATCTCCGGCATTCCCGGTCAGAGAATCATTACCACTTCCCCCTAACAGGGTATCGTTCCCAATCCCACTAATCAGGATGTCATCGTTATTACCACCGGAGAGTAAATTACTATCATCTCCGGCAATTAGGGTATCATTTCCATCTTCCCCTAACAGGGTATTGCGACCTGCACCGCCATCGAGAGAATCATTGCCTTGACCGCCAAAGAGAGAATCATTGCCGACTTGACCGAGGAGCGTATCATTTCCTTCTTCTCCTTGCAGGACATCATTTCCTTCTCCCCCTTCAAGGGAATCGTTTCCCGTCCCCCCTTCGATAATATCTCGGTTGCCAGCACCGATGAGGGTATCATTCCCGGCAAATCCCCTGATATTTTCACTGAAACCAGTACCAATAATCAGGTCATCTCCATCGGTACCGGTGATGATGTCATCGACAATGGTGATACTAAAAGAATTTTGGGCTGTAGTTCCAATATTATCGGTCAGGAGAAATAGAAATTGATCTCCTCCTGATACATTCCGAGCGCTAAATTGGATGGAACCCGTATCAATATTTTGTTGAGTAAATGAACCCCCGGTATTAATTCGTTGGGGTGTAGATCCGACAATTTGTAAATTCCCTAAGTTGGGTTCTTGGGTAATACGGTAAAAGATTTCATTGGGGGGGTTATCCGGGTCTACCGCAAACAGATTGACGGAGGTAATATTTTTTTGATCATTTTGTAAAACAATAATTCCATTATTGACTAATAATGTCGGGGAAATATTAACAGTGATGATCACTTGAGCCGTGGACGTTAAGCCATAACTGTTTTGAATGGTATAGGGAAAGGTTGATGGCCCTGTAAAGCCCGGATTAGGTGTGAAGGTAATATTTCCTCCAGCCGTAATTGATGCACTGCCATTGGCGATTGTTCCCACACTCACTAAGGTGAGTTGACTACCCTGGGGATCGGTATCATTTTTTAGTACGTTAAATGTTACCGAACCATCGGGAGGCCGTTTTACGGCATCATTTTGGGCGATGGGTGGCTGTAGGGGGGGAGTAGTTGGTGTTGGTGTTGGTGTCGGATTCGGGTTTGGTGTTGGGGTGGGAGTTGGATTCGGGTTTGGTGTTGGGGTGGGAGTTGGTGTTGGATTCGGGTTTGGTGTTGGGGTGGGAGTTGGTGTTGGATTCGGGTTTGGTGTTGGGGTGGGAGTTGGTGTTGGGACTGGAATCGGAATAATTGTACCGGAAATTGGAGTAAAACTATCTGCGGTGATGGTATTACTATCCACACCAATTAGAACTGCAATATAGCTTCCAGCACTACCGTTTCTAATAATAGTATTCCCGGCGTTTTCACTACTTTGGCTAATAAATAAGTCACTAAATTGTAAACCTCCAGCTAAACCAATGCGATCGCCGGGTTCAAAATCATTAACAATTTGAGCATCTCCTAAATTTGCACCGCCACTTTCGCTAGTCATGACAAAGGTATCATTTCCTGAGCCTCCGGTCAGGGTATCGACACCTAGACCCCCAAATAGGAAGTCATCCCCGGTTTCCCCGGAAAGTTGGTCATCGCCTTCGCCACCAAATACGACATCGTTACCAATACCGCCAAAGATTGTATCGTTTCCTTGGTTTCCATAGAGGTTATCGGCGCCGTCATTGCCAAAAATCAGGTCTTCTTCTCCACCACCATAGATGGTATCGTTGCCTGCATCGCCCCAAAGGACATCACTGCCTTTATCCCCAAAAATAAGATCATTGCCCTCGCCGCCCCGAACACTATCTGCTCCTTGGCCTCCATAAAGGCTATCATTGCCTAAACCGCCAATAACGGTATCATTACCCAGTTGTCCAAACCCGGTATCATCTCCAGCACTGGCATCGAGGACATCATTATCCTTACCGCCATTAAGTTCATCGTTCCCTTCACCTCCGGTGAGGGTATCATTGCCTTCATTTCCGTAGAGGGTATCATTGTCTTCATCCCCTCGCAGTTCGTCATTTCCTGCTAAACCAAAGATGGTATCGTTTCCGGCTAAACCATTAATAACATCATTTCCAGAGGAACCTGTAATATAGTCGCTGGTTTCTGTGCCTTTACCAATACCTTCAATAATAATAGGTTGATTCCCCGCCAATACTTCAATAAAAACTTGAGCCGGGGCGGTTCCATTGGTAACAGTATAACTAAAACTATCTACTCCAAAGAATTTGGGGTCGGGAGTGTAGGTAAAAATTCCTCCCCCATTAAATACTAGGGTTCCGTTTGCTGTTGAACTAAACTGATTAACGGTGATACTGGTTCCACTTCCACCCTTAACCGTATCGTTTTCCAGAACATTAAAAAATGTCGCCTGTCCTAAATTAGTTTGAAAAAAGTCATTATTGGCAACTGGGGCTGGACTTGTCCCACCATTATTATTAGAAGAGGTGGGGGTCGGAGGAGTGGTGGGGGATGCTGTTGGGGTCGGAGGAGTGGTTGGGGCTGCGGTCGGGGTCGGAGGAGTGGTTGGGGCTGTTGTTGGGGGAGGTGCTGGGCGATTTTGAGGCACAAAAATGACTGTTCCGTTAGCACCAGGAAGGGTTTCCCCCACTAGCCCAGTAAAACTTTGAAATACACCCGGTATTTCCGTCGGAAATATTAATAGCACTTCCTGAGTATTAATTACTCTGGCACTAACGGTATTAATTACTGCACTTGTCATTTTTTTGTCTCCTCATGAATGAACCCACTCGATCAAATCTACCTTTAACACCCCGACCCAGGATTAATTTATATTATTCCCAGAATAACTGATGATAATAACATCAATCCCCGAAAATTTATTGAATTAATTTCTTGATTTTGAAAACAACATAAATAACCTCATTTTTTATATTATAATTAAGGTTGAATTTAACTTTTTTGGTTGCCTTTTTGAAAGACAATTATCTGAAAGTTTGGTCAAAACTATTCCCTATATTATCTGGGTTTGAAGATAGCGATCAAGGGCTGACTACATGAACTAGGGGTAAAAGGGGGCCGAATTGTTCTTGACCATTAACGGCTAAATCACTGTGACAGAGAATTAAGCGATCGCTCACCCGACTTAACAAATCTACAATAATACGGTGCAATCGTTGTAGATCAGCCGACCTTGTATTTGCTTCTGTCCCTGAATACTCCGGTTGTTCCTTGAGAAATAGAGGCGCTCCCCAGAGAATACTCGCTCCTCCACTCAACCACAAGGGAGATCCCACATCTAACCAAAAGTGCCAAGCATGGGAGGCTCGACTGGCCCGATATTGAAAAATTGTTCCCAAGGTTACGGCCGGAGGTTTAACCCCCAAACTGGATACCGGATAAGGGTTAGCAGAAATCACTCCCTGTCGTAATAACTGAATAAACTGGCCGACTTGTTCCGAGATGATCCCATCGGTTTTCGCCTGTAAACGATTCTGCACCTCCCAATAGTGGAGTGCCGTTTCCATTAACTCGCGTAGTGCAGAGAGTTGATCGTTTCTCAAGCTGCGACCCGTGCCATTACCCAAAAAAAATTGCTGAATCCCTCGATCTAATAACACTACTGGACTGGCTAATAACTGGTTTTGATAGTCTTCCCGTTGAACTTCCAGCCAGTGCAAAATCTGATTATAGGCGACCGTCGCCTGATATCCCAACCGATCCCAACGGGGAAAAGCATTCACAGTCAGTAACCGAGGATTCTCTAAGTCAGGCACAAAACAATGATCAGCTAATAACCCCGCCCGTACTGGGTCGATGGAGAAGCAGGGGGAAAGAGTGTCATGGGTGTAGCGGCTCAGGGTAACGAGCATTTCGGCGATCGCATCTCGATGCACCAGATGACCATTCCCCGGATAGACCAATGCCATTAAGGTTAATAAGCCTCGAACTAGGGAAGAACTAATCAGGGGACGTTGTTCCTGCATCGACTCAACGGCTATTCCTGCATGGTTTAAAATTTCCCGCAGGGTATAACGGGCGATCGCATCTAAACCCGGGCCAATCAGGGCAATTTCATCGGGCCGTACCTGGCCAGTTTTAACCGCGGCGATAATCTGTTCGGCGGTTTGTCGGAGTAAATCGGCCCGTGATACCGTTTGAATTGATTGAATCTGAGTAGAAAATAACAGGGAGTCAGGAAAAGCGATGGCATTCTCCAACACCAAATCTAAAATTGGTTCGGCCAATTGTTTCCCTAAACCCCTAGGTTGGTCTAAGGTTTCTGTACGACATCGCTTTTGTAAATCCAAGAAGGCGATCGGGTCAGCCCCTAACCCCAAACGTACAGCCCCATTTGGATTGTAGGTAAATGCAGCCATTTTTCCCTGCTCCAGAAAGAACTCAAACAAGTTACGGGTTAGGACGGGATATTCGTCCACGTCGTCGGCTAAAACTACCGGATATCGACGCAGTAGGTGTTTTTGATAGGTAGGATGATGCAGCAGGTGTTGACCATAGAGATCGGCAATCATCCCATAGGTGAGTAACCCCCGCTCTAAGCACCATTCCCGCCATTGTTGTAGCCATTCTCCTATCTGTTTGTAGGGGGTTTCGATGTCGCCGAGAAATCCCTTTTCCAAAATCTGGGGAATGGCATCTATTGACGTAACACTCAAGGCCGCTAGTTGCAGAATATCCAGAATTTGGCGCACCATCCGGTTAAGGCTAATCCCTGGACGTCTGAGGGGACTGATTTCCAGATCATGACTCCAAAGCCGGAGGGCAAGTTCTTGTTCGGTTTCGGGGCGTAAGCGCAGGGGAAATTGGGCTTTTAACCCTAACTTTTCGACTAATAGGGGCCAAAACAAAATTACTTCGTCTTGAAAAAACCCTAAAGGGGTTGTGGAATAAAAGGAATATTGTCCCTGGGGGGTAGTGGTTAAACGGTTAACCAGGGCAATGCGATTATCACCATTGGCGGCAAAAATTAAGGTCGTGGTGGCGATAGACTCAGGGTTTAACCTAGGTTTGCGTGGAGGTTGTGGGGGTTGGGGAAGGGTTCCCAGTAGGGGTGTCCACTCACAAAATAATTCGATCAGGCGAGTGGTTTTGCCACTTTGGGAACTTCCGGTAATCCAGAGAGCAGGAGAGAGCACGGCAATCGGTCTAAAATTTGTTAAGATACCCCGTACATTGTACCGATGTTCCACCAGAACGTCTTTAATTAATATTCATTTCACTGATTCTTAAGGGGTCTAAACCATGGCCGCTGCTGATTCTAATGTATTTAAACAATTCTTTGGCAATGCTAATCAATGGTTTCGTGATACACCGGAACGGGCTTTAGATCAAGCTTATGATGCCGCATTGAAAATTCGTTCCCTTGAGAATGAGCATTTTCAAGGTGAAAAAATATCTCCAGAATCCCATCCTGAATATAGCGATCGCGTCCTTTCTTATTTTAATTCTGAACTAAAAAAATATCTCAAAATTATTCAGAATCGCTTAATTGTATTTAATACCAGCCGTTCGGTTTTGGGATGGTCGGAACAAATCAATCCATCATCGGGTATTAACCTGGAATTAGAGCAAAAAGTTACCTCGAATGGATCATTACCTCACGGTAAAATAGTTGAGGCTATTTGTGAAAAACTCGATTATATTGATGCGGTAATTACTCGTTATCAAGCCCCAGAATCCTCAGATTTTTATCTAAATTTAACCCCAAATTCTCCCGAAAAATCTCTATTAACAACACCAACAGAAAATCCTCAAAATTCAATTCTAAATAATGGCTCTGACAACAAAAATTTTTTGAATAGTAACCGTACTCCTAGTTCCATAAAAACGATAAAACCGGGGTTGAGGAACAATAATTCGACTCGGGTTTTACCCCGTTCTTTATTGAGAACATTAGGTCGAATTAAACAGGAACTCAGACCCGGATCGGAGTCGGAAATTATTGCGAGTTATAAGCAAACTCAAGCTAAAACCGTAATTTCTATCAGATTTATTCTGTTGTTGATTTTGATTCCTTTATTGACTCAACAATTAGCTAAAAATTTCTTGGTCGGGCCGATTATAGATGGAATATTTACAAATAAAGAACAAACACCTATTTTTATCAATATCGATCTGGAGGAGGAAGCCTTTATCGAATTAAAACAATATGAAGAACGTCTTAGATTTAAGGCTTTAATTAGTCAAGCTCCTCCCTTAACTTCAGAGAAATTAGATGAAAAACTCAAGGAAAAAGCTAAAGAAATAGCCGAACAATATAAGGGGGATAGTAGTAGCGCGATCAAGAATGTTTTCGCAGATATTATCTCGGTTTTTATGTTCGCTTTTATTTTAGTTTACAACCGTAGCGAGGTAGAGATTCTCAAATCATTTATGGGGGATTTAATTTATGGGTTGAGTGATAGTGCGAAAGCTTTTATTATTATTTTGTCTACGGATATGTTTGTGGGGTTTCATTCGCCCCACGGTTGGGAGGTGATTTTAGAAAGTACCGCCCGACATTTCGGACTTCCTGAAAATCGGGACTTCAATTTTTTGTTTATTGCGACCTTTCCAGTTATCTTAGATGCGGTGTTTAAATATTGGATTTTCCGTTATCTCAACCGCAGTTCTCCTTCTGCTGTTTCTACTTATAAAACCATGAATGAATAACAATTCTGTAGGGACTGTAGGGGCGGGTTCAAGTTAACCTTTAATGCTGATAAATAATCTCCCTAAACCCGCCTCGATCCTATCCCCAAATCCCCGATTAATTGAAGGTTAATGTTGGGTTTGGGCGGGTTGATTATGGTGATCTGTTGATATCAAAAATTTTTACAGAACCCGCCCCTACAATTTAATATTTTACACGGTAGGGATGAATTTTAAATAGTTATTTATGAGGATCAGAAATTGGGTTGGGTTGGTTTTCTTGAGGTAATAATGCTTTTAAAGCTTTGACTTCCTCCTGTAAGAATTTAACCTGTTCTAATAATTGTTGATTACTCTCGGTTAAAACTTTGGTTTGACTACTTAAATAGGGGTCACTTTCCCACCAATTAATCCCTATTTCCCTAGCTTTATCGACGGAAGCAATTAACAAACGAATTCTAATATTCAGGAGTTCGGTGGAACCCACGGAAACGGAAATATCCCCAGCGATGACAATACCCTTATCTAAAACCCTTTCTAAAATATCAGCTAAACTCGATCCTTGGGTCGATGTGGGAACACCCCGTTGTATATTTGATGGACGTTGCTGTGAGTTCATGGTTGAATTAATTCTCCTTGTTTGTTCACCGCAAAGAAACGATTATCCTGCTGTTTCAGATGTCCTTGTTTTAATAAAGAGCGCAATACATTAGTGGTTTGAACTCGATTTAATCCTAACGCTACTTCAATTTCTGAAACCCTGGCGCTGGTGGTTTTCTGTAAATATTGATAAACTTGTTCTTCAATTTCTAAGGAGTTATTTTCGGTTAATTGGGTTTCTGATGGGGGTAAAAAACTGTTAGTTGATGTGTCACCATCGGTTAATACGGTTTTGATCACTTTTTCTAATTTATTCTGAGCTTCTGTTAGGGATAGGTTGGTACGGGATAATAAAATATCGGCACAAACTTTAATAAAATCCTGATTATTTTCCTGAATAGAAATATCATGTTCATGACAGATTTTGGCAATAATCAATCCGGGTCTTAATCCCGATGCTTTATCAATATGGGGTCGGGCAGCTTTACCATTTTGAACGGGTTTAATTTCTTTTTTTTGGGTGGTTATTTCTAAATAAATTTTGACTATTTCAATAATGTTTTTGGCATCTTCGGGGGAAATTCCGATTTTTTGAATTAAAATTTCCTGCTGGGTTTCGTCATCTGGTTCGGGCATATCAATAGTAATTAACCGATCTAATAACGCATCTTGAGTCCCATAAACTCCACAATATTCTTCGGGGTTTGAGGTAAAAATAGCTCTAAAATGGGGGTTAACTCGAATATATTCTGAACGGCTATTATTCGGAGGCAGCACTAATAATTTTTCTTCTAAAGCAGACAGTAAAACGTTATTCACCTCTGGACGGGAACGGTTAAACTCATCATAAACCAGGGTAAATCCTTCTTTACACGCCAAGGTCAGACGAGAATCAATCCAATTTTGTCGTAATTCATCTTCTAATTTAACAACACTATGAATAAAATTATCAACAACTTTCTTGCGAGTATAGCCTAGTTGGTTGCCAATTAAATCGGAGGATTTGAGTTCATCATCCCCAAAAATTAAAACGATGGGACGGTTTAATAAATCGGCTAAGTGCATCGCCAGGGTGGTTTTTCCGGTTCCGGCTGGCCCCCGTAAGTGCAGAGAAAAGCCACTCTGAAGATACCTCAAGGCTCTAATTGTAAGTTGTTCAATGGTTGGAGTATTAACAAAGCCTTTAGGACGAGCTTGAAGCACGGTAGTCATATTTTTAATGGCGTTATTTAGCTAAAATACTGCCGAGTTAGGGATTAGCGGCAGGTTTAATTTAATGTTATATCAGGGAACCGAGAATGGAGGATAAACCTACAAACCTAGGATTTCTTAACAGGAATATAAACGCGATGGAATAGAGCGTTGCGGGGTAATCGCTTTTCGCGGTTTTCGGTGGGAACTCCCCCAAACTGTCTGTTGAAGTTTGAGGTGATAGTCTTGTAGTTCGGCGCGAAATACCCCTAAATCCTCAAATAACTTCTGAACAGCGTCTTTTCTTTCCGTCCGACTCTGTTGG
>Ga0209229_10001008_pt1 | contig 11566 bp, 6 predicted proteins | sample SanBayMetagenome_FD_187466 | JGI IMG/M metagenome (GOLD analysis project Ga0209229, IMG submission 187466) | Freshwater and sediment microbial communities from dead zone in Sandusky Bay, Ohio, USA (SPAdes) (version 2) | ecosystem: Environmental > Aquatic > Freshwater > Lentic > Sediment | place... | reverse complement strand
GACAAGTACAAACTCACAATTAAATTATGATGTAATTTACTCACAACCTATTTCATTCACCCCAAATCCAACTGGTTATAACTCATTCTTGGGACAGAGAATAGCATATGTAAATTGGAAACAAAACCCCCTATTTAGAACGAATAGTGATGTGGCGATATACTTGTCTAGTGGTAATTGTGATACAAATTATTCTGCTGGTGTAAGTGAAATAGTACAATATAAGATGATGGAGCCAGAGTGTTTCAACGACCCTGTTAATTTCTTATTTATCAATAGAAATGGAGTATGGGATACATTCACCTTCACTAAAAAAAGTCAGTATGCCAAGACCCCAAATAAGAAGATATATGGATCTCAAAAAACATTAAACTCTACAATATGGAACATGCAGAGTTATGATTCAAGTGAGACAGTATATTATGGGGATGCGATAGAGTTTATGACCGTAGCATCAAACTTCGTAAAACAGAATGATGTAGATATTATTGAGGAATTGATTTTATCCCCAACTGTATATGTAATTAAAGATGATTGGACTCCTGAAAACAACCAACCACTTATTTATCCATATTTAATACCAGTACAAGTATTAAACAAAGAAGTCAAAAAATATCAACAGAAATACGACAGAGTATTTCAGTATGAATTAGAACTAAAATTAACACCTTACAGACAATATAACTTACCTTACTAAATGAGTTTACGTATACGGACACTAGTATCAGGGGTACATAAGTATCTTGACCTATTTGATGATGAGGACATATTGATGTCTTTTTCTGTTGGAGAAATCCAAGACATAACATCAAAAAACTCAGGATATTCTAAATCATTTACATTACCTGGTACAAAGAATAATAACGAAATATTCAATTATTATTATGATGTTAATTCCACCCCACTTGACTTCAACCCAAATGACAAGTTTGATGCGATTATATCTTGGGATGGATATGAGATACTAGTTGGAAATATTAGATTAGATGGGGTTAGTATTCAAGGTGAAGATTATACTTATCAGGTGACCTTCTATAACCAAATCGGTAATTTATCGGCAAACATAGGGGATAAGTTTTTAAGACAAACTGACTTATCACATTTATCACACCCATTTAGCGATGAGGTTATTTATCAATCTAATATTGATTATAACCTATTTCCAATAACAGCATATACAAATACAAACTATTCATATCAGAATGGTAAGACAATGTGGGGTCTATATAATATAGGTTATTCCTATTCAGGTAATTCTCCATCTATACAATCTGAAATAACACCTTTGGTAGAGTTTACACCACTATCAGGACTAACTTATACACCACAATTCGGTTATTTTGATTTTAATCAGACTCCAGTTAATGATTATTATTTCAAGCCAACACTACAAATCAAAGAATTATATTCAAGTATTGTTCGTGATGCGGGGTATGAGATACAATCTGATTTCTTTGATACATCTTATTTTGAGAGGTTTTACTTACCCTTAAAGTTTTTAGATGAAACAGTATATTCAAGAAATGCTTTAATACCTTGTTATACCTATGAGAATGAAGGGTTCTTTTTTTCAACAAGTCCACAAAGTGCTTCAACAAATCCAATTTCAGGAGTAACTTGTAATACTCTTAATTTGTCAGCAACCACAGAGTTTATCAATATCCCAACATTTTTTGAGGGGCAATACACATTCAATTTTAGTTATACTGCTCAAAGAAACCTTTTTACAGGTTGTGAGTTTACTATTGTTAATAATGGGCCTGGTAATTTACAATACGAATATATTAATTCATCTGGAGTTGTATCTATTGGATTCATTCCAAGTGCGGACATAGGACTTCCATATACTGAACTTGGCTCGTTTAATGGAATAATTAGTGGTAATGGTACAGTCACTAACGAAAGTAGTTCGGATGTATCACTATTTTATAATGATTATACTAATACTCAAGTAATTAGGGAAGATGGACTTTGTATTAATGAAACATCAACAATACAAGTTGAGTTCACAAAGGATTTTATTTTTACAGGTGATACTGATATACAATTTTATTTTTTTGGAACAAACGCAACAGTATCAGATTTTAAGTTTAAGATTTTTAATGGGCCAAGATTTTTGGTATCAGGTCAAACAATAGATTATGCTTTAGAGTTCCCCGATAATGATTATAAACAAATTGATTTTATAACATCTATTAACAGATATTTCAATTTGGTTGTTGTTCCAAGTCCTGATAAATCTAACACACTTATTATTGAACCTATTGTAGATTACTTTGGTAAGGGTGAGTTATTAGATTGGAGTACAAAAGTGGATTATAACCAACTACAATCATTATCTCCAACAACATCTTTAATAAATGGAACATTACAATTTAATTTTCAATTAGACCAAGATTATGCTAATCAGGATTTTAAGACCTCATCTAACAAGGTATTTGGAACTGACAAAATCAATCTAAATATTCCATATAAAAACTCCGCAACTAACTTTGATTTTATATTCTCTTCCCCTATTGATATTACTATAAATAGCGTACAAAGCAATTATTTAACCCTATCATCGTTCTCAAAAGTTAAAACTCTTGATGTAACAGGTTCAACTTTACAACAATTCAATCCATTTAAGATACTACCTCGTGTTGTATTTAGAGGACTTACCTTGCCTGTAGAAAATTATGGTATTCCTCCGTCAGTATCAGGAGATGTTCCAATACCTCAAATATGGTATTTCAAGTCATTAGGAAGTACTTTTTCCCAACTTCGTTTCACAAATATCAATAGATTTACAACTTACCCATTTAATTATAGTGGTTTTTCTCATTATATTAACTTTAATGGGAATGACCTTACTACCATTCAACCTAGAGAGTTTGAGTTCGTTGCTGAGGACTTATATGACATCTATTATAAAGATTATATTGATGATTTAATCAGTCCTGAAAACAAAATATACAAAGTAAAAATATACCTTACTCCAAATGAGGTAAAATCATTATTATTTAATGAAAAGGTATTGATAAAAAACTCATTATTTAGAATAAATAAAATAGATAATTTTAATTTGTTAGAACCATCAATATGTGATTTGGAATTGGTGAAACTTACCAAAACCTATAATCCACATAGGGTAATTTATATCAATTTAATTCCTTGTGAAGGGGGTGAAATAAGATATAGTAATTCTGACCTTAATTTTAATCTCTATGCTTTTATTGGTAATTATGTAACTTTATACGATGATGACTTAAATTATTTGGGGTGTCATCAAGTCGTACAAGGATGTTATAGCGAAAGTTATGATTATCAGCACTATTATTTGGATGATATGTTGACGGGACAACCATTATCTGACAGTGGTTATGAGGATTGTGAATGTGCCATAATTAGAGCATTTGATGTAGTACAAGATGGATCACTTGTTCCACCGTGCGTAAGCCCAAGTCCGACTCCAACTCCAACATCTACAAATACTGCTACAAATACACCAACACCAACTAACACAGGAACTCCTACTAATACTCCAACAAATACACCAACACCAAGTTCAACTCCTGCTCCTATTGGTGCTTGGTCTGTAGGCGGGTCTTTATCAATTGCTAGATATACTTTAGCAGGAGCGGGAACACAAAATGCTGGACTTGCTTTTGGTGGAAGTAATGGATATCCTAACACAGCGGGATCTTGTACTGAAGAATACGATGGTACATCGTGGTCTGCGGGTGGAGGGTTAATAACCGCAAGAGGACAATTAGCGGGAGCAGGAACACAGAATGCTGGACTTGCTTTTGGTGGTGGGTATCTATTATCTTGTACTGAAGAATATAATGGTTCATCGTGGTCTGCTGGTGGGGCTTTAATAACAGCAAGACAACAATTAGCAGGAACAGGAGAACAAAATGCTGGACTTGCTTTTGGTGGAATTGCTACTCCATTTACTATTGTTTCTTGTACTGAAGAATATAATGGTTCATCGTGGTCTACAGGTGGAGCAATAATAACTGCTAGGCATGGTTTAGCAGGAGCAGGAACTCAAAATGAAGCACTTGCTTTTGGTGGTCGCGCATTTTCTCCTATTGATATTAGTTCTTGTACTGAAGAATATAATGGTACATCGTGGTCTACAGGCGGATCTTTATCAATCGCAAGATATAGTTTAGCAGGTGCTGGAACACAAAATGCTGGACTTGCCTTTGGTGGGTCAAATATTCAGAGATGCTCCTGTACGGAAGAATATAATGGTACATCGTGGTCTACGGGAGGGGCTCTAATAATTTCAAGATGTAATTTAGGTGGGGCTGGAACACAAAGTGCTGGACTTGGTTTTGGTGGAAGTACTGGAATTGTAGTAAGTTGTACTGAAGAATATTCTTCATAATAATTTAATAAAATAAAAAAATATATTTATAAGTAATATGAGTTGTATAACATACCTACATAATGACCCTTTTGATAGTGGTGGAACAAAGTTTATTTCAGGAACTACTTGTGGTGGATCCGCATCATCTTATAACATATCCTTTGGTAATTTTGCGTGTATGGAGGCGGAACTCCCATTAGTAATCTGTGATGGTTTAACTATTTCAGGTTCTTGTAGTCCTGCAACAGAATATTATTTTCAACCCGAAGTTGATATATGTAATAGTTCTATCTCTGCTGATACATTAGATCTTACAGGTTATACTTTAACGTTTAATGGTGTTAATTATAATACTTTAGTTGGTAATCAGGTTGATCCAACTATATTTGCTAGTTATTGTGCTGTTGGGCCGGCAGTTATGGGAACAACAGGAACAACTTATCGTTTTGATTTTGTAATAGATAATCCTAATTATGAGTTATGTGGAGAACCTTTTAGTGGATTAACTTATGATAGAATAGATATTGTTTTAACTAGTTATCTTGGTGAAACTAGCCCAAATGTAAACGAATGGATTGTAATTGGTAATCATTACTTGAATGATGTATTGGTTTTTTCCGAACCCGATTTTATTGAGTTCGTTGGTTATCCAGTAACTGATAATACAAATTGCCCTAATGTTTTTATAATATTTGCTCCAGATTTGAGATTTTTAGTTAGAGAAAAAACATTAACTACTCCAACACCGACTCCAACACGAACCCCTACTCCGACTCCAACATCTTCAGGTTCAACTCCAACTCCAACTCAAACCCCAACTCAAACGAGTACATTAGGAACAACCCCAACTCAAACTCCAACTCCATCACCAACACCAGCGATACAAATATTTACTCACGGAACAGTATTAGCAACTTGTTCTGACTTCTGTAATGCGAATTATCAAATAGACGTATCAACAGGAGCGGACGCTAATTTCGCATCACTTACCATAGGGGATACGATATACAATCAAGGTGGAGTAGCAGGATTTGTAGCATACGCAGCAACCTCCACAGATACGGCAACAGGTACATTTAGAATAGCACAAATAAATACTAGTGGTGAAATATTAGCAATATTCATCTGTGTCGCTGGAAATTGTGAAGTCCTTTAATAATATAAAAATATGAAGTTTATAACTGATGAAGGGGTAAATGAAACCCCAAAACAAATAGAAACATACTTAAAAGATCTCAAGGGTAAAATTACTTTTATCTTGAAGAATAATTATTTACTTGAATCACTTAACATAAGGTAAGATGGCTAAAAAAATAGATATTAAGTTTGATTTAGACACAAAGTCGGTCAAGATTGCTGGTGAGGAAACAATGAAACTAACCCAACAGGTTAGATTGTTGAAGGCTGAATTAGCAAGTGGTAAATATTCGCAAGAAGAGTTTGAGGTTTTAGCAAAAAAATTAGGGGATGTTGAAGACCAGATGTCAAAGACCAAAACAAGGTCAGGTGATTTATTGACTTCACTTCAACTTATACCAGGCCCCATCGGTGAAATAGCAAGTAAGTTTAATGGAGCAATATCTTTATTAAAACAATTTTCAGGTTTTTCATTAAAGGATTTAACCTTCCAATTCAAGGAAACATTTGATGATGTAAAAGAAATTGGAACCCAGTTGTTTAAGACGATGGGTATTACCAAAATCTATGAGACAGTAAATAATGCTTTAGCAAGGTCATTCGTAGCGGTTGGAGTAGGAGAACAGGCGGCTGCTGCGGGAGCAAGGGCATTCTCAGCGGCATTAGTTACCACAGGTATTGGTGCTTTGGTTGTTGCGTTAGGATTTGCGGTTAATGCGTTAATTGATTATTTAAGTGCGACTGAGGATTCTACTGCTGCGAATGAGGCACTAAATGCGACAATAAAGGAACAAAATAGATTATTTGAGGTCAACCTTAAAGCAATTGATAATGCTACAAAATTAAATACTGCCCGAGCAAAAGCCGCAGGGGCAAGTGAAGAGGAATTATTCAAGATTACACAAGAAGGAGGTAAGGCGAGGCTTGATGAACTCAAAAGACAAGATCAAGCATTATTTGAGCAAGCACAACAAATAATAAAAAATGAAGAAATTGATGCGGAGACAAAAAAGAAATTAAGAGAAGAAAATGCTGCTCAACAATTAGCCCTCAATCAACAAATTATAGACCAAAGCCTTGCTCTTGAAATTGCTGGTTTGGAGTTTTCCGCACAACAGAGAGATAAGGCTAATCAAAAAGCACTTCAACAAAAAGCGAAAAATAATGCAGACCAAGAAAAAGAAGATGCTGATGCGGCAAGAAAAAAACAAGCGGCAGATGCGATAAACTTGGAAGCAGAGTTGTCATTATTATCAGATAGAGATAGGGAACTCAAGGAAAGACAAATGAGATTTGATAAAGAAAAAGCCGCTTTAATAGAAGCAGGTTTTACAGATTTTATCAATCTTGAATCAGAATACTACCAAGACCAATTAAACATCAACGCCAAGTTTGATAAGGAATTATTAGAACAAGAACAAAAGGCGATTGATGAAAGAAAGGCTGCTCGTAAAGAAGATCAAGATTCTTATTTTGAGTTATTACAACAAACCTATGACGTAGAAAGTCAAAAACTTTTAGAACGACTCGGACAATCACAGGAATATTTTACAAAACAAAAAGAGTTAGATACACAATATCAAACTGATTTACAATTTGGACGAGAGAGAGATTTAATCAATCAAAGTCAATATACTCAAGGAACAGCGGATTTAACAAACGCTAGAAATGAATTAAGTACTCAAGAGACGAATGCTAGACTTCAGGATTTAGAATTGGTTGCTAATGCGTTAAATGCTTTTTCACAATTAGCAGGTGAGAATACCAAGATAGGAAAGGCATTAGCAATTGCGACTACGACTATTGATACATATATAGGGGCTCAAAAAGCATTTAATTCACAATTAACACTTACACCTGATTCTCCAATTAGAGCAGCAATTGCGGCAGCAACAGCAGTTATAGCAGGTCTTGCTAGAGTTCGTAGTATCGTACAAACAAAAATACCTAACTCAACATTATCAACATCAACATCAACACCACAAGCACAGGCTCCCCAACCGATACAAGTTGTTGCAAGAAGAAATCAAGGTGGTTTCGTATTTGGTAATGGAGGATCAATAACTGACTCCATACCAACGATGTTGTCTGATGGGGAGTTTGTTATGAATGCTAGATCATCAGCATTATTCTCACCTATGTTGAGTGCTATGAATAATATGGGTAATTTACCAAATACAGCATTACCAATATCATCAGGTAATCAATCTTTAGTTGATGTTGTTAATCAAACTATTAGTTCAAGACCTATTAGAACTTATGTTACAGCACAAGATATGTCTAACCAACAACAATTTGATAGAACCATAAAATCAAGGTCGTTGATATAATGGCATAACATAGAATAAAATATATTTAATATAGAATGAAAATCGTAGAACTCTTAATAGACGAAGATTTTGAGGAATCAGGGATAGAAGCAATATCTTTGGTTTCAACACCAGCACACGAGGAAAATTGGATTGCCTTTAATAGTCAAAATGATGGTACAACTTGCCAAGAATGTATTGTAGGGGAGAACTCCGTAACATACAGAATTGTGGAGGATGACTTCTGTTCTTCCAATCCTCTTTTAGATACATTAGGGGAGTCCTACAACGACTTAATTAGTCAAGGGTGGGTGATTAGTCGTGTGGAACAGATGAACCCCGAGAGGATACTTAAAATGAGTCGTGAGAGGTTCTCCGATCCTAATGCTGAATCATACGAAGACACAGTCCAATTTAGAATTAGATTCAAGTATGTTGGGCCGAGAGACAACAAAAATAGACAATTCTGTGCTGATATGCTAGCAAAAAACAGAGTGTATAGAATGGAGGATATAGAACAATTATCAAACCCCGAGTTTGGTAATTATGATGTTTTTCGGTGGCGTGGAAATTTCAATTGTAGGCATACTTGGGTTAAACTGGTATTCCAACCAGAAGGTAAGATTAGAAACTCTGGTGATTCAACTAGAGGTCTAATACAAACAGACCCATTATCAACAGGATTACAACCTGATACAAGACCAGAGGCAACAATCAATTCTCCAACACCACAGAATCAGTGGAAACCAGGAATGCCAAGAACAGGCCCTAATTTGTTTGCTGAAGACAAAGGACTTGAAGATGCTTGTTGGGAGGGATATGAAGCAATTGGAACAAAGATACTAGATGGTAAAGAAGTTCCGAATTGTGTTCCAATTAAGATGACCGAAGATGATTTTGCTGAAGCGATAAATGATTATCCTGAAGGTGTAAAGAATGCCGCAGCAAGAGCAGTCAAATACGCAGAGGAGAATGGTTGGGGTTCTTGTGGAACTCAGGTGGGAAAAACCAGAGCATCGCAGTTAGCCAAGGGTGAACCCATTTCAGTTGACACGTTGAAGCGTATGTATTCCTATTTATCAAGACATAAGGTTGATTTGGAGACATCAAAAGATTACAAAAGTTCCTGCGGAAAATTGATGTATGATAGTTGGGGGGGTGAAGCCGCATTAAGTTGGTCTGAAAGAAAACTCAAACAACTTGAAAACGAAAAAATGACTTTTGCTGTCGCTAGTGAAGACAAGATGATTATTGTTGGAGCAGCGATGATACCGAATAAGATGATACATAGATATGATATGTTTGGAAACAAGTATTATGTCTATTTCTCAAAGGATTCTATTAGAAAAATGGCTAATAGATTCTTAAAACAAAAAAGGACTGACGAAACCTCCATAGAACACAACGGAATTAAGTTGGGTTCAGACAAGGTCTATGTTACTGAAAGTTGGATTAGCGAAGACCCCATCAGGGACAAATCAGCCAATTATGGTTTTGAGTTGCCTGCTGGTACTTGGTTCGTGATGATGAAGGTAGAAGACCCAAAAGTATGGAAACTTGTTAAAGAAAATAACTTGAGTGGATTTTCAGTTGAAGGTCTATTCAAGGAAAAAGCAGTTTTTTCCAAACAGGAAGAACAAATAAACCAAATAAAACAACTATTAAAATCAATATAAGATGAATAGTAACAAAACCCTACAAAAAATTAAGCAGATTTTGGGTCTATCTCCACAGGTATTCTTTGAGGCTAAAACCGATCAAGGAGTTACTATGAAAATGGAGGGAGAACTAGAATTAGGGTCTTTGATATATGTTGCTACAGAGGAGGGTTTAATCCCCGCACCTGCTGGCGACCATATGTTACAAGACGGAACCAAGATTGAAGTAGATGAGGATTCTAAAATCACCAAGATTGATATGGGTGGAATGGAAGAAGAAGATGACGATGAAGGAGAAATTGAAGAGATGTTCGCAGATGTTAAGTTGAAAGACGGAATGATTATGCGAGTTGAAGGTGACGAGCCAACTGTGGGTCGTTTAACCAAGAAGGTTTCTTATGATGGCGCTTTACTACCATTTACCGATGGAACTTATGAGACCGCTGATGGAAAGATGATTTCTATTGTCGGTGGTGAGATTAAAGGCATCAAGGTTAAAGGTAAGGACGAATCATTCGTAATTGCTGAAACCGCACAAGGTGCTAAAGTGGAATCCAAAACCTTTGATGTTGGTGAAGAAGTATTCGTTCTTGATGGTGATTCTAAAGTACCTGCTCCTGATGGTGAGCACCAAGTTGTCCTAAAGGATGAGAGTGGTAATGAGGTAAAGATTAGAGTTATTACCAAAGATGGTATTATTACCGAAAGAGAGAATGTTGAAGAAGAAGATATGGCGGCTGAAAAGATTGCTGAACTTTTTTCTCAAGCATTAAAAAATCTTGAATCAAAAATTGATATTCTAGTATCAAGACAAACACAACTAGAAAACAAAGTCCAAAAGTTTGCTAAAGAACCTGCGGGCGACCGAGTATTTACTCAAAAAACTTTCACCGAATCAAAACCTGAAAATGATCGTATTGAATCGTTTAGAAGATTAAGAGAGGCGATGAATAAAAACTAAACTAAAACTAATTTATTATCAAAATGAAAAAATTAACTAAAATGAACTTTAACTACGACCTTGGCGGATTGTCAGCGTACGTAGACCAACTTTCATCTGATATTATATCTGAAGCAGTATTGTCCCCTGTGACTATGTCTTATGTTAATGTTGTTCCTGGTATTAAAGGAACTCAAAATGTAAACTTATTAAAGGAGACATTATCAGTACAAACTGGTACAACTTGCGGATGGAACGATGCGGGTGATGTAACATTTGAGGCTGTACCTTTAACAGTACAAGCACTTAAAGTAAACCAATCTTTATGTTTGGAGCAACTAAACACTTTATGGTTAGGTCAGTATCTTAATGCTGGTTCATACAACGAAACTGCACCATTTGAGCAGGCTATTGTTGACCTTCAGACAAAACAAATCAAGAGATATAACGAAGACCTTATGTGGAATGCTTCATCAGGAACTTCAACTTTCTCTGGTTTTATCCAATTATTAAACAATACTGCTGGTGTTGTTAAATTGACTGGTGCTACAGCACTTTGTTCTGTAACTGGTTCTTCTGTTGTTGAGCAGGCTAATAGAGTATTGACTCAGGTTGATAACATCATCAACGCTTTAGATAGAAATATCTACGACAGAGACGATATTGTAATCTTTATGTCTCAGCAGCAGTTCAAGTGCTACCTTGTAGCATTAAGAAATGTAAACAACTTCCACTTTACTGAACCAACTTTGGGTCAAGTATATGAGACATTCCACCCACAAACTAAATATAAGGTTGTTGGTGTACCAGGTCTTAACGGAAGTAACCTTATCGCAGCGGCTCCACAGCAATACTTTATGGTTGGTGTTGACTTGATGTCTGACGAGGACTCATTCAGATCATGGTGGTCTCAAGATTTCCAAGAGGTACGTATTATGTCTGCTTGGAAATTAGGAACTCAAATTGCGTTCCCTGAGTTCTTTGTAACAAACGGACTATAATTTAATGGGGGGTGAATAACCCCCCTATTTACACTAATAAACTAAAAAACTAAATATAATATACAAATGAGTTGTAATTTAGCACAAGGTATTACTTTTGGTTGTAGAGACAACGCTGGTGGTGTTAATAGAGTTTGGATTACTGATTTTGATAATGTAAC
>Ga0209229_10001007_pt1 | contig 11569 bp, 18 predicted proteins | sample SanBayMetagenome_FD_187466 | JGI IMG/M metagenome (GOLD analysis project Ga0209229, IMG submission 187466) | Freshwater and sediment microbial communities from dead zone in Sandusky Bay, Ohio, USA (SPAdes) (version 2) | ecosystem: Environmental > Aquatic > Freshwater > Lentic > Sediment... | reverse complement strand
GGAGGAGTGGCAGGATATGCCTGAGTATGTCATGGAAGATCTCCGCCCATATCGGGTGATAAACGTCAGATTCCGCAACGCTGAAGACGTAAAGGAATTCGCCAGAGTCATGGGCCAGCAGATCACGCCCAAACAAAAGGCCATCTGGTTCCCTCCAATGGAGCATCGTCGCGCCTCGCATCTTCGCTACGTTCAGGACTCACCCCCGCCTGAGTTTACGGAAGCATGAACCCGCGCTATCCGATCTATATTGTATCAAAAGGACGCGCTGACACTCGCCTGACGAGCAAAGCACTGGAATCTCTACGTGTCCCCTACCACATCATCGTAGAAAAGGATGAGTATGATCTATATGCCCGTGTAATAGATCCAGACAGAATCCTGATCCTCCCTGAGCGCTACCATGAGATCTATGAGCCGTGCGACGAGCATGGACGCGACAAGCCGCTTGGCCCCGGCCCCGCACGGAACTTCGCTTGGGACTCTGCCGCCCTCCACGGCTACCAACGCCATTGGGTCATGGACGATAACATCGCCTCGTTCAATCGCCTCAACCGCAACCTCATGGTCAAAGTCACCGATGGCTCCATCTTCGCAGCCGCCGAAGACTTCGCTGACCGCTACACCAACATCGCCATCGCTGGCTTCAACTATGACTTCTTCGCCAAAGCCAAGGAACCACTGCCACCCTACGTCCTAAATACGCGCATATACTCCTGCCTCCTCATCCACAACGCTCTCCCATACCGCTGGCGCGGACGCTACAACGAGGATACCGATCTCTCCCTCCGCGCACTCAAGGACGGCTACGTCACTTGCCAGTTCAACGCCTTCCTCCAAGAGAAAGCCACTACCCAAACCCTCAAAGGCGGCAACACAGACGCATTCTACGCAAATGAAGGCACAGGCCCAAAATCAAAGATGCTCAGCGAAATGCACCCTGACGTTGCTCGCATCGCTTGGCGCTTCAATCGCCTGCACCATCACGTCGATTACTCGCCATTCAAACGCAACAAGCTAACGCGCATACCACACTACTCAGAAATAGTTCGCACCGGCGCCACAAACAATTATGGTATGCGCCTCACAACAATAGAGAAAACCAAATGAGCGCTGGCAAAGGAGACACTCCTCGTCCCATAAACCTGTCCGTCTATAGAGACAACTACGATGCGATCTTCTCCAAGAATCGCACCACCCCTACCCCCACCCCCGCCATCAATGAACATGATCACACACTGGTCTATAATGATGCCCCCACACCACCCAAAGACTCAACCAGCAATGACCTTCGATGACCTCCGCAAACTCGGCTATAGCAAAGCACCAGACGGATCTTATTCGCGACAAACTTCCACCGCACTTCCGCATAATTCTCCCCCACTACCTAACTCCATCGCTGAACCAACTCCTCGGCAAACACTGGAGCCTCCTCCTCAAAGAAAAGAAAAAGGCCGCGCTCGCACTATCGTCTGCATTACGAGGAGATCGTGCCATGTCCTCGATTTGGACAATTTTGCAGGAGGCTGCAAACCACTCATCGATCAACTTAGATATGCCCAACTCATCCCGAATGATGATCCGCAAAGCATCGAACTCCAATTCGTCCAAGAAAAAGTCAAAACGCGCTTGGAAGAAGAAACCATCATCGACATCCGCTCATAAATCATCCAAGAATATTCAAACAACTGTTTGATTATACCATGATCCTATAAGCTGTCAATATTAGAGTCACAAAACCATGAGCAAGAAACAATTGGCTAAGCCTATCGGAAGACCATCTTCTTACTCCGAATACATCGCCAACGCCATCTGCGAGCGCATCTCCCTCGGTGAATCCCTCCGCTCCATCTGCCGCGACGATGACTTCCCTGACAAGGTAACCGTCCTCCGTTGGCTTAAAAAGCACCCTGAGTTTCGCACCCAATACGCACAGGCGCGAGACGAGCAGGCCGACACTTACTTTGACATGATCTTTGATGAAGCCTTCTCCGCCCATGACGCACAGATCGGACGGCTTCGCGTAGACGCATTGAAATGGATCAGCAGCAAGCTGGCCCCGAAACGCTACGGAGATCGGATTGAGCATGAGCACACAGGCGAGCAGAAGCTGACACTGACCTTCAATACGCCTAGCCGTGACGAGCACCCTGAGCTAGTGGACGCAGAAGTCATCGATGGCGACTTCCAGAAGATAGAGGACACCCATGAACGGCAGTGACCTGAGCATAAAGCTGACTATATGCACCCCCTATGGCCCCGTGGGGGCTAGGCTATCTAGGGGACTACCCATGCCCCGCTACGAGCAGACCTACCCCGATACCCCTGAGGGGAGGGAGGCTGCTGAGCACGATTTGAGAAACCTGAGCAAATACATCGATGCCTGCAACAAGCACAAAGACAAGGGTTTACGCAGATGACCAGCCTATAACCCAATACAAGACTAGTCATGTACACTGACTTCAAATCACTTATCAATTAATACCCCATATGCATAAACCCATCAATACCAAGAAGAAACGAGCCAGCACTGGACAAAACCAAATCACAGGGCTTGGGGAAGACCTGTGTGCGCGATCTAGTGCTGGCTCACCCCTCAGCAAGCTGCAGGACGCCTTGGAGCGTAGCGCCGACAGAGAACTAATGCTGACGCTGGAAGTCTATGACCTGAAGCTCAGGCTCAAGAGCGCAATGGACTGCTGCCATACGTTCTTCCACGTAGCAGGCAAACGAGCCGAAGAAAGTTGGGCGCAGTTCACGAAGGCTGCAGAGATGTATCAACGCCTGTTGGAAGGAGAGCAGCGCCCATGAGCGAGACTCCTGAGACAAACGTAGTGTTAAAGAACAACACGCAGCTTCCCATTGGCAGGCAGATCATCAACCTGACCGAACACGCAAGGCGCATGGAAGGTCAGCGTAATGACTTGTTTAAGGAGTTACACGAAGCCAAGCGGATGCTGGAATGGCACAAGCGCAAGACGCAGATGGCAATGGACTCCATGACCAAAGCGATGGAAGAGCGCAATGAGTTGAAGGCTTTGCTAGAATCTGGCATTCATTAAACAACCGTATGAAACCTATACTGCTGCTTATATTGCTGCTCACGTCATGCGTCAGCACACCGAAGAACCCTGAGGCTTGGATGGAGAAGGAGGTCAACGCCTGCCTTCCGACAGCTATCGCCTTCCGCGAAGGACTCAAGAAATACAACGTCTGGAGCGAAGTGCTGGTCACAACGTGGAATGACGGCAAGCCGCGAGGCCATGCGTTCTGCGTCTATCTGTATCCGTCAGGACAGAACCAGCTTTGGTCATACGATAATTGGGGAAGCTACAGGACGCGAGCCTACAAGGACAATCCGACACAAGTCGCTGAACAGGCGCTGAGATCACGCAACATCTATTTCCCTCCAACGTCAGCCTATTACGTCAAATGAGCGCACCAAGCATGGCACAGATGGCGAAGAACTTCTTCAAGAGCGCTGCTGTGTTTGTCGCTGCAGGGATGCCTCGCGCCTCAGTTGAAGACATAGAGAAGCGCTTGGACTTCTGTCGATACTGCAAGGACTTTGACCAGACAGGCTACGGCGGCATGGGCAAGTGCAACGTCTGTGGCTGCAACATGGAGATCAAGGCAGCGATGGCGACTGAGTATTGTCCAGCAGGCAAGTGGTGGAAGGTTGGCGCTGCAAAGGAGGACAAATGACAGAGGCGATTAAAGCAGCAATTGCGCTGCATGACTTCATAAGGTCGAACACAGGCGAGAATGCCGATTGGCCGCTGCAGATCACATCATCAGAGGCTGGTGCGCTTGAAAGGCTCGACACATTGCTCAGAAACTTCAAAGAGGCTGTGACGCATGAGAAGCAAGCTGATTAGGTTTAGAGGCCCAACAATAACGCCTATTATGTTCCTGATGTTCATTGTGGCTTGCTGCATGATGCTTGCACTGTCGGCTAGGGTCGCAGACAAGTGGCAGGCATCGAAACAAACGAAGCAGCCGAATCTAGAACAATGTCCGTTCTGTGGTCATGCTGTGTCGCGATGATTACGCTGGCGCTGACAAGCTGTTCAGGTACAAGACCTGAGGCAGCGTATGATGATAAGGCGCGGATGCTTTGGCTTGGGATGCGATTGGAAATATAAACCAAACGAGCGTTTGATATACACAACGAGAAGATTATTAAACGAAGTACACACAATATTGAATATGATATGCAGGACAAAGAAGCAGCTACTGAAGAAGCTCAAGGACTTGATGGACGTTGACGAGCCGATCATGCTGGCTGACGGATTTGAGGAAGCGTTTGTTGGGATAGCGAGACAGTTTGGGAAGCCGATTGCGATCTACCATCGTGACAAGTGTATAAAGCTGCTTATGCGACAAGGCATGACAGAAGATGAGGCTGAGGAGTTCTTTGGCTTCAACGTCGAAGGATGTTACTCAGGAGAACAAACACCTGCTTATTTGGATTGGATCTTGGAACCAGTGTTGCTCAACGGAAAGAATTAAGACGAATAGGTCTTGCGCCAAACGAATCGGTTGCTAAGTTCTCAGCTATGGCACAGGTCGAAATTAACAGCAATCTTTCTACTGCAAAATTCAGGCAGCTTGTTTTGGAGAGTCTTGTTAATGGCTTTCCAGTTACGCTGCAGGCATCTGATGACAGTGGATATGGACTATTTCATCACGCACAATCTGCAGCGTCTACGAATGACACGCTTGTAAAGGCAGCGCCAGCATCAGTTGGACTCATTACTGTTTTTCACGTTGGCAATGGGAATCGCAATACGTTTCTAAAGATTTACAACAAGGCAAGCGCACCGACATCGTCAGACGTTCCTATTTTAACAATGGTAGTTCATCCGAGTAATACTGTTGTGGTTGTCCCTGCAGTTCCTCTTTATTTGGATAAGGGCTTGGGATATCGCATGACGGCAAACTATGCAGACTCAGACAATACAGCGATATCTGCAGGAGAACTGGCAGTTAATATAGCTTACGCTTAGAAGCTAGGATAAGAGTTACTGCAGCATCACGTTTGAAAGACAGTGCTGTTGCATGGAAGGAACGAAGATCAGGAAGAGCCTTGGGATGGCGCTGAAGCTGGCGAAGGAGATTCGTGCAGAAGCGGAGCGTGACGATCTTAAAGGAGTTTTGTATGCGGCAGCGCATATATTGAAGACGGCTGCTGTTGGCAGCAACATTCCGAAGACGATTGATGAGGACATGGCGAAGTCGATTGTGCTGCAATATGTTCAGGACTTATTGGACAAGGATCAGTTTGAAGCAGCGGCGACCATTTTGTGGGGCAGTGCGGTTTACGATTGGCGTCCGTCTTCAGCGAAGGATACTTGGCGTTGTCTGTTTGAGCATGACAAGCTGTTGATTCAGGGGGCGGGAGCGATGGGCAAGACGTTCAATGCGGCGGCATGGTTCCTGTTGGATTGGATGCGTGATCCTTATTATACGTGTATTAAAGTGGTTTCGCTGACTGAGGCTCACGCACAGCGAAACGTGTTCGCGGCGATTAAGACATTTTATAGAACGGCATTGGTGAAACCAGAGTATGAAGGCGGCGAGGAACTGGTGAAGTCGATTCAGGCGAATGACGATGACAAGAACGGGATTCATCTGGTCGCTGTGCCAAGAGGAGATAGCGGAACGGGAACCCTGCGAGGATTCCATCCAGCGCCGAGATCGGGGAAGCCGCATCCGAAGTGGGGGCTTATGAGCCGAACCCATGTTGTCTTGGATGAGGCGGAGGAGGTTCCTGCTGGCGTTTGGGAGGGCTTGCAGAACATCTTATCAGCGGCAGACACGGATGGCGCAAAAGGGCGCATTAAGATCTTTGGTGCGTCGAACCCGAAGGATCGGATGAGCGAGTTTGGAAAGCGATGCGAGCCAGAGCGGGGATGGTTGTCTGTGGACTGTGAGGAGGACTTTGAGTGGAAGAGCAGGGATGGGTGGCACGTATTGCGGTTGGATGCGGCAAGGTGCGAGAACGTGACGGAGAAGCGGGTAGTGTTCCCCGGTTTCCAGACCTACGAGGGCTACATGGCTTACGAGGCGAGGGGCAGGACGGCGGAATACTACACGATGGCGCGAGGCTTCTTCCCGCAAGAGGGCATCAGCATGGCGATTATAACGCCTGCTATGATGGACAACGCCATTGGAAACGTGCGGTTCATTGGGCCTGTGGTTCCCTTGGCAGCGTTTGACTTGGCCTTGGAGGGCAACGATCAGGTGCTGTGTTCGCATGGCCGATTCGGGCTTTGCGATGGGTGGACGCCTAGGGACGGGAAGTTCATTGAGTTCAAGAAGCCGAAGATTGTCTTGCAGTTGGACGGGCAGATTGAGTTCCCGAAGAAGGCGACACTGGAGCAAACGGCGGCGATTATACGGTTTTGCAAGCAGATGAAGATTGGCCCGAACTGGCTGTGTGTGGATCGGACAGGGAACGGCGCTGGCATTCACGATTCTTTATGTAGCCTTTTTGGACAGGAGGTCATGGGGGTGAACTACAGTTGGGCGGCAACGGAAACCAGAATCCTTGGGGACGATAGCCAGAAGGCAAACGAGTTATACAGCGGGGTAGTTACCGAACTGATCTTTGGGATGGCGAAGTATCTGGAGTTTGAGTTCCTAAAGATTGCGCCGAGTTTTAGGAACGACGATGTGGTCAAGCAGGCGATAGCGCGAAGATACAAGCAGCAGGGCAAGGGGTTGGTGCGTGTCGAGAGCAAGGCGGATTATGTAAAGCGGACGAGGCAGCATAGCCCTGACTCATTAGATTCCCTGTCTTTATTGGTGTATTTAATGCGGCAAAGGGGAGGGGCAGTGCCGACGATGACCGAGCCGAAGCCTGAGCCTAGAGAGAGAGCTATGGAAACAATTGTTGACAATTTACAGTTTATCGACTTTAGCGAATAGGGTACAAACAGTTATGCGCGAATCCAGCAAAGCGATGCTCCGAAGATTTGAAGATCCGAAGGAGTCTGAATTTTGGAAGACAGTATTCAGCGGGAGCGGGATTGATGTTGGCTCAGGAGATGATTTGATTCAGGTGGATGGGGTGCGTGGGTTTGACATGGGGGACGGGGACGCCAATAGCCTGCATTTATATTTTGAATCAAATTGGTTCGATTATGTCCATGCGAGTCAGTGCTTGGAGCATATGCACAACCCGAAGGTGGCGCTGGAGAACTGGCTACAGGTGCTGAAACCGGGAGGGTATCTTGTGGTGACTGTTCCGAGTTGGGAACTGTATGAGGGAATGGTCTGGCCGAGCCGATATAACACTGACCATAAAACTACGTTCAGTATGTGGCAGAAGGGCAGTCCTGCCCCGAACCATGTAAAGTGTCCTGAATGGCTGGCAGACAACTTCCCTGAGCATACGGTTTGCCTATGTCGGTTGGTCGATACCAATTACGATTATAAGGTTGGCACAAGGGTAGATCAGACCTATAGGTTTGAGGATCGTGTTGAAGCGTTTATTGAGTTTGTTATTCAGAAAAAAAGCGGAGGAATCTCCAGACTCTTCAACAAGTAGAGATGAAGAAAAATCCTGTTTTTTTATGAGCATTTCAGCAAAGCCGATATGGGGGTTTACTCCGCCCGGTGGCTGGCATTACTACGAGAGTGATGTCAGGCTTGATGCGATTACATTAGATGGTCTTTACGAGACGGTGACCAATTACAGGGCGGAAAATCATTTGCCTCTTGGCGATGTAGAAGGCGATGTAAACTCTTTCCTTTGCAGCAATTCCCCAAGCCACTGTCACGGAGTTGATATGGTGGCAATTACAAGCGTAGCCGCACAAACTTCTACGTCAGAACTGCTACAGGATATCACGATTTGGGCGCGGAACTTGGCAGGATCTAGAAACCAGCACTTGCTTGTTTCGGATGACTTAGCAGAACAACGTGCGAAAATCTGCAAGACGTGTCCAAACAATGTGGCATGGAAAGCAGGCTGTGCTTCATGCATTGTTGCGGCAAATAGACTTTCAACGAGCCTTCGACAGGCTCGCGATACACAGACCAGCAAGACTCTTGGGGGATGCAGACAGCTACGGCATGACAACAGGACGGCGATATTCTTTGACAGGAGCCACTTCACAGCGCCAGCGGATCTTAATCCTCACTGCTGGTTGAACCAATACTAATATGGCAATCAAAACATCTAAACCGCTTCCTCCCGAAATTACGGATACGTATGCAAACGAGGCAGCAAGAATTGCGGACGCGACAGACAAGCCTAAGATCCTTGGACTAAAGATCACTGATGCAGGCCCGAATTCGTCAAGTGACATTGTTAATCCGAAGAACCTGAAGGTTCGCAGGGTTTTCCGTGATACGGAACAGGCATACAGCGCTTACAGGCGACTGAAGCAGCAGAATGCTGAGCGCAATCGGAAGAATCAATTGATTCAGAAGAAGCTCAACAATGAGCCGCCGTATCAACAGAAGAAGCTGGAAAGCATGGGGCAAAACTGGCGGAGCAACAGGCCCACAGGATTCCTTTCCACGATGGTTGGGCGCATTCAGCCGCCGTTCCGTCAGGTTATCGAACAGACTCCTACCCTGACTTATACGAAATTCCCGAAAGAAGGCGTTGATTCAGAGCAGAAGACCAAAATTTTCCGCGAAGAGATCACAAAATGCATTCGCGCATGGAAGGGGCATGACGATTTGATTGCACAGATCGTGCATGAGAACACAACTTTCGGCTTTACGGCGATGTGTTGGGATGACTTGCGCGATTGGAAGCCTGAGTTTTTGCGCCAAGATTTCACGTTTTTCAGCGTAGAAACCCCTCAGGAGGCGGACGCAACGCCTATTTGGGCAAGAAAGCGCCGTTACCAAGTCTCCGAATTGCTTCCGCTCTTGGAAGATCCCGAACTTTCAGCGCTTGCAGGGTGGCATATCGACAACCTTGTCGAGGCCATCAACAACGCAGTGCCGATTGGACGCTCGCTGGATACGGATGATGATGCCAGACGCTATGAGGATTGGATTCGCGAAGGATCTTACGGTGCTTCCTACGAGAGCGATGCGAAATACGTCGAGCTAGGCGAGGTCTTGGTCAAGGAACCCACTGGAAAAATCTCCAGATTCTTGATGAGTGACAGGTCAGGTTCCGAAATCTGCACACAATTGGATCACTATGACAAGATGAGCGACTGCATTGCGCTGTTCGCTATCGAAATTGGCTCAGGATCATTGATGTCATCCCGTGGAGCAGGCAGAGATCTTTATAATACGCACATTGCCGTCGATAAGGCGCGTAACTTGGTGGTAGACAACACGTATTTGCGCGGGTTGCTGCTGTTGAAGAAGGGGCCGAATGCCAAAGCAGGCGTTCCTCCGCTCACGGTCATGCATCCTATCGCCTATGTTGCCGAAGGATATGACGTAGTAGCGCAAAATTTGCCGTCTGATATCGAAGATTTCATCAGACTCGACCAATTTATCTCAGGATTGGCGGAAATTCAGATCGGAGCGTTCTTGCCCGGCGAGGCTTTGGGCCGCGACACCCGTGCAAAGACCGCAAGCGAGGTCAACCGAATTGCTGCCATCGAAGGTCAGATTCGCGAAGGCATCCTGATGCGTTGGGTGAAGCAATATTCCAAGGCTGTGCAGCGTATGCAGCGCGGAATTTGTCATCCTGAGCACGTCAAAGCGGCATCCGAGCTAAAAACCGCTCTCGACATGGCGAGGCAAGGCTCTGCGAATGCAGTTTGGGCCAAAAAAGACGTTGTTTCAGCGTTTGAGAAGTCAACGATGGAACTTCCGTCCTTCCTTGTGCCGTTTGAAACGCCAGAACACTTGGACGAAGAGGCAATTGCCTGTTGTTTGAACATGATGGAGCGCAATTTGCCCCCAAGCGACATCCTCCTCATGGCTCATTCGTCTGCAGAGGAACTTTTGCCCGATACATTGGCCCAAGAAGAGGCTGTTTTGGATCTTTTGATCCAGCGTTACACGGGAAATCCCGCAATCAATCAGGACGAACTGATCAAACTGGATTGGAGCCGAAAAGTTGGAGAATCTATCGCCAATTCGGTCATTCTTCCGAAGGATCAGGTCGAATCTTTGGCAATTGAGGCCACTCGCCAGCAGATCATTGAGCTACAGAGCATGATTGCTGGTCAGGAAGTGCCTGTTTCGCCTCGCGACAACGACATGATTCACTTAACGACGATGGCGGAGAAGCTCTTCCCTGTCATCGCGCAAGCCCCGCAAGGATCTTTGCCTCCTGAGATGGTTCAGCCGTTTATGAGCGCCCTGCAGCACTTCACAATGCATTTGCAGCAGGCCGAGATGAAGGGCGGAAACCCTCAGGTCATCGCGCAGATGAAGCAGGCAGTCAAACAGGCGTTTGATCACCTTACAAAGGGCATGAATGTGCCTCCTCCGCCCGAATTGCAGCCAGCGGCGGCAGCGGCGACAGGTGGTGGCCCTGCACCTAGACGAGTTTCGGCGGCACAAGTCAAAGAAGTGGGACAACTCGCTTCTGAAGATATGCCGTCACAATGGGGCGCGGTTGCCCAAGTAGCTACCCCGCCTAAACCTCCAACAGCAGGATAAAAATATGAAAAACGAAATGAAAGCGTCAAAGGGAGCGCCCCCTTCAAAGCGCACTGGCAAAGGCGGATATATGCTAATGAAGAAAAAAGAAATCATGGCTATGCCGAAGATGCGTAAAATGGAGCCTATCAAAAAGATCGACTACGAAGCCGATTTTGACAAGGCATGGAACGAATCGATGCCGAGCAAAAAGAAGTCCGTTAAGCAAATGGCTTCTGGAAAGCCAAACTTCAAAGATATCAGGCAAGAAAAGGCTGACCGTGCGGTTTTGACCAAGGGAATGAAAAAATGAAGGCAGTCATCAGCCTGTATACAGACAAGATGCAGGCTGTTGCCGACATTACCATTCCATCACACATAAAATTCGCGGAATCATACGGGTGGCATCAGGAAGCAATCAAAGTCGAGCAGGAGAACTGCCTGTGGGAAAAGCTGAACATGATCAGCAACTTCCTGATGGGAGATTACTCAACTGTTCTGTGGCTGGATGCGGATGTCCTGATAACCAACCCGAAGCCGATTACGTGGATTCTGGACGAAAACAAAGCGGCAGACGTATTTCTGACGGCAGACATAAATGGACTAAATGCAGGGGCGATGTTGATCCGAAACACACCTTGGTCAAAAGCGTTCTTCTTTGCCTGCAGCAATCATGGGAAAACTCTATTCGGAGACAGACCGAATGGAGAACAGCAGGCCATCCAACATTTTTCTTCCGTATACCCATACGCAGGAATCGTGGAGTATGTCTCGCAGCGCGAACTTAACTCATATCATCCTGATGCGTACGATTATCCGAACTGCAGGCTGGCTTCATGGCAGGAAGGCGATTTCGCCTTGCATCTTCCAAGCCTTCCAAACGAAGACAGAGTCAATATATTGAAAGAATACATAAAATGAATTGGGAAGAATCTGACGTAGCAACATTCCGCGACTATCATAAACGATCTGGAGGAAAACTCCTTCAGGTCAT
>Ga0209229_10001004_pt1 | contig 11578 bp, 8 predicted proteins | sample SanBayMetagenome_FD_187466 | JGI IMG/M metagenome (GOLD analysis project Ga0209229, IMG submission 187466) | Freshwater and sediment microbial communities from dead zone in Sandusky Bay, Ohio, USA (SPAdes) (version 2) | ecosystem: Environmental > Aquatic > Freshwater > Lentic > Sediment | place... | reverse complement strand
CAAGATGTCTTCTAAACCCCGGGGTTTCCAGGTTTGCCCTTCGGGTTTTCCAGGTAACTTTTTGAGCCCGATTTTTTGATACCAAATTCGGCCAATTTAATTTTGCTTGCATACGGCCTATTGCAATTTTTTTCCCCGATATTTGGAATAATTTTTGAAAGTTTTATTGAAATAACGGAATTCTGTATATTTGGTAACTAATTCTTTGCTCAAACTCATCATATTACGATTTAGATTTGTGTCTCTTTTTTTAAGAATACTTTGTTGGCACGATTTTTATTTTTTGATTGTAAAGTTTTTTTTTTCCAAATTACCCGATATTCTGAAGAGATTTAACATTATAATTTTGACTTTGCGAAATCAGGCAAAAACTCCTGGGCCGACTTCGGGCCGCGCTACTACAACCAGGAAAAGGATGCCGTCTCAAAGTCCGCCCGCCGCCATTGTGCCACCGCCAAAGAAGAGTGGCAGGCGCACTAAGACTGACGAAACGGATGCTCGTGCTTCGTCGGTAAGTTTATATTTTCATTACAATTATTACATTTCCAAATTTGGATTTGTGAGTTCCATCACTGGTTCATTTCTCCAAATCACGGTCTTGGTTTTTTCCATTACTCACATTACCCAAATGTTGCATGAATCTAAATCGAAATAATACAAGTTCGAGCAAAGGACTAGGTATAAAAATTAAAAACAGAATCCCGTTTAGTATCTCTTCAAATAAATCATTACAATACCGTACAACATGTAATAAATCAAAGTATTGTTTCCTTAAATGATTTGCAATGTTTATTTGTTCTTAAAATCAGAAATATATTCTTCTTGAAACGTCTTCTTTTTATTTTAATTACTCAAATTACTCAAATGTTACATAATTATTTACATATATTATGAATCAAATTTGAATAATTAATGTTCGAGCAATGAACTAATTAAAAATGAAAAATAGAATCTCGTTTAGTAACTCCTTCCATTCATTAGAATACAACGTGTAATAAATCCAAGTATTATTTCCTCGAATTATTTTAATTTCTTGTTCTTCTTATTCTTTCAATAATGGAACAAATTTCAAGTATTTAACAATTCAAAGTATGGTCAAATCACAGCTATGAGCTGATTTAGTATGGATCAGTGTCACATATAGGATTAGGGTTTGTGGGGAGAACGGAGTGTTTTATTCAGTTATTTTATTAATTTGAAATTTTTCTGAATTTTTCAGGTTGCTTCTGACAGCGGAACCGTGCAAAACCCAGTCGGTAAGGGTTCGGTGTCCTCTTTGAATGGCATCATGACTCGCATTGAAAACCTGGAGAAGCTACAGAAATAGCAACAGCAGCCGCACTGAATTTCTCACTTCTGAAATGTTCTTCATTTGAATTCAAAAGTTCCCAGCAGTATTTCAAGATGAGGTTTTTATGCAAATTTGTGAAAAAAAATTTTTGACTTGTCATTTAGCCATAAAAGTCAATTGTGTTGGTTACTGAATTTTTGCCTTACCAAATCCACGGTAATTTTTTGGCTATAAGGCTATTTGAGGCATTTGAAATAATTTGCAATTGAAATTCAAATGTCTGTTTGATTACCAAATTTGTAAAGAGAAGTAATTGTCGTTTCACCACAGAAAATTGAAGGAAGGTTCCGTGGTATTAATTTGTTTTGGCGGTAAGCCTCTTATTTGTCCCCAAGTCTTTTACTTAGCATTCGTCAAGTTTTTTATAGCCTCCAATGAAATGCTTGCCTGGATTGGTTTTGTTTTTGGGACTTGTGTCCTTGGGCCTTTTTAACGAATATAATTTTTCACAGATTCGTGTCTTGGGGGGAGGGGTGGGGGGGACTGAGGTCCTTAAGTTTTCTGAGCATTTAAGGTTTTTTTGAGAGTGAAATGATTCAAAGTCGGTTTTTTTATGCAAGTTTTATATAAAAGTAATAAAGGGAATTGTACATACCCCACTAGACGGGTTGTTTTATTTATCTAAAATCATGTTCATATTTTTTCATTATTTATTTATTTAGTGTGAGTTACACATTTTTTTCATTCCTCAATTTTTTTTTTCAATTCTTCCTTCCTCAATTCTTTTTCAATTTTAACAACCGTACTACTGAAGGCACCATTCTTAGATGTAGCGTAGTATTTTTTCGTCAAATTTCAGGAATCTTTCCAGCTGCTACCTTATTTGCATCACTTGTTCTTACTTGATCAAGGTACCTTTAATTCCTTTATTCTCTTCTTCATGGTTTTTTTCTGGGAATTATTTAATTTTTTATTAATAAAACACTTCGAAATTGAAAGGACAAACAGTTTTATTTTCCATTCTTTCCTATAACTCATGTAACGAATAAAAGAACAACTTGAGGGTTAATCAATCAATCAAATTCTTCATCTACCACCAGCTACTCGATATATGAAAGTTCGGATTACACTATTTAGAAATTTTAAAAAATTTCAATTAATATCTTCAAATATAATTGACTACAAAAATGACTTAATACCGGTACTCCAGCAATAATACTATTGTTAAATAGTTAGAAGCTTTTTCGCATGACAGACAGTGAATAAAGACTCTACCGAAGCGGCTTATAGAAGTTCATAAGGGATCAACAATTTCAGGATTTGAAAAGATCTATTAAATCAGAAATACTGATCCTAGCTATAATAAAAATTTTTCTGCAGTTCCTATTGTATGCACATCTTTCTAATCATTGTACCTTACGGCAAGAGCGGTAGCAAAATTAAAACTGTGTAACTGTGTTGTAATGTTTATTAAATTATACAGACTTTTTTGTGCAGCTTTTTTGTTTCAGGAAATGTATGTTTCGCATGAAATTTATAGTATACTTACGTTTGCATAAAAAATTTTTCAAACTGTTCTACGTTCTTCACATCAGAAGAACATTTATAAATTAAAAATGGGTTCATTCATGAAAAAAGTACTTTTCTACATTCATGGATTCGATTCTTGTTCACATGATTCATGGTTTCATGGCCCTCCGAGACACAGAAATTTTTCAATAAAAAAGGCTGTATACCAGTATCTCAATAAATGAAATTAAAATGGACCGGCTTCAAATTGATGCATACGGTACTTGAATTCAAATGTATACACTGGGGTAGCCCAATAAATTTAAAAACCTCTCAGGGTTGCATGAAAGGATATGTTTGTTTGGTACTTATGATGACCAAGACAAACCTATACCTACGACATGAGGTACCTGTGACATTTTGTTGAAAAAGTTTCAATAGGTCTTGGATACAATAAACTAGGAAATGTCAACCTCTCCCTGCATGTTGAATTTGTATGCTGAAGTAATTTATAAATATTTTTTCCCGAGAGGAAGGTGTGATTATTACTAACCTTGAATTTTGTTGAGTTTCAAACAACGCCCGCCAATATGTCACCATGTGTACATGAATAAGATGAATTTAATGAAATGCCCTCATTTCCATTGATTTTTTCTAAAAATTTTATTTTCTTAGTAATATTGACAAAAAGTTTTTATTTCAGATTTTCAAACCTCATTTTATTCACCTATGATATACAACCATATGAATAGATACAATTTTATCTATTTTGAAGGAGAACTACTCATACATAATATGCAATTGAAATGTAACAGTTTGTACTGATATTGAAATCTGCAAAACTGTGCACTGGCTGACCTCTCGGAACTTAAACCCAGCAATGGAAGGTCTTTATTGTTCTTCGGCTTCATTCTCATCAAAAGGGCATGGAGGTACGAATTCGTCGCAGAAAACAACACTGCTATCTCGCATGATGCAGATGTTCAAATTTTTTCTCCAAGTTAAAAAATATTTGCCAAATTTTTTCCAAAAGTTTTTTGTCAAATTTGTTATCAATATTTTCGACTGTATCCAAAAATATTCATTGAATTTTACCAAAAAATCATTGTAAAATTCCCTCAAATTTTGTTTCAAAAATTTGCATAGAATTGTTTCAGGAATTTTATCAAATTTTTTCAAAATGAATGTTCAATGAAATTTTTTCAAAATTTTTGTAAATATTTTATTATATCTTGTGGAGTGTCTATGCACTCAGTGAGCTTCAAATACTAAACAACAAATTTCTAAGGACTAAAAATGTTTGAAAAAATTTGCTATTCAAAATAAACAAATTAAGTAAATAATTCGAAAGCTTGACTCAAAAACTATTTAAGAGTTTTTCACTAAGCAAAAGACTAGAAGACACACAAATAAAGAACTTTTTAAATTTAGACGAAACCTGAAATCACGAAATTCAATGAAAACTCATGAATTGCCAATTCAAATGTTTGTTGCATGGTATATTGATATTTTAATCAAAACGATGCAACATTATTCAAAAATTGCCTTATAGTCATTGGCATGGTTCTAAATCTTGAATTGCACATACTTCAGAAAATTGCTTTATTTGAATGCATATGAGACATTTCAAAAATGTTCAAGATTTCAATTCACAAATTAATATTTCAAAATATGGTATCAAATTTGTTTTTTACTTGCAGTCTAAGGAAGAGAATAATGCGCCGCCATCGCAGTTTCACGCGTTTGGCATTTTCCCCTATCCCGCACCATAGTTCGTACTCCTTCAACTTTCAATATCAATATCTCGGGAACTGCTTGACATCTGGATCTGCCCTTTTCACACAGGGTTCAGGACGTCGAGATCCTTCGATATACATAACTTTCAAATCGATAAAAAAAAACATTTGAATTAACCCCATTTTACGCTGCATCGACAGTCATAAGGATTTCCCCCAGCCCAGCTCAATTCCCACAGGTACGTGAAGCTGTTCCAATGATAAGCAATCAGAAAGGAGCTGAGCCGCCAATATTTCAAATAACCGGAAACTTCTGGTCTCTATAAAAAATAAATAATCGACAAGATTCATCAACTGAGTCGGACAAATGAAAGCCTCTACAAAAAAAGTTCCTCAGCCCAACATTCAAATTATTGCTAATTAAAAATCCTGCTGTATTAAAAACGGACTCCAAATCATAGGATCTGGCTTTCGCCACCTCAAAGACCTGGTTATAGCAAGTGTCTTTGATTCGTCTGATATCAGAAAAAAGGCTTTGAAAAAATACGATTTGGTATCGGCTATGACACTTACCAAATAAGTCAGCGCTAGGAAAAGACAATTACATTTCAAGCGCAAATGACCACACTCATAGAAAACGGAAAAATTACAAGTTGTAGCAGGGACTTTATAGTGAGAAACTTAGAACGATGAGAATCTCTTTGCTTCGAGCTCAAAATGCCCCAAATATTAGCAGTATAGGAAACGCATGAATGTAGTAATGCATTAAAAACATGAGTTACAGAAGTTCGAATCTCACTGAATCGAAAAATTACGTTTTGTTTAAACTTTCATGTTTTGTAAAGTTCTCCTTCATTTGCATGCGTTATGCTTTTTTAAACATTACCATAAATTCGCATATTTTTTTGCAAAATTTTGGAAATGTTGGATTTCAAGGCATTAATTTTAGAAATTATTCATCAACAATGAAATTTCATAAAATTTCGCATTTCATAATTTTTTCAAAATTTCGTGTTTGAAAAAATTGTCAAAATTTTAAGTATTATTTAAATCAGAACATTTCGTCGTTTCTGCTCAAATTTCCTCTAATCCGGAATATTTTGTTCTTTGATCTGGAAATAAAATGCAACGAGCAGTTTTAAAATGGAAATCATTTTTTATTCACAAGAAAGATGACAAATTCATATCATGACACAGCAATATCATAGAAAATAAGCACAGCCCGAAGAAAACAACAAAAAGCACAACACCAATGATAACCGACAACGTCGCGCAATTTTTATGAAACATGATAAGAAAAATGAAGAACATGGATGCTATGGCATGTTCAGAAAAACAAAAGAATGGCATTAGGAAAAAGTATAATCCAGCTCATGAAAATAAGCAATAAACAAAACAATATCATAAAAGAATAAAAACAGCAGAGTTTTGGGGAGAACAAAAAGCAAGACAACACCAATAACAACCGACAACATCGCGCAATTTTCATTAAACGTGATAAGAAAAATGAAGAACATGGATGCCATGGCATGTTTAGAAAAACATAATAATAGCATTAGAAAAAAAGTATAATCCAGCTCATGAAAAATTTTACTAAACCATAAACATTTCCAAACCATAAAAATGTTTCTTTGTTCCGATGAATTCAATGTTCAAAAGCTTTTATATGTGGTTATGTTGTTTTGTGGTGAATGAGTCCATGGAAAAGTCATCAAATATATTATTAAAATGTTATGTTGACATGAACGCAGAAGAGATTTCCCGGAAACAGATCTCCTGGAAAAAGTTTGGGGGGAGGGGGGCTGTGGCTTCCACAAAGAATGAAATTAAGCATAGTGGAGAAACAGGACTATGCTAGTAATCATCTTTAGAACGACACTAGTTTACGGCAAAGACAGCATGCAGCATTTGTTTTCCCTCGGTGTCAACGCCGACCTGCCAGATAAAAAAGGGCGTCCATCTCATGTATGCGGTCAAAATTCGGTAAAGCTGGGATCTACCAGCTACAAACTTAATAATTATTCATAACATTGCCAAAATTAATTTTTGTATAAATCGATCTATTTACCAATGTGTGTATTCATAAATAAGATGAGAATGTATATGCTGGTTTCCTTACAATAATTGAAATACCAGCCCAATTAAGTAATTTCTGATTTGGCCTGTCCTTTCAATCTCAGAGGGCTTGTCCACCTCCCAGCATTCACAGTATGTGTGACGAGATCATGGTAGAAATATATGGCCTCTTCGCACCATATCAACTTGAGACATTGGGGCAGGTTGACAGATACTTTGAATTAACGCATAGCGAGGGACAAAAAGCTCTGGAAATTTGTCCAATAGCCAAATATTTAATATTTTCTCTTTTCAAATAGAATCACAAAACTCAAACCATACTGTACAGTCCTTGTATGCCAATGAGTGGTTATTATGAAAAACCATGCTTTAACCCGTATGATTGATAGCAAGATTTTCTTTTACACCCCAAGCAATCATTCAGTTCAGATGGTATTTTTAAAAAACTCAAAATGATTCCCTATCTACCAATAATTAATTTTCCCGCTTCATTCATATGATGCATATATGTATGTACCTATGTATGTAGGAATGTATGTATGCCTTCAAACTTTTGGAATAAATTAATAAACAAATAAACGAGTTAGATCTCCTTCATTTGCTGAGTGATTGCAACCTCCAGGAGGATGAAGAAGTGTCCGTGATAGTGGATACCTTTTAAGATTAGATCCCCAAGAAATGATCCCTAAAGAAATACACCTGTATCTGTACCAGCCAACCCCTGTCTTCAAAGAATGTCTTGCTTGGGCGTTTGCATACATAGTGTTCAAAAGTCAATTCAAAACTTTTTTATATTCATCAAATGAACCCCCATCCATTGTAATCTGTGACCTCAGGTATCAGAAAACCGCCTTACATCCCAAGTTAGAATCTTAATAAATAGTATTCAGAAGTGAATTCAAAATATTTTTATACTTATTATAGGTATCAAATGAACCCCCATCCATTGTAATCTGTGTCCTCAGGTAGCAGAAAAATGCCTTACATCGTAAGTTAGAATCATAATACAACCTTGCAGGATTTTTTGGCTAGATGACTGCAATAGTGTCTCTCAAAACAGTCAAAAGTATCTATACTCCATCACACCAAGGCTTTATAAGAATACGGAATTGTATGTGTTCATATGCACTGCGCCGTCTTTATGTTATCATTGTAAATTCACCAGCAATCTATAGGTGTTTTGATCTTGGTCCATCTGTGACCGCACGGGGACACGATATGAAGAAAATAGATGACTTCGGAAAATGAATTCCCCGTACACCAACAATGTAATGATTTTTTCCTTGCGTAGAAAAAATTAACTAAACGTACAACTCACGCGAATTTATCAGAGGATGAAATTCAAACTATTAGGAATTTTAACCCCAAAAAATATTTTAGTGCTCGGGCAAATAAGCCGACTTTTTTTGATTTCAAAAGATGTACCAAAACTAAAATTCTCGAGCTGCGGGAAGGACAGGGCGGAGGACACGGAAGGGGGTTTTCAAGGTTCCGCGTACACTCGATTGGCACCGATCGCTCGGCTCGCGAAGTCAGCTGGGCGAAGAATAAAACGAAGTCGTTTATTTTTCGTCCCACCCTTTCCCCAGCGCGGCTTGTATAAGGTGTATAGTGAAACATACAATTTTTATTTGTCTTTTCTATTCCTATCCATCAAAGCGAATTCATTTGGAGATACCCCTATTCTGTTCCAAACAGAAAACTTATCCCATGATTTTGGACAGCCTGATTTGAGGGCCGACTGTCCTTGCGCCCGTCAATGTCATGTGAACTTAAACGGCATATAAATTTAGTTTATTTCTTGGTTTTCGTTTCTATACAATAACAGGATGTCAAGTCCGTCATGTGCAAGCAGGATGCAAGTACTGGAACGTGCAAGACGTTTCGTTTACTCCTGTCGGCCATGGCACGCCAAGAAGTCATGGTAAAGCGACTTTTGATGGACCTAGGCTGGCCAATACTTCCGAGTGACGAGATAAAACCTGAGGTTCATGTCTCCCGTGAACAGACGGATGAAACTGCCTAGCCGACGGGGAGGCACAATAGCCCACCGCGGGTGAAGCTGCGAATCGTAGAATCCACTTTCAAAGGGATCGGTTGGTTGAGAAATGTCGTTTTATTGAAATAAATTTTCATATCAAACTTTGCTTCCCCAAATGAGGGTGGCTGATGAACTAGACAAATGGAAGGGAATGTATTATTTGAAATCCTACTACAGACTTTGGAAAATCCGGCTTTTGTTCTCACTCGATGGAATGGGCTTGAGCGTGAAGACTACATTTTTTCTAACTTTCTTTGAAATGCCCAGAATCTCAATAATTTTTTAACTTTTTTTTTCTGAGTGAAATCTTTGAATCATTTTGACCACCGGTTGATTCGACAGACAAAATCCCAATGGAGCAAGGCGTGTAAAGTCTTGAACTGTGATGGTCTATTTTTTCCAAAATGATGAAAATTGTTCAATAAACATATAAAATATTTGCAAAATCAAGGTTTCCCCTTCGTATAGCATATGATTTTGAACTATTATCAATTTATTGAGGACGTTTTATTGAAATACGTTTTTTTTAAATATTCAAGTATTTTGTATTTTGAATATTCAGGCCAGTTTCATTTTTTATTATCTTTACAAACTTTTGTAAAAAAAAAGATATATTTCTGGTCTATATATTTTCAAAAACATGATACTTCATACTTCATTTTCAACTTTCAACAGACCTTGACTCGAATATGGGAAAGATATATATGGAAACTTATTGTGGAAGTAAAACAAGATGTTGTATAGCTAACAAGTGGTTTGAGATGTATTCAAATGTCTATAACATTTTTAAATGTGGCGTGTTACATCTTATTGAAGAAACTGATCTAAAGGAGACTTTTATGGTGGTGCCGGAAAATGGGCTCAATCCATTCCAGCTGCATTTCATAGAAACGAAGGCCATGGAACTTTTTTCCAGGTCCATGTTTCCCGGCCCCTTACCGCCGAGTTTCACCTTACCCGCCTTACATCCCAAGTTAGAATCATAATACATAGTATTCAGGAGTGATATGGAAGGCTTTCTTGTTGAACACCGCATCGAGTTCCTGATACTGAACGGAAGGAGATCCGACGCATTCAAGCAAACTATAGCTGCGCGGCTAACTACATAATATTCAGAAGTGATTTCAAAACGTTTTTATATTTATCAAATGAACCACCATTCGTAATCTGCCTTACATCCCATTTGTAATCCGCCATACATCCCAAGTTAGAATCAAAATATATATATTTTAGAATATACCTTTAAGGAAAATGGCGCACTGCTGAGTTAGGCGGATTAAAACCCCTAACTCCTGCTGTGAGTGCCAGAACAGGACAGGGTCAGTAGTGAAAGGCCCTTGAACGGAATATTCAAGACAATTTGAATTTTTTTGCCGCCTGGGTTGCGTACGCTGCATTTGTTTATTTTTCTTCTGTTTTATTTGACCCAAAAGCACATGAAGATATTCCCATTTCATGGGATATATTGGTTTACAAACCAATCCATAAAAAACGAAAAGCCCCCCAGTAATTCTTATTATAAATCATTTTTCAGGCTCAAATTCGGAAAGGAAACGGTCGGGTGATGCCTGCTTGGACGCACGAAAAGCTAAGCGCTTCAAGATCGACGGCGACGAAAGCTGCTACGACCTGAACGTGAAGGGACTTGATTACCAGGCGACGGATGAGGACTTGTGCTTATATATTCAGCCCCCTAACGAATCTCCTGAAGGACACGCTGCCCACAAGAAGCCAAGAATCAACTGGCTTGCCACCCAGCAGCGGATTGTCTTTTCAAATAGAATCACAAAACTCAAACCGTACAGTCCTTGTATGTAGTAAAATAAATTTTGAAATATCAAATGTCATTTTTTTGTGGATTCCCAGAAAGTCCTAGGAGGTCTTACAGAATGTCGACCAAGATTCTCTACCGAATGAATTGCAAACTTGGAATATAAGTTTTTTGGATTCAGTCAACTTTGACTGTGAAAATCCGTTTTAAAAATACATTAGCATTATTTTTTTCAGCTGTTTCAAATGGGAATTTCAAAATATATTCTGGAACATCCTTCCGCCAACCAACATAGTTCCATCAGAATCTCTGCAATGTTAGTGTGTGGTTCCCCTATACCCAGAACTGACGGGCAACCCGAGACTCTGATTCGTCTCATCTGAACTATGGCTGCAAACGTGACCTAAAGGACATCGAAGCTACGAGTTCAAAATATTGCATTAAGTGTGCTCGAAGGAGTGATATGTTTCCAATCCGAAGAAGATATATAGCAAGTGCTCAAACAACAAATCAAGGTTATTTAGGTCATTTTATTGAAATACATTTGCCAAAAATTATTCATCTTCCGAGCCGGCTGCTGCCGAAGATCCGGTTCATCGCCTATTTGCCTATGGGGGGCCACATTGCCATGAGCGAATATGGTCAACATCAAGATAGTTTTTTGACCAACAATCAGCTTTTGTGGTCAAGGCTTCCCAAACTAGACTGACAGCCGACCAGAAGTATGTCTTATGTACTGGGTGTAAGATATTTGTCTGAAAAATCCTCTTTCTATCAGTTCCTGATGATGAACTGATGAACTAGACAAATGGAAGGGAATGTATTATTTGAAATACTACTACAGACTTTGGAAAATCTGGCTTTTGTTCTCGCTCGATGGAATAGGCTTGAGCGTGAAGACTACATTTTTTCTAATTTTCTTTGAAATGCCCAGAATCTCGATAATTTTTTAACTTTTTTTTCCGAGTGAAATCTTTGAATCATTTTGACCACCGGTTGATTCGACAGACAAAATCCTAATGGAGCAAGGTACGTCAAGTCGTGAAGTCTTGAAGATGGCCGACAAAGGCGACAAGAGATCATCTTGGATTGGTGAATATGTCCAAAATATATTCCGTCAACGTCAACATCTACTGCAAGATCTGCCAGGTAAA
>Ga0209229_10001003_pt1 | contig 11581 bp, 16 predicted proteins | sample SanBayMetagenome_FD_187466 | JGI IMG/M metagenome (GOLD analysis project Ga0209229, IMG submission 187466) | Freshwater and sediment microbial communities from dead zone in Sandusky Bay, Ohio, USA (SPAdes) (version 2) | ecosystem: Environmental > Aquatic > Freshwater > Lentic > Sediment... | reverse complement strand
GTAAGCCCATGAAGTTCGTAGTCATCGATAAGGAAACGCATCTTATCGGAATTTTTGATACCTCGGAGGAGTTCCTGCTCCGTGGAAGCGCGAAGGTTGACCAGGCATTAGACCTGTACAACCAGTATTACGGAGAAACCCCAACAAGCAATATCAGCCAATTAACCATTTTCGAAACCATCTAAACAACAAAAAGCAATGAGTCAAGACAAAATTTTTAGCAAGGGCGTCTTTTTCAAGAAGCCAACAGCCAAGGCCCCATCGTATGTATTGGGCAAAATTCAATTCAAGGTCGAAGAGGCCATCGAGTTCCTTCAAGCGAATGCAAATGAAGGCGGGTGGGTAACTATCGATGTCAAGGAAAGTCGAGAAGGCAAGATTTACTGCGAACTTGACACTTATGTTCCAAGAAATATGTCGATTTCTGGAGCACCACAACAAGCGCCCGCCGCACCGGCAACGGAGGACGAAGCGCCTTACTAATCAACGCTTTAGGGGTTACGGGGGAGGGGTGTGTTCGAACACACTTCTCCCCTTTTATGTCGAATGTCGATTTTTTTTCTCCTTATACTCTCTCTTATAGATTACTTTTAGATTTTCTCTCCGAAAATTTCATAGGAAAAAAAACGACATAATCGACATATCGCTGATAATCAAATGACAATACAAAATAAAACCGACATAAAATCGACATCAATGAGCAAAATCGTCACAATCTTCAAGAATATCAAAGAAACAAACGCCCCCTTCCACAAAGAGATTGGTTTTGTCCTTGAGCGCATCCGCAACGGCGCCAGTCAGGAGTTGGTCAGGAAAATAAGGGGGGAGAAGAAGAAGCACGACCGCAACGAACTGAAGAAGCAGTTGCCTTCGATTTGCTTCTCGGGCAAGTTCGCCAAGCGGGGGGATGACGCCATCATCGAGCATAGCGGCATCATCTGCCTTGACTTTGACAATTACGAGAACGCCAAGTCAATGCTTGCAGACCGACAGGCACTCATGCGTGACCGCTATGTGTATAGCGTATTCACAAGCCCATCAGGCGATGGCCTGAAGGTGTTGGTGCAGATACCGCCGGACATCGAGAACCACAAGGCATACTTCAATAGCCTCGAGAACCACTTCGCCAACATTCACTTCGACAAGACATCTTGCAACATCAGCAGGGTTTGCTACGAGTCCCATGACCCGCACATCTACATCAACGAAGAGAGCGCCATTTGGGAGAACATGGAGGAGCGCGAGCGCGAGCAAATGACCGGCCAGGCAGCATTGCCGACGGTGCCTCTGAGGGACGAGAATAAGATTACTGAGATACTTCTCAAATGGTGGACTAATAAGTACCCCATGGTGGAGGGCGTTCGGAATCAGCATGCCTATGTCCTTGCTGCTGCACTCAATGACTTTGGTATAGCGAAATCCTTAGCGACCCACATACTCTTTCAATACGCATCCTCCGACTTCAAGCAAGCAGAAATTAAGCGCACGATTGATAGCGCCTATTCGCAGACACAGAACTTCGGGACAAAATACTACGAGGACGAAGAGCGCATGAGTGAGATTCGTTCATCCTTTCGGCGTGGTGTACCAAAAAAAGAACTGCGGGCTCAACTTGAGAGCGACGAGGTTGACCCCGCGACTATCGAAACGGTGCTTGAACAATTAAGCCAGTCCGTCGTAAAGTTTTGGGAAAAGAGCGGTAAGAACAATTCAGTAAAAATCATTCACATTGCATTCAAGAAATTTCTTGAAGAGCACGGCTTTCACAAATACGCTCCACCGGGCAGCACAAGTTACCTATTCGTTCGTGTAACCTACAACCTAATCGAGCACACGGGAGAGAAACAAATCAAGGACTTTGTGCTCGACTACCTTTATGAGGTAGGGGACATGGATGTGTACAACTACTTCGCCGAGAATACAAAGTATTTCAAGGAGGACTTTCTTTCGCTTCTTGCGAGCATCGATGTTCACTTGGTCGAAGACACCAAGGATGTGGCGCATTTGTATTACAAAAACTGCGCTGTCGTCGTTACAAAAGACAAAATAACCATGGTCGACTACTTCGACTTGGGTGGCTATGTATGGAAGGAGCACATCATTGACCGCAACTTCATCTATGACGAAGAGGAAAAGCCGACTGACTTTCGGACATTCATCCACAACATCTGCCGCAAAGAAGAGGACCGCATAAAATCCATGGAGTCAACGATTGGCTTTATGCTCCATGGGTACAAGAATCTTGGCTTTTGCCCTGCGGTAATTTTGAACGATGAAGAAATCAGCGATAACCCCGAAGGAGGCACCGGCAAAGGCCTATTCATGACCGGCGTTGGTAAACTTAAAAAACTCGTAACGATTGACGGCAAGGCTTTCAACTTCGAGAAAAGTTTCGCATACCAACTCGTAAGCGCGGACACCCAAGTTATATCATTCGATGACACCCGAAAAAACTTCGACTTCGAGCGATTGTTCTCCGTCATCACGGAGGGCTTGACGCTTGAAAAGAAAAACAAGGACGCCATCAAAATCCCTTTCTCTCGTTCTCCAAAGATTTCCATAACAACAAATTACGCAATTAAGGGAGCGGGGAACTCATTCGCAAGGCGCAAATGGGAACTCGAACTGCACCAACACTATCGGAAGGACTTCACGCCTCTCGATGAATTTGGTAAACTCATGTTCAGCGACTGGAACGAAGAAGAGTGGAACGCTTTTGACAATTACATGCTCAAGAACCTTCGTAGTTACTTAGGCACGGGCTTGGTCAAGAGCGGATTTGTGAACTTGAGGACGCGACAATTTAGCGCGGAAACATGTCACGAATTTCTCGAGTGGTGCGGCGTACTTCAAGGGCACACAGAGAACCAATTACTTGCAACCGAAACTCGTATCTACAAGAACAACTTGTACGACGATTTCGTTAACGACAACCCCGACTTTGGCCCAAAGGCCAAACTTACCATCAGCAGGACGCGATTCTATCGTTGGCTCACATCATACTCCGTTTACAAGTACGGAACGGCCCCCGAAGAAGGACGCGACCTTGGTGGACGATACATTGTATTTCACGACCCATCAGAACAACCACCCTTTTAACTTATGCCTAAATACACCGGAAATTGCGATAGCCACGGCCTCGTACAACATGAAACATCAAAACAAACATTTAACCTCAAGGGGGGCGCGTTCTGCCCCTATTGCGGAAAACTGCTTGACCTTAAAACATTGAAAATATGGACGAAAAAGAAGCAAAACTGAAAATCGAACTAATCAACAAACTGTTCGAAATCTGCGGATACGAAGGCGTAACCGTAGACGACATACTCGACAACCCGGACTGGAAGAGCAATTATCAAATGAATAGCGAAGAGTTCCATCAGTGGTGGAGTTACTGCGTTTCTAAATTCGTTGATGAATTGGGTCTTTCTTTACAAGAAGCCAACCGAGAGGCGAGTACCTTTATCATTCAATACGGATTTAAACTCATTGACTCATGACAAAATTGTTCTACACTATCCCCGAATATATCGGGCAAGAAGAAACCGTCTACGAATATGTAATCAATTACACAAAGACATGGACGATGAATGTAACATATTTTAATGGAATGGATAATTTTAACTACTTCAATTTTACATGATAGAACTGAGAGATTATCAAAAAGACATATCAAGCCAAGGGGCAGACATCCTTTTCGAAAAAGGGTTCCTGTATCTAAGCATGCAGGTGCGAACCGGCAAGACCTTGACCGCCATGGCTACATGCAACAAGTTGGTCGAGAGAGGTGTGTTCGAACACCCCGTCTCCGTTTTGTTTTTGACAAAGAAGAAAGCCATTAGCGGAATCGAGAAAGACATCGAGGACTTCGGTTCCCCGTTGCTTGATGTGGAGGTCATCAACTACGAATCCATACACAAGCGCGGGAAGAAGTGCTGGGACATTGTCGTATGCGATGAAGCACATGGCTTAGGGGCATTCCCGAAACCAAGCAAGAGAGCGAGGGATGTAGCCGCTGTTATTAAAGCGTGCGGCTCTTATGTGATACTGCTATCAGGTACACCAACGCCCGAGTCTTACTCTCAGATTTACCACCAGGTCTATGCAATCCCTAAGAATCCATTTTCTGCATACAAAAACTTCTACGACTTCGCGAGGACATTTGTTCGTGTAACATCCAGGAGGATAAATGGATACGAGGTCAAGGACTACTCGGATGCGTCAAGCGGTGTTGTTGACATGATGTCTCCGTACACCATTTCATTCACTCAGGAGCAAGCCGGCTTCAACTCGAACATCGAGGAGCATGTGTTGGCGTGTGATATGTCGGATGCAACGAAGGCTTTGATAAAAGACCTGAAGAGGGACAAAGTCAAGGAGACAGAGTTCGGGACGATACTCTGCGACACATCGGTCAAGTTCATGAGCAAGATGCACCAGATTTGTTCTGGAACGGTCATCTGCGAGGACGGCAGCTCAATCGTCATCAACGATGACAAGGCGCGCTTCATCAAAGAGCGATTCAAAGGAAAAAAGATAGGCATTTTCTACAAGTTCAAGGCCGAACTGACCGCTTTGAAAGGGGTGTTCGGACACACCTTGACTACGGAGATTTCGGAGTTCAATGGGAGTGATAAAAATATCGCCCTGCAAATTGTTTCCGGAAGAGAGGGCATATCTTTGCGAGAGGCTGATGCCTTGGTGTATTACAACATTGACTTTAGTGCAACCTCGTATTGGCAATCAAGGGACCGCATGACGACCTTGGACCGGAGGGACAACAAGGTTTACTGGGTGTTCTCAGTTGGGGGCATTGAGTACAAGATATACCAAGCAGTCGTCAAGAAAAAAGATTACACCGTGTACCACTTTAGAAATGACTACTTCTTATGAGAGAGCAGCAGATACAAGCGAAGCGCATCAAGCAGTTGGAGGCGGAGGGGTACTATGTCATCAAACTTATGAGGACAAACAAGAATGGTATCCCCGACCTTATAGCAATACCGCGTGGAGCAAACGTGCTGTTCAGTGAAATTAAAACGCCAAAAGGCAGACTATCAGAAATCCAAAAATATAGAATTAAAGAACTCGAAGAACATGGACTTAGAACCGAAATCTACAAGAACGATTGAAATTATCCGCGAGGTTGTGTCGGAGGTATGCCTTGTCAGGCCGGAAGACTTGTTTGAAAAGTCAGGCAAACGCAAAAGCGTAGAAGCCAGGCAAATAATGATGTACATGATGAGAAAATTCATGCACATGACCTACCAAGAGATTCTCGTCCACTTCAAGGCCCGAAACCACACAACGGTCATGTATAGCCTTCAGACCATCGGGTGGGCCATGGAGCACGACAGGCGCGTTATCCGCCTGGCCTCATCCATCATGGCCGAAATCTCTAAACGGATTGAGGATAAGGATAGTAAGAAAACCCTCTCTCATTATACTATATTTGATGGGAGAAGCGCTCATGGCATGTACAAAACCGAACACGCGGCCCTTTTGAACGTCGAAAAAGGCGAAAGGGTCATATCTGTATTCGTATGAAGAAAGAATCATGCCGTCTGATTCATGTTAACCATACCATGGACGGGCTGCATGGCCTCATGTCGGAGCTGTATGAGAGCTTTATCGACGAGGAAAAAGAGGAAATGAAAATCGTAATCAAGAAACTGATAAGAGACCTTAAAAAACTTTCAAACTCTTTAGAAGATGAAGTGCAAGACGTGTGAGTCAACCGGGCAGTGCGAATGCCCAAGGCCGGTAAACCCGGAAATTGCTGACGGCGACGGCAGTTAATTTATACCCGATAGGGAACCGAAAGTGCGTTTTTAGCGTTTATTTGATTTTGCCGTACCCAATCGGGTATATTTTCGCGTAAAGTAGTGAAAAGCAATACTTTGTGCATAATTTTACTTTTCTAAACCCCCACAAAATGACCGACTTTAGATTATACCGAAAAAAACAACTTGCCGAAATGCGACCTTACATCGTAGGTGAGGCTTTGAACGATTCCGTGTCAATATCAAAAGAAGATAGAGAGAATGGCAGTCCCAAAGATGGTGACATGATTGCTCGTAATTCAAAGAATCATTCAGACCAATGGCTTGTTTCAAAGGAGTTCTTTGAGGATAACTACACACTTAATTCATAAATTATGTGGCAAAAATGTCCAATTTGCAAGGGTACTGGCAGTGGTACGCCTGATGCCTTTTTTAGCTCTTGCCCAACATGTAATGGAGCGAGAATTATTTCAGAAATAACGGGCTTACCGCCTAAACATATTGAGCAGGAAAAAATAAAATGTACCGGCAATGATGGAAATGGATGCTTTTTAGATTCCTGCGGCCAGAATTGCGGATGCTTAGGCCAAAAATACATCCAACTTTAAACCCATGAAACAAACAATCCAACTCGTAGAACAATGGGCCGAAGAGAAAGGCATTCTCTCCAAGGCTACACCCCTTACGCAGGCCATGAAGACCCAAGAGGAGGTCGATGAGCTATGCCATGCTATCCTGGACGAAAACCCGGAGGAAATCAAGGACGCCATTGGCGACATTATGGTCACGCTGATTATCCAATGCAAGATGCAAGACATGGACTTGCAGGACTGCTTGGAGTCGGCCTACAATGTCATTAAAAATCGCACCGGTAAGATGGTGGATGGGGTTTTTGTGAAAGATTAGCCCTATATTTACACACACTTTAAACCTAATCAAAATGTACGACAACCCAACAGTACCACCGCCCACCACGCTCTCTCAAGGAGAGCTGAGCGAAGAGCAAAGAGAGCAACGCAGAAGGATTGAAATCCTAAAACTCTGGGAGATTAAAATTCAACCATTAGACCGAGGATGCGTTGTTTATGTGGGATGCAAGAACTTTGCTTTTGAGAGTCTTGATGCAGCAATGGAGGTCGTGAAGCAATATGTTGACAACCCATTTGCAGTCATCAAGCACTACGGATTTGAAAACTATATTTAGTATGGAATAGTCAGGTGGCGGAATTGGTTAGACGCTGTGAGAGTATGTGTAAGGCTCCGTTAGGTTCGTGTAACGCTATAAACGGGAATTAGTAGATGATTTCAAAGATAAAAGCACATACAAAATCTACATACAGGTTCGAATCCTGTCCTGACTACCAAGTTAACCACACTAAGACTAGAAACGTGGTGACAGCGTGGAAAGACACGCACATAGTCAGGTGGCGAAATTGGTTAGACGCTCGCTTCAAGGTGCGGTCAGTCAACGAAATGTAAAGCTGACGCGCAGGTTCGAATCCTGTCCTGACTGCAAGAAATAATTAACCCCGAACCCCCTAAACCCTAAGCCATGAAGATGTACCGGCTAATTTTTCTAATCCTTCTATCCTCTTGCTCCAACAATCGCCCCTGGAAGGTCATTGAGGTTCGGGAGAAGGGGGATAAGTGTGAGTATGTGCTGTCCAGGAGCAACGGATTCGGCCCGCAGTTAAAAAACATAACCGATAAATGCGGTAAATATCAACTTTTCCAAACCATAAACCCATGAAGCCAACCCCTCAATCTTGCAAAACCGCTGTTAGGCGTATGTATTTAAAAACTTTGACGAAATGATAAAGCACCCTGCAACGTACACAAATAGTTTCATTCCAAAATTTGCTGAACTGCTTATTGGATGTGAAAATGTACTTGATATTTTCGGAGGCATTGGAAAACTTGCCCTGATAAAAGAACACGGATTTACTGGCAAAGTAATCTGTAATGAATTAGAACGTGAATGGGCGGAAACATCACCGCATAATGTTGATGAATGGCATATTGGAGATGCTGCAAATATGGAGTGGGCTGAAAGTAACTCTTTTGATGCGATATGTACAAGTCCGACATACGGAAATAGAATGGCTGACCACCACAACGCAAAAGATGGAAGCAAAAGAGTTACTTACAAACATTTTTTAGGAAGGGATTTGAACGAAGCCAATACCGGCAGAATGCAATGGGGTGGTAAATACCGAGAAAAACACTTGGATATTTACAAAGAGTGTGCAAGGGTTCTAAAAAATGGTGGACTTATGATTGTGAATGTTTCCGACCATATCCGAAAAGGGCAAGTTGTGAATGTGGTAGAATGGCATAAGGACGCACTAACAAATTTTGGAATGAAACTTATAGACGAAATTAAAATTGAAACACCGAGAATGGGATTTGGGCAGAACGCTAAAAGCAGGGTGCAACACGAATGTATCTTAGTTTTTAAATATTACGCATAACTCGCATATTTGTCTAACCCCTAACCCATGGATGTAAAAGATTTGATTAATGGAAAAGTTGCTTATGATAAATTTGGTGGCCAATACTTTTGGATAGTAGGGCCTAAAGGCGAATCACAAATGCTTGCCGAAATGAGAGGTTGGGGACGCATTCAGAATATGTTTCCGCCTACAAAAGAAGGGAGAGAAGAAGCCGCCGAATATCAAGATAAATTAGGCGAATGGATTGCAGAAGCGATAAACGAAAAAATGGAACGGGAACAAAAGCCGTTAACTTTATGACTCTTAAAGGACTTTAATCATGAAAAGAATCATCATCAAAGAAGGAAAGAACTGGGCCGAGAATGACCTAATGCTCCCCACCATCGGAACTATTTGGAGGAGAGACTATGAGTTCACGGAGTCGTGCCTTTACAAGAGTACCGGCATGGAAGGCTATGGCATCAACAAACTCTGGGGGGTGTCCGGGTGGCCATACCACAAGCGCAACTCGGTGCGCATTTGCTGGATGCCGAATGAGGAGGGTCAGTACATCAAGATGTACGCCACCGCTTACATCAACGGGCACCGGGAGATTCGCTACCTACGCGCAGTTCATCCCGGGCAGAAGGTGCGGTGTTTGATTTCCAATCAGGGCAACAACTCTTCGGTGTGGATTAATGATTTCCCCACGACCTTTAAGGTTCGTATCCCCCTTATCACTTATACGCTACCCGCATATTTCGGCGGCATCCCACCGGCTCCACACGACATGACCATCCTCCGGTTAAGATGAGGTGTGTTCGAACACACCTAGTAAAACCTAGTGCACTGCACTAATTCCGGATAGACATACCGAGTGTAATCGTGCCTGGCGTCTCGCTCGATGCTTAGCGTGAGCCAATACCCACCCAATGGCTTAGGGCCCCTGCCGCGCTCGACGTGAAATCCGCCGATGCCATTGGCCCATTCTTCTTTGTAGGTTCCCGTCCTAATTTGATGCACCATTTTCTGGCAAATCTTTTTATGATGGTAGTCGTACTGATTGACGATGTTGGTGTGGTCGTATAGCTCATGGACGTGCCCCTGCCATGTCATGTTGTAGTTTTCGATGGAGGCCAATAACCGTTGGTCTCCAATGACGCCCTTCGTGACCGGGCCTCCGCCCCCTGAGCCATGGTAGTAATGAATTACATAGGAGCGCGAAAGAGCCTTTGATTCGTAGTCCTGGACCAGGTTGACATGAAAGACCCCGCCATAGCCTCCGATTTGTATTTCGCTTTTGTTTGCGAAGTTCATCACGCACACGAACCGGGATAACACGTCGGTCTCTTTGTGCTTTATCACACTCGTCTCATGGTTTCCGTACCCGACTAGAGCAATGTTCTGAGCGTATGGGGAAAACCACTCGACAGCGGTTTCTACCACAGAGTCCAAGTATCGCCCGTTATTGTGCTCGGGCCGTACATCGTCCTTGCTGCCCCTTAAATCGCCCTTCCCTTGCATAACACAAAAGAGGTCCCCATTTATCAAGATGAGGGCGTTACGGCGCTTGGCTTCGTCAAGATGGTTCTTGAGAAGGTCTCGGTCGCAGTGTGGGTTGTCCCAGTGTAAGTCCGAAATCAAAAGAAACTCTTGCTTCGGGGGTGCCGTTAAGACGTGGACATTCTGGGAAACTCTTTCTATGTTCATTGTTCTTCAAAGTTATAGGTGTCAAAACTGAACTCTTGTTGCTCCTCTTTTTTAGGCTTTTTCTCAGTCACATATTCGCTGAAGTTAAACAGGCGGAGCATCGCTTCGCCAAAGTTGTCAACGTCGCCCTTTGCAACCTTTATCCAGTTGTTAGCAAGCTTGTACACAGTTGGCGCTGGTATGCCCCCAAGCTCAGCCATAAGGAGAGAGAACTTGACCAAATGCTTCGTCCTTGTTTCATCGGTCTTCGCATTGACGGCCGCGTTTATTTCTTTCGCCAAATCAGCGATAACGCTAAATGCGGATATACTCGTTGTCTCCGTAGCCCATGGCTTACCAGTGGCGATGTCCCTTATTTTTGCGAAAATATCCCCGGCAACAAATATCGCGTTGAGGTTGCCGATGACTCCGGCCCACAACAATTCCTCGTCATCATCGTCATCGAAGTCGGTCAAGATGCCCGGCAAGCCAAGCATGAGATACTGGAACAACACCGGTGCAACAAAGTGCATTGTAACGAAGAGCCTCAAATTCTCGCGCAAGGTACCCTTGGCCCCGGATAGACCCATTAACTGCTTGTAAATATTCCGGATGGCGTACATTTCCAAGCGGAAGTATTGCTTAGGCTGTGACAAAAACACTTGGAAACTACGCACGACCGCATTGCCCGTTTGGAGGAAGTCTTTATCCTCAACGTCATTACTTTGAGCCACGCTTTTCACTTGCGCCTCAATCTTTTTCAAAGCATACGCAATGGCGTCTTTCTCTGTCGCTGATTGCTTAGCCGCTTTCCGCTTCTTCATGTACTCATCCTTGTAGTACAAGTAGTTTGGAACGCTGCCCATAACGCCAGCTTTGTCGCCCTGCTTGATGAAATACATGAGCGTATTGGCGTAATTTTCTATTGAAAGACCTTTCTCCCCGCCCAAAGCAGTGTCGCGTTTGGAATCGGTGTATGTAGCCATGATGTCAAGGATGTTGGAGTCCTCAAACCTTACTCTCAGATAGGCTGAGTTCTCCATCATTTCTTTCCAAGTCTGATATGCCGTTGAGTTTTTGCCCTTGTATAGGTCGCCGAATACAGCGCGGGCATACTTGGAATAGGTACCATACCCGACAAACGGAATGAAGCCAACGAAGCTGCTTGCCTGGGCGAGCATGATTTTGGGATTCAAACCGAGTTTTGCGTAAACAAAGTTCCGGAAGCCAACGTCAAGTAGGTCGGGCTCACGTCCTTTACCAAAACCATCTGATACGAGCCTATCGGTCATGATGGTCAAGAGCCTATAAATATCCTTGCCGGCCCGTGTTTCAATGGCTTTCCGGATGACGGAGTTATTCAGCATCTTCTTGATGTCCCGGATGGTTTCGGCATACGATGCGAAGAAGTTCATGTCTCGGACATACGATGCAAGCACCTTGTCTCCGTCCATGGACTTAATTGCTTTGTTGTTGGCGACGCGCTCCTTCGTTGATGCCCCGCCTACGGATGTCATAAACTCTTCAGGGCTGGACATTAAGGATGGGGCCCCTTCCCCTTCAGCGGCCTCTCTGTAAAGCCGGCCGGCGTAGAACTGATTCCAAGGCAAGTCGGTGCGATAGACGCGCCTGTATGTCTCGTTGTAGATTGGGTAGACACTTGGATAGAAAACATCC
>Ga0209229_10001002_pt1 | contig 11584 bp, 10 predicted proteins | sample SanBayMetagenome_FD_187466 | JGI IMG/M metagenome (GOLD analysis project Ga0209229, IMG submission 187466) | Freshwater and sediment microbial communities from dead zone in Sandusky Bay, Ohio, USA (SPAdes) (version 2) | ecosystem: Environmental > Aquatic > Freshwater > Lentic > Sediment... | reverse complement strand
GACTCAATTCGTCGATATCAATACCGCGCGCTGCGATGTCAGTTGCTACCAATACGCGGGTACGACGATTCTTGAAATTTTCCAAGGCCTGCACACGGGCTGACTGTGATTTATTTCCGTGGATCGCTTCCGCACGGATACCCGACTTGCTCAATTGCTCACAAAGTCGATTCGCAGCATGCTTCATTTGGGTAAAGACCAGAACGGATTTTATTTCGGCATCCTCTAGCAAATGTATCAGCAGATCTTTTTTATGGTTCCGATTCGTGTGATACACGTGTTGCTGGATCATCTCGGCGGTAGAGGAAACAGGTGTTACCTCCACTTTCACCGGGTCGGTGAGCAGATCAGCCGATAAGCTCTGGATCTCCGGCGGCATGGTAGCCGAGAAGAAAAGCGTTTGCCGTTTGGCGGGCAGCTTGGCGATTACCTTGCGAACATCATGAATGAAGCCCATGTCGAGCATGCGGTCTGCTTCATCTAAAATGAAATAACGGATCTCGTTCAGCTGCACAAATCCTTGTTGCATCAGGTCGAGCAAACGACCAGGTGTGGCCACTAGAATGTCGACGCCGCGTCTGAGTGCCTCTACTTGCGGATTTTGTCCGACGCCACCGAATATCACCAGATGGTTAAGTGGCAGGTTCGCGCCATAGGCGGCGATGTTCTCGCCGATCTGTAGTGCCAACTCTCGGGTGGGGGTTAAGATCAGTGTGCGGATCGGTCGGCGTTTGGCAGCCGAAGGTGTTTCGACCTGCATGAGCTGCAGGACGGGTAATACGAAGGCAGCGGTTTTACCGGTGCCGGTTTGGGCGCAACCAAGGAGGTCGCGTTGTTGCAGGATGGCCGGAATGGCTTTTTCCTGAATGGGGGTAGGATGGGTGTATCCTTGTTGTTGGAGGGCTTGTAAGATCGGTTCGATCAGCCCAAGGGGTTGAAAACTCACGTTAAAAAGATTAAGTAAAAAATGTGATAAGGCGATCTGAGTGATCCATTATCCGCCTTCCTTTATGCTACTACGACTGGCAGGAGCTCCTGCGGCTACGCAATCTGCGTTAAGAGAAGAAACACAAAGGTAGGGTAAACCAACCGGATCCTGGGTTGTTATTTTTGCATCATGAGCATCTTAAATCAATTGGCAGAGTATTTATACCTGCGAAAAAAAGATCCAAACCGTCCAAAAAGTCAATGGATCGGATACATGCACGGCATCAATCGGATCAGTTTGTTGATCTTTTTACTTTGCCTGGTGATCCTCGCGATCAAATTACTTCGCTAATTCACGCACGATGATACGTGCCGCATTTTCGGAAGCCGAACCGCCGGCTTCGAGTAAGGTTCGCAATTGTTGAAAAGCATCTTGCATCTGGCTTCTACGATCCGCATCCGTCAATAATTCTTGCAATTCTTTTTTCAGATTCTCCTCATTCATTTCATCCTGTATGAACTCGCGCACAACGAGTTTATTCAGGATCAGATTCACCAGTGAGATATAGGGAATCTTGATCAGTCGTTTGGCGATCTGATAACTGATCGGATTGCCTTTATAGCAAACCGCTTCCGGTATCCCCAGTAAAGCTGTTTCGAGTGTGGCGGTACCACTGGTTACCAGGGCCGCATCCGAATCCAATAAAATATCATAGGTGTGCCCTTGGCGCATCTGAACATTTGGATAAGAACGGAGGAAGGGTTCGTAGAAAGAAAGATCGAGTCCGGGTGCCGCCGCCACGATGAAGGTATGATCCGGGAAATGTTTGCTAACCGACAACATCACCGGTAATTTTTTCTGGATCTCTTGTTTTCGGCTGCCGGGGAGAAGAGCAACTTTTTTTGTGGGAAGATCGCTTCGCGGATGGGCGGATAATTTTTCGGCGGTGATCTGCGCTAGCGGGTGGCCCACATAATCTACATCCCAGTCCCAGTGTTTGCGGTAGTATTCATCTTCAAAGGGAAGGATCACTAGTAATCGATCGATGCATTGCTTCATGATCTTTACCCGATCGGCTTTCCAAGCCCAGACTTGGGGAGAGATGTAATAAACGACTTTGATCCCTTGTTTTTTTGCCCATTGGGCTATGCGCAGATTGAATCCGGGATAATCGATCAGTACCAGCACATCCGGTTGAAAGCCTTGAATATCTTCTTTGCAGAAGCGAAGGTTCCGTAAGATGGTGGGCAGGTTGCGGAGCACTTCAAAAAACCCCATGAAGGCCAGGTCGCGAAAATGTTTCACCAGCACGGCGCCCTCTTGTTGCATGCCATCGCCTCCCCAGCAGCGGATGTTGGCTATCGGGTCTTGTTGGCGAAGGGCACGGACCAAGTAACGACCTTGAAGGTCGCCAGAGGCTTCACCGGCAATGAGGTAATACTTCAAGCGGATCAGTTGAAGATTTTCAGGATCAGGATACCGATGCCGTAAATGATGGTGGATATAAAGATCCCTTTGGCTGTCTCGTCGCGTTCGGTGTTGATGTAGATCGTGAAGAGTAAAGCGTTGGTGAGCAGACTGAGTGAACCGATGGAGGTGATGAGTCTATTGTTCGACAGGAATTGTTCCAGAAATTCCATGAAAGAGACCTCACTCAACTTCAGTTGCCAGATAAGAAGGAGTCCGAGGTAGGGTCCGATTACGCCCAATGCCAGTCCGAGTCGCAGATTGTCTTTTTTCAGGATCATAGTTTCCATGATTTTTTCAGCCGGGTCAGTTGTTCATAGCGGGTCAGATCATATTGAATAGGTACCACACTTGCATAATTGTTATCCAGGGCCCAGACGTCGGTATCTTTTCCTTTGTCGTGGTTGACGAATTCGCCGGTCAGCCAATAATATGGTTTGCCATAAGGGTCCTTACGCTCAATGAAATCTTCGTCGTATTTCGCATAGGCTTGTCGGCAGAGACGAAGTCCCTTCAGCGTTTCCAAAGGCTTGGCCGGAATGTTCACATTGAATACGGTGTGCGGATCGAGTTTGGTATCCAGCATGTGTTGTACCATTTCTCTTGCGTAATGTCTTGCTGCTGTGAAATCTGCCTCGATGCTGAAGTCGAGCAGGGAGAAGCCGGCAGCCGGAATACTTTCGATCGCCGCTTCCACGGCGGCCGACATGGTGCCGGAGTAAATGACGTTGATGCTGTGGTTACCTCCATGGTTGATGCCGGACAAACAAATGTCCGGTTTGGCATGCAACACTTTATCGACAGCGAGTTTCACGCAATCCACAGGTGTGCCTGTGCAGGCATAGGCTTCGATGTCGCCGAATTGATTTGACTTGTGGAGTCTAAGCAGGTGGCCTACAGTGATGGCGTGTCCCATGCCGGACTGTGGTTTGTCGGGTGCCACCACAACGATACGCCCCAGGTCTTTTACCGATTCTACCAAATTACGAATACCGGGGGCCGTGATGCCGTCATCATTGGTAATGAGAATGACCGGTTTCTTAGATTTTGAACGTTTGGGGGCAGCTGCTTTTTTCATGGACTTCAAATTTATCATTCCCCTGCCGTTTGAGGGGCGCTTCGAAAAAATCTTTTGGTGAATTCTAAAATATTTAGCATGTTGCACTAAATAAATTAGGTTTTATGGCCTACGCGAATCAAAACCTTCGGTATTTGCGAAAGCTCCGCGGTTGGACGCAGGAGGAATTCGCCAACAAACTCAACATCAAACGTTCCTTGCTGGGCGCCTATGAAGAGGAACGGGCCGAGCCGCGCATCGATGTGCTGGAACAGGTTGGGGATATGTTCAAACTCACGCTAGACGATCTGCTGAGAAAAGACCTCAGCGAGCAGAAAGGTACCTATCTCTCCAAGCGTCGGGCCTTAAAGATGGCCGGTACCCGAACAGAGATACCATTTGTTCCGGTGAAGGCGGCTGCCGGCTATCTGGCTGGGTATGCCGATCCGGAGTTCATCGATGAACTGAATACATTCACCTTGCCGATGCTGACCGGCGGGCAGTACCGGGCTTTCGAAATAGTGGGTGATTCTATGTTGCCAACACCCAGTGGATCCGTGATCGTGGGCGAGAAGGTGAATGATCTGGAGGAAGTCAAGAATGATACCCCTTGTATCGTGGTGTCCCGAAACGAAGGGATCGTGTACAAGCGTATTCAGAAGAATGGCCGGCAAAAAAACAAGCTGACGCTGGTGAGTGATAATCCCACGTTCCATCCCTATACCGTAAGCACGGAAGAGGTGATTGAGATGTGGCAGGCGCAGATGGTCATTTCACGTCCGCCGACACAGCCTCGTTGGGACATGTCACAACTGGCCAATGTGGTGAATGGCTTACAGCAACAGGTCAGCTCGCTGAAGAAACGTTTTAACTGACGGATCGAGGTCGATATGCCTTAGTAGCGAGCGGGTATCACCTGCTCGCTTTCTTTTTTTACTTTTGCCCCTTCATGCGCATTTTTCTATCCTTACTGCTTTTGTTGGGTGTTACCCAGTGGACGATTGCACAAACTTCACCCAAGACCGCTGTGGCCACCCGAACACTTCGATCGCCGAAGCTGGATGGGGTGCTGACGGATTCGGTGTGGATGCAGGCCACACCATTGACTGATTTCATTCAGGTTTTTCCGGTACTGGGCGAGCCTGCGCCACAATCTGCAACGGTTCGTATTCTTTACGATAATCAGGCCATCTATGTGGGAGCTGAACTCTCGGATGACCCGCGTTTGATCCGTAAGCAATTCACGCCGCGTGATGCGGAGGGGCAGGCGGATGTTGATTTCTTCTCGATCTTTTTCGATACGTATAACGACAAGCAGAACGGATTTCAATTCGGGGTCACGCCGGTGAACGTACAAACCGATGCACGGATCACACCAGCCTTCAATGGAGGCTTCGGCGCTTATGGCGATAAGTCCTGGGATGCGGTCTGGGATAGTCGAGTACGAATACATGATAAGGGGTGGACAGTCGAAATGATGATTCCTTACAGTGCCTTGCGCTTTGCCAAGAGCGAGGTACAGGATTGGGGATTACAGGCCTTGCGTTTCACGCGCCGAAATAATGAGCGTAGTTTTTGGAATCCCATCAATCCCCAACAGGACGGATTTGCGAATCAGTTCGGTTTGTTAAGCGGATTGCGATCTATCCAACCACCGTTGCGTTTGAGTTTATCTCCGTATGTGTCGGCCGGATTTGCCCGCTCACCCGTGCCTGGTGGATTTGAGAACGACGATTTTCAAAACGGCGGCATGGATCTCAAAGTGGGGGTGAATGAAAGTTTCACGCTCGACATGACGCTGGTGCCTGATTTCGGACAAGTGATTTCCGATAACGTCGTCAACAACCTCACGCCTTTTGAAGTTCAGTTTCAGGAGAACCGTCCCTTTTTCACGGAGGGAACAGAGCTATTCAACAAAGCAAGATTGTTCTATTCACGCCGAGTTGGGGCCACCCCAAAAGGATTTTATGGAGTGAATGCATTTGCGCAATCCAATCCGGAATGGGAAATACGCCACAATCCATCACGGACCCAGCTCTACAATGCATTTAAATTTTCCGGACGCGACCAAAATAAATTGGGCGTGGGTGTTTTCAATGCCATAGCGGCTCCTATGGAAGCGCGGTTGCGTAATCGGTCCAATGGAAAAGACACCAGCATTCTCACCGAGCCGCTGGCTAATTACAATATCGTAGTACTCGACCAGGCACTGGCGAATCGTTCCTCGATTACTTTCACCAATACCAATGTGATCCGTAATGGATCTGCGCGGGATGCGAATGTGACGGGTGTTGATTTGGCGCTGTTCGATAAGAAGAATGTGCATGTACTTCGTTCCAGGTTTCGATATAGTCAGGTCTGGGATGCAACCGACAAGCGGGGGTGGACGGGCAACCTGAAATTTTCCAAGATCAGCGGTTTGTGGCAATACGATTGGACGGCCAATGTTGAGTCTAAAAATTATGACCCCAATGATCTGGGATTTTTGCTGGCCCCCAATGAAATGAACTTTTTTGCCACGCTGGCCTATCGCGAACAACGTCCAACCAAGCGATTCAATACGTTCAGTTACTCGATCAACCCTCGGTTGATGTATTTGTATAATCCGCGCCGCTTTGTATCTGCAGATGCCTCCGCAACAGCCTTTTGGTGGTTCAAGAATTTTTGGGATGCGAGTGTAACGGTGGGGGCGGTGCCGGGTTGGACAAATGACTTTTTTGAACTTCGAACGCCGGGTCGGTCTTTGCGTCTGCCACCTAATTATTTCATTGAACTGGAAGGAAGCAGCGATAGCCGAAAGAAATTGTATTGGCGCTATAATATCGTCTGGGCAAATGCTAAACGGTTTGACAATACGTACTCGATGATCGGTACCGGACTTCGGTATCGATTCAATGATCGTTTTATACTGGAGCTGCAGACCGATTCCAAATTGGAAGAGAATCAACTTGGCTATGCTTTTGTGAGAGATGCATCTGGTGGACCGATCGTGGGCTTTCGACGTAATCAGGAGATTACCAACTTGCTCACCGGCATCTATCATTTCGCCTACCGACTGAATCTTTCGCTGCGGGCCAGACATTATTGGAATCAGGTGACTTATTCCTCCTTTCACGCCGTCGATGCGAGAGGCGATATTTTGCCAATTGCGTTTTTACCCGGTCGCGACGACAATGTCAATCTCTTCAATGTCGATGCCTTTCTTACTTGGGACTATCGATTGGGTAGTCGCCTGATCGTTGGCTATAAAAATTGGCTGACAGAGTTGGACCGTTTGCCGATCTCTGCTGCAAAGCGTCCTTATTTTGATAATCTATCCGGAAGTTTCAACCTGCGACACGGACATGAGGTCAGTGTTCGATTCATCTATTTTCTGGATGCCGATCGATTCCGTAAAAAAGGTTAAGGTTTCTTGATCAGGTGATCCTGGTGCGTTAGCCACAGCAGCTCGTCTTTTCCCGGTTTTACAAGATCTTCGCCTTTTGGTCGACTGAAGGCCGGTAGCATTCCGTGTGTAGGCGTGAAATAGAAAGCCGGTACGCCGGGTTGTAGTCTTGGAGTTCCGAACTTTTTAGAGCCGGGGTCTTCATACCCACTGATGAGGTAATTGGTTTCTGTACCGGTCTTCCATTTCTCTTCTGCAATCCGGCTACCGATCCAAACAAATGGATCTTCCTTCAGGATTCCGGGATGGATGTGTACGCCCTGAGCGAATAACAACGATTCGGCGACGGGACTGCTACGCGATAGAACGAAATCGATCCGAAGGGATTGGAGGCGTTTTCGCCATTGAATAAAATCTTCGAGGTATTGATTGTTTTCCGGCAACGGAAAGCCTCCGATGAAAAGAATACGCTGTGCTTTGAACAGTAGTAATTGTTCCTGCATGCGTTCCAGACTTGAGCGGCGTTGGGGTTGCTCAAGGGATTCCGGAAAATTACCTAGCTGAAATCCGCCGATGACAAGTGTTTCTTTTTCTTCCCAATAGAGACAACGCTGGGGGGATAACCAGCAGGTTTGCAGACGGATTGGGAGTTGAACCGGTTGAAGCATGGCGTCAGCGGACGGAAAGGACGGAGCCTTCCATTCGTTTCACGAAATAGATTTTCTTATTCTCAAAGTAATTGAGGTGCAAGGTGGCTGTATCAATAACCGGCTGCCAGTTGATTTCTCCAAAGAGTAATTTTTTTGGTCCGGGCAGTGCTTCGGCGAGATCCTTATTTTTTTGCAGTAGCGCATGCAGCATCCAAGCCATCTCATATCCGCGCAAGTAGGTGTCGCTGGGTTTGCTGTAATTATTTTCTAGGAAACGGACTTGCAATCGGTTGCTCCATTCATCTGTTCTTGGGTAGTAGAAGGGCGTAGGGATAATGATCTCCAGATCGCGGAAGCGGTTGGTGTTGAACTCGCGTATGTTGTCCCAGGTAGACATACCCATCAGTCCAACTGTATATCCTGTTCGTATCAGGTTGGTTGCCGTTGTGGCCAGGTTTCTGGCAAATCGTTCATCCAGACTCGCACCGAAAAGCAGCGTTTGTTTATTGGAGTCCAGAAGAGTGGCCAGGGCCTCTGTGCTTACGGTGTCAGTTGTTTCGAATAATTTGTATCGGATCGGTATGCCTCTGGAGTTTTTCGCAGCGTCTTTGATGTGATTAAGAATACGGTCTTCTATAGTTCCTTTTTTGCGAACGATGACGATCTCCTCCAGTGGATAGTATTGTTGCCAGTGTCGATAGATCCCTTCGCATTGCGTTTCCAGCGTATTATTCCAAAGGAAATAGTATGGGTTATCCTGTATTCCTCCATCATTCGGGAGGTTGATGTTGATAAGCGGCACCTGAGTGAATTTGGCGGCTTCGGCGATCTCACGGCTTTCGGCTACATTTCCAAAAAGTAGCCAGGCATTCGATTTCTTGATGGAATCTTGTTGAAGGATAGTGGTCAGTGATTGACGTTCAGAACGGGAATCGATGATGTATACATCCAGGTTGCCCGGGTGGTGCTTGAGTGAGTCAAGTGCTTCGGAAAATCCCTGGTAAAATTCTAATGGAGCACTTATATAGCGGGGGAAATCATATTGTTTTAGTTTGTATTGACCTTGGGTATCATAGATACTGTCAAGGTGAAGGGGCAAGAAAACGATGATCCTTGGTCGTTGTTGGTTGACGACAGACTGGGCAAGGGTTTGCCTGGAGAAGAAACCCATGCAGGCTAAAAGCAGACACGGTATGACTGATCTTATTCCCATTCAATGGTGGCCGGAGGTTTGCTGCTGATGTCGTAGACGACTCGGTTGATGCCTCTTACTTGATTGATAATAGCATTGGATACGTCTGCCAGAAAAGAATAGGGTAGATGTGCCCAATCGGCGGTCATCCCATCTACGCTGGTGACAGCTCGAAGGGCTACTGTGTATTCGTATGTTCGTTCATCACCCATCACTCCAACACTTTTTACCGGGAGCAGGATTGTTCCGGCTTGCCATACTTCTGCGTACAGGCCAGACTCACGGAGTGCAGTCGTGTATATATGATCGGCTCGTTGAAGGAGCGATACTTTTTCTTCGTTTACTTCTCCGAGTATGCGGATTGCCAGGCCGGGTCCGGGGAACGGATGGCGGTCGATCAGGTGGGAAGGGATCCCCAGTTCTCGTCCCACTTTTCGTACTTCATCTTTGAAAAGGAAGCGGAGTGGTTCTACGAGTTCGAGATGTAAGTGTGCAGGTAGTCCGCCAACGTTGTGGTGTGATTTTATCGTAACGGATGGGCCGTGTACAGAAACGCTCTCGATCACGTCGGGGTAAATGGTTCCTTGTCCGAGTAATCCTACACCATCGATTTTTTTCGCTTCTTCCTGAAACACATCAATAAAGAGTCGGCCGATGATCTTTCGTTTGGTTTCCGGATCGGTTTGTCCGGCCAGTTCATTGTAGAAACGTTGTTTTGCGTCGATACCGGTGATATTGAGTCCGAGTGAGTGGTATGTTTCCATCACCTGTTCAAATTCCTCATAACGCAGCACGCCATTATCGACGAATATGCCGTGTAGTTGGTCGCCGACTGCACGATGGATTAATGTGGCCGCCACTGTGGAGTCGACACCGCCACTCAGGGCCATGATTACTTTTCGGTTGCCGATCTGTTTACGAAGCTGGTCGACGGTATCGGAGATGAAGTGAGAGGGTGTCCAATCGCCATGACAGCCACAGACGTCCATTAAAAAGTTTCTGAGAAGTTGTTTGCCATCGGTGGAATGGTAAACTTCCGGGTGGAACTGTACGCCGTAGATCGGATGATGGGTGGCGTTCGGAGAAGAGCGAAAGGCTGCCACGGGTATGCTCTCTGTATCTGCCAGTAGTTGGAAGTCGGCCGGAAGGGCTTGAATACTGTCGCTGTGACTCATCCATACCTGAGAGGAGGCCGGGATATTGGTGAGTATCGGGTCGTTGTTACGACTGTTCAATTGGGCACGGCCATATTCGCGTTTATTGCTTTTGGCTACATGTCCGCCGAGTTGTTTTGCCGTGAGTTGTGCGCCATAGCAAATTCCGAGTACAGGTCGGTTTTGAGCGAATGCTTGTACCGGAACGGTTGGTGCATCGGCATCATTCACGGAACAGGGCGATCCGGAGAGGATGATGCCTCGAAGTTCATCAGTCCACTCGAAAGATTGGTGGTAGGGGATGATCTCGCAATAAATATTGGCCTCGCGAACGGCGCGGGCGATGAGTTGGGTGTATTGGGATCCGAAATCGAGGATCAGAATTTTTTCCGTCATGCGGGGCTAAGTTACTGAATGTGTCAGTCGGGCATCACTAAAAAAAGAATGTCCGACCAAGAGGCCGGACATTCGAGTGTTTGTGTTTGTTGAGGGGGATTAGTAACCGCCTTCGAATCCACCACCACCGTAGCTGTCGTTGCGGTTGTATCCGCCACCGCCACCACGGTTGAATCCGCCACCGCCGCCACCACCGCGACGGAAGCCACCACCACCACCGCCACCATTGAAGGGGCGCTTCTTGTACTCACCTTCTGGTTTGGGACGGCTTTCGTTTACCACGATGTTACGGCCATCAACCGCACTTCCGTTCAGGGCAGCAATAGCAGCCTGAGCTTGGTCGTCGTTAGCCATTTCAACAAATCCGAAGCCTTTACTACGGCCAGTGAATTTGTCGTTGATGATTTTAGCAACAGTTACTTCACCGTACTCGGCGAAGAGATTAGCCAGGTCCTGATCTTTCAGGTTCCAGCTGAGGTTTCCAACATAAATGTTCATCTTGAGATGTTTTAAATGATAGTGTCAACAGTAAACAACCCCGTGAACATGCCGAATAAGCGAATGACTCCGGTCTGTGAAACTGAACGAACACCGAAAGAACAAAAGTACGGCGTTTTTATTCGATGTGCATAATTTTTTTTGGTATCTAAAATTTTGCAAATATCTGATAATCAAAATTTTGCTTAAAGAAGAAGGGTGAAAGATGAAATAAATTCACCCTTCACCCTTCAAGTTTCATCGTTCAACTCTTATTCTGCTACCAGTTCGAATTCAACATCGGCGTGTTTACCGTTTCCGAAATCGATGGATGCTTTATAAGTTCCCAATTCTTTTACCTCTTCAGGCATAGTGATCTTGCGTCGGTCGATTTCGTAGCCGCGTTGTTCGCGGATCGCACGGCTGATCTGAAGGGCCGTGATGCTACCGAAGATCTTTCCGCTGGTACCGGTTTTGGCACTGATCTTAACAGGGCCTTCGTTCAGTTTCGCGATCACGCTGTTGATCTCTGCGAGCATCAGTTCCTCTTTCTTGCGCACTTGCTTGAGGCGCTCTTCGAGCTGCTTCAGGTTGCTGGGACTGCATTCAACAGCCAGTTTACGTGGGATGAGGAAATTGCGTGCGTATCCGTTTTTCACCTTTACGACTTCGTTGACGCCGCCCAGGTTGTCTACATCTTTAATGATAATGATATCCATGTTCTTCTTTTTGTGCACCCAGTGAATGGACCACTGTCTTCTTCCCTTCGGAAGAATTAGGATGCGGTTATTTCAATAGATCCGTTACGTAAGGCAGCAGGGCCATCTGGCGGGCTTTTTTTACCGCATCAGAAACTTTCCGCTGGTATTTGAGGCTGT
>Ga0209229_10001001_pt1 | contig 11585 bp, 10 predicted proteins | sample SanBayMetagenome_FD_187466 | JGI IMG/M metagenome (GOLD analysis project Ga0209229, IMG submission 187466) | Freshwater and sediment microbial communities from dead zone in Sandusky Bay, Ohio, USA (SPAdes) (version 2) | ecosystem: Environmental > Aquatic > Freshwater > Lentic > Sediment... | reverse complement strand
CGAACGGCGACAGGGCGAACACCGAGAGCCCGATGCCGATCACGCCCCAGCTCTGATACATCGCCCGGGCACAGCCCTTGTAGGCGAGCATCACGGCCTGCTTGCGGTCGAGCCCCTCGGCGATGCCCCGGCGAAACCAGAGCATGAAATGAACGACGTCGTCGACCGTCACGCCGAGGGCCACGCTCGGGGCCATCACGGTGCCGATGTCGATGAGCATGTTGCCCGTGCCGAGCGATTTGAGCAGGGCGTTGCCCCAGCCCATGCCGCCAAACACCATCACCGCGGGGAACGCAGCGGGCAGGAGCAGCACGAGGCCGGCCGAAGCAGCCCGGCAAAGCACGATCATCACCGCCACGATGATCGCGAAGTCGGTGATGAAGCCGGCGATCAGGCCGTCGAGGAGGGAATGCTGCGCCTTGTAGACCAGCGGCACGAGCCCCGTGTATTCCACCTTGATACCGGTGACGCCGTCCTGCTCGAGGCCGGCGATGATCGGGTCGATCTTGGCCTGGAGGTCGCGACGGAAGAGGGCGTAGTCGACCTCCTTCGTGGCGCTCACCCGGGCGCTGATCCGCCACAGTTCTTCCTCGCGGCCATCGGGATGTTTGGCGTCGCGCAGGTAGTCGCCGTCGAGGAAGTCTTGGCGATGGGCCACGAGGCGGCGGTTGAGTACGCTGCGCTTCGTGCGGGCACCGAGGCCGAAGGCCCTGGCTGCGGCCCCGCCGAGGCCGTCGCCGCCGTCGCCCGAGTCGAGGCTGCGGCCGAACGTCACGGTCGAGAGCGAGCTGCCCACCTCGTCGAGCACGCCGATCTCCCGCTGGATGCGGCCCACGAGCTCCATCCGTTCGAGGAAGTTCAAATCGCACGACTGCTGGTCGCAGCGCACGAGGATTTCCATTGGCACGAGGGGCCCGAGCTTCGCCTCGAGCCAGCGGTAGTCTTCACGGATGCGGGCCTTCGGAGAGAAGAGCCGCATCAGCTGCACGCTGCTTTCGACCTGCGTCATACCGTAGCCGACGGCCACCATCACGAGCAGGCATGCCGTCGCCACCAGGCCATTGTGCCGTGTGATCCATTCGCCGACCCGCCACCAGCGGCTGTCCTCGATCGGCTTCCAGTCGGCCTGCCCCTCGCCGCCGAGTTTGCCGAGCTTGAGCTTGGGTGGAAAGAGTTCGAGGGCTGCCGGCATGAACGATACGAGAATCAGAAAACTGACCACCACGCCAATCGCCGAGAAGATGCCGAACATCCGGATCGGCACGAGGTCGCTGACGGCGAGCGTGGCCAGGCCGATTGCCGTGGTGCCGGTGGCGAGCGAGAGCGGTAGAAGTGCGTGCTGCACCGCATGGCCCGCCGCACCTTCCTGGATGCCGGTCTCGGCGAGTTGATCGCGGTAGTAGTTGGCCAGGTGGATCGCGCCGCTCGTCGTCGCCACGTAGACGAGCGACGGCATCGTGAGCAGGATCGCATCGACGGGATAGCCCGAATACCACACGACCGCGAGGCTCGCGAACATGCTGTAGACGCCGGAGGCGATCACCATGCCCACGAGCGCCTTGCTCTTCAGGCTCCACCAGCTCACGATGAATCCGACGACGAGCGACAGACCGAACAGGATCGTGACGCTCGTCTGGCCGGCCTTGTCGATCGAGACGTTGTCGACCGGCGGGCCGCCCATGTGGAGCGAGTCCTCGGGAATGCCACATTCGTCACGGGCGATCGTCTTGATGAGGTCGATCGTGCCGTGGAGGTTCGCCCGGGCCGTGTCGGCGAGCGTGAGCACGAGGCAGGTCTGCCGCTGGTCGAGATCGTCGCCGGGCGTGCCGGCCTCGACGCCGGCCGGCGGAGGGCCGATCAGGGCACCACTCAGCCGGGAGATCGCCTCTTCGCGGTCGAGGTTCAGGGGTTCCGAGGTCATCCGAGCGACGGCCCTGGGGCCCGTCTGGGCGGTCTTGAAATAGAGGGGCCGGTCGATCCGGGCGGCCTCTTCCGGGGGCGGAAGGAGTTTCTGGGCCAGGAGTTCCAGCCGGGGGTCGGCCATCGTGCAGCCGTCCCAGGAAATGAGGATGAACTCCTCGCCCTGGAAGCTGCGACGGAAAAACCGATAGGCCTGCGTTTCCGGGTATTCGAGGGGTAGCCACCCCTTCACGTCATTGCGGTTGTTGGCCTTGGCCTTGATCGCCCCCACCACCACCATCGGCAGCAGGAACACGAGGATCGCCATGATCCCCACGCTATACCGCTGGTAAAAGTTGGATTTCTGGGGCGAAGCCATGCCGTAACTGCTCGGACCGCTGGGTTTCCTATCTCCGAACCGTTGAACCGTACAGGGGATTCAGGGGCCAGTCCATATCGTTCCCCGGGCCCCAAGCGTGGTTTTTGCCTTCCGCGCGTGCCCTAAGTGGTTTTCAGGGAGCAGTTTCCGTCGCAAGACAGGTCTTCCCAGGCCGTCCAAACGGACCTGTTTTCACCGGCTATTTCACGGCCGGGCGATGGGTGGTTCGGGTGCCGTTTCGGCAGCCTGGAATCCGCAGCTCTTGTGCGTGCCATCGCAAAACGGCCGTGTTTTCGTCTCGCCGCAGCGGCACAGCGCCACGGCCCGTTTTCCCGGGGGCACCGGATACTCGGCGCCGAGGTGATCGGTGACCCGTAGATACACCCCCTTGGCCTCGGCATCGGGTGGCAGTTCGACCACGAGCGGACCATCGAGCCGGCAGCGGATCGTCACGGCCCCCTCGGGGAACACCCGGGGGTCGGGCTGGCTTCCAGAGGGCTGGGGCGTGGACTGAGGCAGCGTCATGAGTGAACTCCGCGGGTCGGGGAGTACCGGATGTCAGGGAGCGATGTCAGCGATTGGCACTCAGTGGTGAGTGTACTGCACGCACCGGTTGCCGCGAGAGCCACCACCAGAGGGCCGCTGCAAGCCCGAGGAGGACGACCGACACGAGTTGGGAGATTGAGAGGGGGGTTCCGAACATGGGCGGCTCGTCGATGCGGATCGCCTCCAGCAGGAGCCGTGAGATCGGGTGCAGCGTAAGCGCGAGCGCGAAGACCTCGCCGGGCCGGCGGGCCAGGGGCGTGAACGCCACCGCGAGTGCGGCCAACAGCCCGGCGTCGAGGGCTGCGTAGAGCTGCGCCGGATGCACAGGCAGGCTGCCTGCGCTCGTGGCCGGAATCAGCCCCCGTGCCGCCTGGTCGAGCCAGGGCGGGCTGTGCGGTGGGAATTGCACGGCCCAGGGCAGGTCGCACGGGCCGCCGTAGCAGCAGCCGTTCAAAAAGCAGCCGATCCGCCCGAGTGCGAGCCCCACGAGCAGCCCGGGGGCCACGCAGTCGGCGAGTTCGAGAAGCGGCAGCCCGCGCCGCGCTGCAAACCGCCAGGCTGCGAGCGCCGCGGTGGGCAGCGAGCCGAACACCACGAGCCCCCCCGCTGCGAGGTTGAGCACGTCGGGCAACGCCTGCACGAAGCTGCGGCCCGGCGGGAAAAACTGGTCGCGATATTCGATCACGTAAAACAGCCGGGCCCCCACGAGCCCCCACAGAAACACCTGGAGCGCCAGGGCCACGATCGTGTCGGCATCGAAGCCCATCGATCGCCCACGCCGGATCGACAGCCATGTGCCAGCAGTGGCCGCGACCAGCAGCATCACGCCATACCCGCGCACCGGAATCCCCTGGCCATCGTCGAGCGCCGGAAGCACGAAGGCGATGAGGCCTCCCATGATCGCCACAGGCATGGCGAGCGCCGTCGCCGTGTCGCGCCAGCCGCGCTGCACGAGCGAGCGGCCGACGGTCACCGCGGTCCACACCGCCCACACGGCGAGGGCCAGGCCCCAGCCGAAGAGCGGCGCCGACCACTCGCCGAGGGTGAGCCGCGTGGGAATGTGGAACAGCGTCGAGAGCATGCGAGCGGTGCGGCTTTCCTAAAACTGTCGAGCGACGTTCGGGCGTGCCGGCAGCAGGCGGTTGTCGATGAGCCGTGTGGAGCCGAGTCGGCCGGCGACGAGCGCGATCGCCGGCCCCCGGGGATCGACGAGCGGTGCGAGCGAGTCTGGCTCGACGATCGCGGCATAGTCGCAGGCGATGTCGCCCGCCTCGAGTGCCTCGCGCAGGGCCGCCTCGGCCACGGCCACGCAGTCTCCCGCCTCCCAGCGGGCCGCCGCGGCGGCCAGGCCATCGTGCAGGGCGACGGCCCGCGCCCGTTCGGCGGGCGTGAGATAGGCGTTGCGTGAGGAGCGTGCGAGGCCGTCGGCTTCGCGCACGGTCGGGCAGACGACGATCTCGATCGGCATGCGATAGGTTTCGACCATCTGCTTCACGACGAGCGTCTGCTGCCAGTCTTTGGCCCCGAAAAATGCGGTGTCGGCCGGCACGATCTCGAACAGTCGCTTGACGACCGTGGCCACCCCGGCGAAATGCCCCGGCCGGACCGCGCCTTCGAAGGGCAGGGCGGCGCCCGCCACATGCATCTGCTCGGCCTGGCCCTGGGAAGAGCCGTCCGGATAGATGGCTTCGACCGACGGCATAAAGACCCACTGCACTCCGAGCTGCTCGAGGAGCGCACGATCGGCATCGACCGGCCGCGGATACCGGGCGAAGTCTTCGTGCGGGGCAAACTGCGTGGGGTTCACGAAGATCGACACCACGACGTCGTCACAGACCGCCGCCGCACTTTCGACGAGGCTCGCATGCCCGGCGTGCAGCGCGCCCATCGTCGGCACGAATCCGACGCGGCGGCCCCGTTGCCGGGCGTCCCGTACGGCCGACGTGATTCGCGCGGGGTCAGTCTCCAGATGCGAAATCACGCCATCGCCTCGACGGCCGCCACGGCCTCGCCGATCGCTCGGTCGAGATCGTTGGCCTCTACGACCACCACGGCTTTCGGCCTGCGGTCGGCTCCGGATGCGGGCGCGAGGAGGCGGTGCCGCAGTTCAGCCTGGAGTGCGACAAACTCGGCCAACGAATGAATGACGTCGGTGGCTTCTGCGTCGACGACGGCCGTTGCGGCAGCCGGCGGATCCACCACCGTGCCGGGAGCACACCTGCCTCCCTGGGCGAGCCGCTGCGCGAGCACGGCCTGCTCGGCGACGAGCAGGATCGCCACCTCGGCCGCCACGGCCTGCGCGATGGCTGCTGCGGCCCGGGGGGCCGAGCGGTCGGCCCGCAGGATGTCGTCCATGTCGAGCAGCACCGTGTCGAGCCAGACGTCGGCGACGGCCGCAGCGACCTCCGCCGCACCACTGCCCGGCACGCCGACGACGGCCACGTGCGGATGGGCCACGGAGATGTTGTCGAGCAGGGTCTGCACCGAGCACCCGGCCAGGGGATGGAGGAAGTCGGGGGCGATCTCGGCGCACGGTTCGAGCACGAACCGCCGGGTAGTCATCCGGGGATGGGGGATGGTGAGCCCGGGCTGCTCGACGACGAGATCGTCGTAAAGCAAAAGATCGAGATCGATCGTGCGGGGGCCCCACCGCTCGAGCCGCTCACGATGCAGGGTGTTTTCGATCGCCGTGAGCACGCCGAGCATCTCTTCGGCGGCGAATTCCGTCTCGACGAGAAACGCCCCGTTCATGAAGGGGGCCTGGCCTGCCGGGCCACCGACGGGGCGGGTCTCACGGATGCGGCTGGCCGCGAGGAGCGTGAGGCCCGGCATCGAGCGGAGCAGGTCACGCGCATCGGCGAGATGCCGCCGTGGCTGTCCCTTGTTCGAACCGCACGCGATGAGGCATCGTGCCATCGACCGTCGCCCTGGTGCCGGACCATCCAAGTGCGGCATTGTACGACACGGACACCCCCGGCGGGCAAATCACCGCCGGGCGACTCGAAAGCGGGGGGGACATCCAGGCCACGACCAAAATCGTCGACTGTCGATCCCTCAAGTCGTCGCCCCCCAACTTTCAAATCGAGTTGATTCGGTGCGACGAAGGCTGCAGGCGTGTTGGTGTGGCGCCATGCGTCCCTCGTTCGCGGCATTCTGGAGAACGAGGGTCGCTTGTCAAGCATGATGCCGAGCCGACCGCGCGACGACCGCGCGTGGACCGGTAAATTAGCGAACAAAAGCCGCTGTCTGTTCCCAAAAAAAATTTCTCCCACGCTGCGGCCGGCGCGGGCGTGAGCACATCGAGAAAACGCACCTTGTCAGACGGAGTCTGTTTCAGGGAAAAACAATCTGTTTTTCAGGGGCGTCTGTCATCGAGCGACGCTTCGACGCGCCGCCGGCAATCGTTCGGGAAGCCACGCATCCATGCCAGCACCAGCCCGCTCGTTCGACGCAGAGGACGATTTCTCCGGCGAATCATCGCAGGGTATTGACGAACCCGATGGCCTGCTTCGGCGCGACCCCGACGGCTCTGCGGGGACCACCGCCGGCACCGCGCCGCAGCCACCGCCCGACACGTATTGGGCGCTCTCCCGCACGCCGCTCACGAGCCTCGCGTTTACCTTGCCGCTCGTCATGGCCTACGAAGGTGGCGTGTTGCTGCTGGGCCGGGGGTCGCCGCGGAATGGTGCCGATGTGTGGCTCCGGCAGGTGCTCGATGCCCTCGGATTTGGCGGGTATTTTCTGCTGCCCGTACTTACGATCGTGGGCCTCTTGGCCTGGCATCACGTGGAGCACGATCGCTGGCGATTCAGCCCGGTGGTGCTTGCGGGCATGTGCCTGGAGTGCCTGATTCTGGCGGCGGTGCTGGTGGGTCTCGCCCGCTTGCAGAGCCGCCTGTGGCCCCTCGACATCGGCGTGGGGGTCGCCGCGTTCGTGGCCCGATTCATCGGGTTTTGCGGGGCTGGGCTCTACGAAGAGGTGCTGTTTCGTCTGCTCCTGCTGCCAGCCGTGGGCTGGATGATCGCCCGCCTGGGGGCCACGCCGCCGGCTGCGGCAGTCTGGGCCGTGCTCACCACGAGCGTGCTCTTCGCGGCCGCTCATTACGTGGGGCCGCTCGGCGACACCTTCGACCTCCACAGCTTCGCCTTTCGCACGCTCGCTGGGCTCTTTTTTGCGATCCTGTTTCTCGTGCGGGGTTTCGGCATCGCGGCCGGCACTCACGCCGTCTACGACATGATCGTGGGTTTTCGGTGACGCCGCACCCGCTTTCGGCGGCCGCGGCAAGTCGTCTTTGTGCAATGCAGACTTCACTTTTATAATCAGGCCTTCTTCCGAACGAGGGTGTCGCGTGCTGTCCGTCCGGCCAAACGTCAACGAACTCGTCTTCCAGCTCTATGGTCGGGCGTTGCACCCCGAACTGTTCGAGCTCTGCGCCACGCGATCGATCGAGCGGGGTGGGTATCGGGCCGACGTGACGATCACGAGTGCCGGGCACCTGATCACCTGGCGTCGCGACGGGCTCACGCTCTGTGAGGTGGCGACGAGCGCCGCCCAGCCATTGCCGCAGAAGCGCCGGCTGCTCTCCTACCGCCTGAGCGGCGAGCGGAGCGACCGCATGGAGTGCCGCGGTGGCACCACCTATCAGACGTGCTTTCAGCTCGAGGCCGTCGCCCCCGAGGTGTTTTGGACGTTCCAGCAGGAGCTCTGCAGCGAGGGGATCAAGCACGGGCTCTTTCACCGCTTCGAGTCGGGCGGGCGGCTCGCGCTCGGGGCGATCAGCTGGCTCAACATCGAAACGCGGGCCAGGAGCCTGCTCGTGCAGGCCTTCCACACGTTTCCCGACAACCTGGCGATCGTGAAGAGCCAGTCGCTCTTCGAGGTCCCCTGACGCATGCCGAAACCCCGTCCCGCCGCGCGACAATCCGCCGCCGAGCCCCGCCGCAGCCGCGTGCTGATCGCCGACGACAACGAACCGAACCGCGAGCTGCTCGAGGTCTACCTCACCGACATCGACTGCGAGATCACGACCGCGGTCGATGGCCGCGACACACTCGACAAGGTGGCGTCGTTTCACCCCGACGTGATCCTGCTCGACGTGATGATGCCGAAGCTGTCGGGGTTCGAGGTCTGTCAGCGGCTCAAGGGCGACCCGGCCACGAGCCCGATCATGATCCTGATGGTCACCGCACTCGGCGAACTCGGCGACATCGAGCGGGCCGTGGAGGCCGGCACCGACGACTTCCTCTCGAAGCCCGTCAATAAGGTCGAGCTCGTGAAGCGGGTGGAAAACATGCTCAAGCTGCGGCACGTGAGCGACGAGCTCGAACGGCTGCGCAACTACATCAGCACCATGGACGACGACCTGCCGCCCCGGTCGTAGTGTCACGTGCGCTGCAGATCGACGTTCGTGAGCACGCGGACGGTGGCCGGCGACTTGTTGAGCACGTAGAAATGGATACCCGGCACGCCGGCATCGAGCAGGTCGCGCACCTGCCGCGTGGCGAACTCCACGCCCGCCTCGAACTGGCCGGCCTCGTCGTCGCCCGCCGCCTCGAAGGCCCGCGTGAACGAGTCTGGCAGGCGGGCCTTGCAGAGCGTGGCGATGCGGCGGATCTGTGCATAGTTGGTGACGGGCATCACGCCGGGCACGATCGGGGCGGTGATCCCGAGCGCCGCGCAGCGGTCGCGAAACCGGAAGAAGTCGGCGTTGTCGTAGAAGAGTTGCGTCACGACGACGTCACCGCCAGCTGCGCACTTGCGGCGTAGATTCTCGAAATCCGCCTCGGGGCTCACTGCTTCCTGATGGGTTTCGGGATAGCCCGCCACGAGGACTCCGAACTCCGGGAACTCCGCCTTGATGACCGCGACGAGTTCCGAGGCGTACCGCAGGCCGCCCTCGGCCTGGCGAAAGGCCGTCTCGCCCTTGGGCGGATCACCGCGGAGGGCCACGATCGCCGTCACGCCAGCGTCCGCAGCTTCGCGCAGGTAGGCCCGCAGTTCGTCGACCGTGCTGCCGACGCACGTCAGATGGCTGGCCACCGGCAGGTCGTGACGCGAGAGCACGCCCTTGAGCACGTCGAGCGTGGTGCCACGGGTCGAGCCGCCGGCGCCGTAGGTGCAGGTGATGAGCGACGGCTCGAACTCCATGAGGTCGTCGACGGTGCGCCACATCGCCGCCTCCGACTCGGGCGACTTGGGCGGAAAGAGTTCGAACGACAGGCCGAAGCGGCCGGCGGTGTAGGCGTCGGAGAGTGCCATGAGAGGAATTGTAGGCGAGGCTTTCGGTCTGTCATCCCGCCCGCTCACCCGGCGAGGGTGGCGAGGAGTTCACGGTCGGCGGCGAGCAGTTCAAGGCCCCGGCGGGCCATGGTGCGTTCGAGCACGGTGGCCACCTGGTCTGTCGAGGAGCGGCCCCCGAGGATCTCGTTGGTGAAGGCGGGCACGACGTCAGGCACCGTGCCTTGAACCGTCGCGGCGAGGCCGATTCGCGCCCCACAGGGAATCGACGCGTTGATCGCCGTCTTCACGAGATCGCCAATCAGGGCCCCGAAAAACTGGCGGCCGGTGTCGGTCGTGGCCCGGCTGCCGTCCGAGCGATGCTCGTGGAGGCGCACCGTGCCATAGGTCGCCTTAAGATTGCTCGTCACGGTGCCGGCGGCGAGGTTCACCCACGAGCCCAGATGGCTGTGGCCGAGGAACCCGTCATGCGCCTTGTTCGAGAAGGCTTCCATCGCCGTGGCCTCGATCTCTCCACCCACGCGGCAGTCGGCGCCGATCGCCGTGCCGGCCCGGAGCCAGGCATGCGGATTCACGCGCGTGCGCGGCCCGATCCAGAGAGGGCCGTCGAGGCAGACGAAGGGGCCGATCTCGGCGCCGGCTCCGACGACCACGGGCCCCTGCCGCACGACCACTTCGTCGGCCACACTCGCGCCATCGGCCACGAACAAGCCGGGCCGCACCTCGCGAAACCGCCCGGAGTCGAGCTTGATGGCGAGCGCGCCGGCGAGCGCTCGTTCATGCGCCTCGATCACATGGTGCGATTCGTCGAGCAGGTCGAGGGAGAGGTCGGCCTGCGGGAGGCCGTGCGCTTCGAGTGCCTGGGCCGAGTCGCTGCCCGCGGCGCGAATCTCCCGGAGGATCGCATCGTCGACGCCATCTCCCGCCGGCGTGCGATGGAGCACCGCGGCACTGACACCGCCCGAGTGGCTGACGACGGCTCTGCGGCCGGCATCGGCGAGGCTGCGGAGCCGAGCGAGATTGTCACGGCTGGGGATGACGCGGGCGTTGACGACGAGCGCGACTGCGCCGTGCGTCGACTCGGGGAGCTCGGGCGGCGAGTCGCACGCTCCGCCCCAGAGCGCCGTGCGGCGTCCGGCGAGGCTCGAGAGATAGCGGGCCAGGTGGGGCCGGAGCACGCGTTCGACGGTGCCGAAGGAGGCGAGCGCGTCGTGGAGCGTGGTGGCTCCGAGGGTGAGATCACAGGCCGGGCGGGCCGTGGTGAGCACCCCGAGCCGCTCCACCCGTTCATCTTCGAACACGAGCACGCGCATGGCGGTCTTAACCCTACCATGCGTCCCCGGCCGGTGCGGAGGCCAACGCTGGAAAAACGCGTGCGCAGACCGTAATCTCGCGGGCGGCAATGCCCCTCACGAGCCGGAGTGGCGGAATGGCAGACGCGGCGGACTCAAAATCCGTTGCCCGCAAGGGCGTGTGGGTTCAAGTCCCTCCTCCGGCATTTGTTTTCTAGGGGTTTTTGGTCCTCGGGAGATTGGCTGCTCCCGAGGACAACGTCGTGTACCCATTTTGCACCCATAACTTGAGGCTTGGGTAACGGATTGGCCGGCGATCAGTCCATCTATATATGGACACCTCTCAGGCAACGCCGTGGCCTTCGCCCGCGGCTTCACCGCCGAGCAACTGCCTGGCAAGTCGCTGGCGCTGGAGAGGCGTGAGCTTATGCACGAGAGCTGCGGCTTCCCGTTCTGCCAGGATCGCCAACGGCTCGCACCCAAGCCTCGTGGCTAGGGCAGGGTAGTCGTGAAGGGCAGTCGTTAGGTTGGAGTAGAGACCATCTGCCAGGGTGAACGCCTTCTTGCCGAGCCCCTTGGTGTAGTTCTTCCGTTTATTGCCAACGGTCGTCTGCAACTTCTCGGCAGAAGTCTTTTCGGCCAGCCGCAGTTCGGCCTCTTCGCCCAACTCCATCGCTGTTCGCCGCAGGGCATGATGCGTGATTTCAGGTCGCCCAATCGCTTCAGCGCTCGGAGCAATCAACTTCTCCATTTGCCCAACCATTCGATCCGGATCGAATTCCTGAATTCGTGTTGGGTGACCCGCACACCGCTTCACATCCTCAACCCAGCGTGCGAACACGAAGGGGCTCTTAGGATCTCTTATGGATTCAAGACGCTGCCGAATCGCCGGCGGAAGCCGAGCGACCTTCCCTCGGCCTTTCTTCGCCTTCGATCTGGGGATGACGACGTAGTCATCTTGAAGCCAACTCCACTCGATCCGCGCCATTTCCTTGATCCGCCCCCAGCACCACAGGCTGACCTGCCCCCATGAATGACGCCAGTTTCTAAGTTAGGTTTTTGTCCTCCAGCAGACCAGCCCTGTGCGGTTGCCGAGGCGTAGCCGAGGCGACTGACGCCCTCCCCAAATCCTGAGCCAGGTCTTGTGAGAGAATCCTCTTGCCCCGGATGGGGCTGGAAAGGGTTCTCGGATGAAGAAGCGACGCAGTACAGAGCAGATCGTAGGCTTGCTT
>Ga0209229_10001000_pt1 | contig 11601 bp, 9 predicted proteins | sample SanBayMetagenome_FD_187466 | JGI IMG/M metagenome (GOLD analysis project Ga0209229, IMG submission 187466) | Freshwater and sediment microbial communities from dead zone in Sandusky Bay, Ohio, USA (SPAdes) (version 2) | ecosystem: Environmental > Aquatic > Freshwater > Lentic > Sediment | place... | reverse complement strand
GTGGGGGAATAGCTAGCAGGGCTTTCGCCGAATGGCAGCGAGAAACAAGCCTGCCGGAATCAGGTCTCTAGTCTATGGGATAGGCAAGGGTAAAGTGCGTATTGAGGGTTTAAGCGTGTCTGGTGCCCATTTAAGCGTGACTGGCCCTGTGTGAGCGTGGGGTTAGACCAGGGTGAGCGTGAGTGCCTTTTTGGCCGCTTCATTGCGATCGCTGACCCCTAATGCTTGGTAGATACGCATGGTCTCGTGGCGGATGGTGGAGACTGAAAAGCCCAGTTCGACGGCCAGATCGTGGTTGGTCTTGCCTTCGACCATGCCTCGCAGAATCATTGCCTGGCGCTGAGTCAGATGGCCGGCGGTCGAATCACGGGAATCTTTGGGAAAAGTCGATCCGCCGACCCCGCTGGCAGATTGGTGGAGAAATGAGAGATACAGGGCCACAGGAATACAGAGGTCCCGAATCCTTTCAGCCGCCTGATTTTTATCGTCTTCATTCAAGGCTTTGTGAAATGTAACCATCAGATGGCCCTGGGTAACTCCGCGATCGCGCAAGGTTTCGACATAAACCGTTGAGTCGTTGCACCATTTCTCTGGTGATTGACCCTTCAAAATGCGGGATGGCTCGGTATCGCGCGCTCGCCATTCGGCACTTGGGATCACACGATTTGTCCACAAACTTGAATCTTCAAAACCGTAATCCCCGAGAACAATTATGGAGTCATCCTTTTGTAATCGTGAAAAACGAACGCCCTTCGCTGAGAATTCGGCTAGGTAATCAGTTGCAAGTGCACGTGCAATTTCTTCAGTTGTTGGATGATTAGTAAGCCAGGAAATCATCTTTCGAACTAATGGCATGAATTCTCCAACTGTTCATTGAACTGTCTAACATTAGGCATAAGGATAACCAACAGTGCTAGCACTTGACCAGACATGGCTACCAAACAAAAATGAATTTTTGGGCTCGAAGTTTCTAGAGAGTGGGCCCAGACGGGCTCGAACCGTCGACCCACGGATTAAAAGTCCGTTGCTCTACCGACTGAGCTATAGGCCCCACTGTGAAACAGGCACAAACGTTAAATTTGTTATGGAATTTGGTTCTGTGCCACTTCATCTTACTCCATGTTTAGCGTGGTTATTCGACAACTTCTCGCCTGATTGACAAGAGGTTCTTGAGGTTCTTGAGGTTCTTGAGGTTCTTGAGGTTCTTGAGGTTCTTGAGGTTCTTGAGGCAGGATTGCAAAAGGCCACACGTTGCTTACCAAAGGTTTTACCAACCTTCACCCCCTGATTTATGTGGATTGCTCATAAATCGCGAGACCGAAGTTTAACAATCGTTGTCTAGTGTTGATTCCGTATTCACCCATTAGGCCTAAGGTCAACATCTCTACCTTTAGGGGCAGCAGTTCAAGTTATGTCCCTTTTTCCTTTATATAAATCTTAGGAATATCGAATGTGTCTATTCGTCTAAAGTCTGCTTCGACTGACTTGAATCTTGCAAATGAATCAATGAGATAATTCAATTTGAGACTCGGGCTACATAAACGGATGTTTCCTCTATAGTCTAAGTTTCATCTGTTTCAAGGTTGATAGTGGCGAGGAAATTTCCATTTGGGATTCTCGCTAGAGCTTACTTAGGAAGACCGTCTGGATGCTATAACGAGAACAAGACTGAATATGAATCTATCCAGCAAAAAATGCTAGATATAAATCATGATTTATTCCTAATTCAATTGGAGCATTATCGAATTTTTCTGAGGGTAAGGTATTCAATCAAAAGCAAATCAGCGTTCGAAATACGCCAATATTTGCACGCTTAAATGGCAATCTAGATGAATACAACCTATACCGGCAGCTTTAGTATTTCTCAATCCTAAAGTCATAACAATTCAACGAAGATTTTCCTGGGAATACGCTGTCTGCATCATCTAGAGTAATCGACGGAATTATCTTCTCTACCTTCGCTCCAACTTTAAATGCAACCGCCAGGGTTGTTTTTTCGCTATTTCTTGTGCTTAAATCAATTACATTAGAATGTTTTTCTGTAAGTAAATTGAACTTAACGCCCCAGATCCCACGACCTTTTTTCTCGCAAGTGATTTTTGCTTCCCAGATTCCATCGATTGGTAATGGAATCACCTTAAAGTCCCACTGAAACCCATGACCCTTAGAAAACAATTCGTTTACCTTCGGGAAAAATCCAAAATTAACCTTCACGTTTGAAGTAAATTCGTCGGGAAAAAAAGATGGATAATTGGGTATAACTTGTAAGCCACCCGCAATTTTATCTGCAAAAAGCGAGTATTGCCCTGTCAAGACCCGCCTTTTTTCAAAAATCTTTTTTGGTGAAAAAGGCAGGGCCAAATCACTAATTGGCCAAATTCTGTAGTCAACAGGATTTCCTGATTTGTAAAGTCCCGGGATAATCTCGGTCCTATTATTTAAATAATATTCCGTCACAATCAGGTTGTCCGACGACTCATTCATTCTTGATAAAATAACGCGCAGTGATTCATATGGATAATAAACAGATGCACCTTCAATTTTTGCATTGTGATTTGAAATCTCCAGCTGTCCTCCAACTTTTTTCTGCGCCATTTCATAGCGCCCCCAAAATTCAGTTGAGATGATTCCATTGCGCGCGGTTGTAGCGAAAGCGTGCCCAATAGAACCAACATTGGTGAACACAACAACATCACCAAATACATCCGTCGCAGCTTTCACTACCGTTGGGTACGAATAAAAAGAGACGATGCCATGTGGATTTAAGTGTGTTCGAATTAAGGTTAAAAATTCCTTACTAAAAAGGTTCCCTGCACCTGTGGTCGATGCTCTGTGGACACCTATGTGCACTAAATCAAAGCGGGCTTTTGGATTACTTTGCAGGTATCTTCGTCCATCTCCTATGTATAGATTCCCTCTTCTAATCTCATTCAAAAGTGACTCGGGTGCAAACTTCTGAAACGCTTCCACAACATCAGGATTGATTTCAATTATGGTTATTCTGCAATTAGGGTAAAGCTTTCTGAAACGAAGCAATTCTGTGGCCGTGCCAAGTCCAATGAAAAGGATGGTCTTAACATTATCGTTTATTCCATAGATTAGTGGCTCGGTAATACCATCCTTAGAATTGGGATCAATCGCTCCTGGCAAACTTGTCACATGAAATCGTCCGCCTGAAGTTACACGAAAAATTTTTTGATCGCCAAATGCATCATAAACTAATGTGGCTCCATGGATGCTTTCCTTAATCCAGACTGGAGATACGGCATTGGTTTGGCTTCTGAAATATCTAATGTCATTATAGAAATTACTAGAAAGAATCAATGACAGAGAAAGAACTAAACTTATCAATTCCAGTTTTCTGAAAACTATGGATTTCTTGAGGCAAAAAAATTGAATAAGTAGTAAAAGTCCCAGGTAGCATAGAGTCATTAGAATGACGACGACAAGTGTTGTTGTTGCAAAACGATAGAGTATAAAGCCAGTTGCTAGTGACCCAATTGCATTCCCAAGGGTTTGAATAAAGTAGAGTTTTCCAAAAATGGCCCCCTCGAGTTTCGTTTCATGTATCGAGTTAATTACCCATGGAAGTATCGCGCTAATAATTGCTAATGGTGATAGTAGGATTACAGACATTCCCAAAGCAATCAGTATTGGTACAAAGTTAGAATCAAAACCATTTTTAGCTGAATCAAAAACAAAGAGTAAAGGCGCTTGTGAAAACGATGGAACTAGGTTCCCAAAATGGAAAAGAATTTTAGGTAAGAGTAGAATAGGAAGTAAAGAAAAAGACAAATAGATAAAAATCGCTTTCAAATGCTTTCCTATCAGATCAAACTCTGAATCGAGTTTGCCCGACAATTTCCCACCGAAGTATGTTCCAACTGCCATGTTTATTAGATACGCAAACAACATCAATGGAAAGACGTAAGGTATCACACCAAAGTAACTGGTCAAGAGTCTAAATAACACTACTTCTAATCCAAGCGCCGCAAAGCCGATGAGAAAAACGGCCATGTAGACTTTAAAGATCGTCTTTTTAGTATTTGTCGAATTCGTATCTGCATTTTTTTCGAATTCTCGTGAGGGGAAACTCTGTCTTTTTAACAAAATCAAGACTGCAATCAAAAAATCAAAAAAAGCTATCAAGTGTAATGACTTTGTGAGTCCTAATGCTCCTATGCCGATCAAGCCAAAAGCAAATATGCCGAGAGCAGCACCAAAGATGTTCGCGCTATACGCGGTACCAACATTTCTCGGGCCTCCAGATATATCACGGTAGATCTGAACCATAATTGGAGTCGAAGCACCCATAGCTAGAGTTGGCAAAAGAAGTAGGCAAAAGTTAACAATGATTTGTATTGTTAGATTTGAGCTCTGCAGCAAACTGCGATTCACATCTCTGATTAGATTTTCACTGAAAAACCCAAAGAATCCAATGAAAACTTCAAGGAATGCTAGTAATGGAATCAGTGTAGGGCGTCTTACTAGAGCTTTGCTCCCCAGTAAACTTCCCAAACCTAATCCCAGCATGAAAATTCCAATAATGAGTGTGACAGAAATGGAATCAACGCCGATTTCTTGAGTTAAGATGCGCTGCCAAACCACCTGATAACTAAGTGATGCTGCTCCGCTAACTGAGAAAATAGCTAGCCAAAAGGTCCTAGACCACCAGTATTTACTTATTGGTTTTCGATTCAACACCTTCTAAAGATACTCTCGAACAAGGAACATTGAAAGCACTATGCCTTGACTGGTCATTCCTGGACACCGATCACCTTGTTGATTTTGTTCAACACCATAAAGTGTCAGTCGATCGCAAAAAAAATTCTTCTTGAATTTACTTGCCTTTTTCAACTGAGCTATAGGCCCCACATTTGTAATCACTCAACACTACCTCAGTTATTGGCTTGACTGGTTTCGAGTAATTTCTTTATCTCTAGGTTTAGTGGATCCAATTCAACGCTTCGCTGGCGCGGATGCATTGCTTGGTCCTTATCTCCTAAACTCTCATAAATTTGTGCCGTTGCATCCCAGGATTCATATGAGTTTGGAAACTCTTCGTTATTCAACAATACGAGAGACAGCGCGGCATCATTCTGCTTAAGCATTAAAAGATATTTTACAGCCTGAAGTCTGAGCTCTGGTTGTTTAGAATTCCGAGCGATATTGACTACAGCTTGGGACCTAAGTGATGCTTCTTCTTGAGTAGTTGAACTGACGAATTCAATGATCCTATTTCTCAAAACTAACTCATTTATTACAACTTGGGTAAGTAAGGTTGATGGGATCAAACCAAAAATCATTACGATGAGATTAATTCTAGTAAGACGAACTCTTGAGGATTCTTGACCAAGTCGATTCTTTTCAGCTTTCTTTTGGTTGGCACTTACCTCCGGAGTATAAAACGAAAGTGAAACAAGACAGCCGCCAAGAATCCACCCCCAAACCACTAGTCCAATCTGATCAATAGAAACAAAGGATTGAGCTTGAAATGCAATCCAGATTGAGAACACCGCACCAACTAATAATTTGTCTTCTTGAATTCTGAGTGCGCGCACAGCACGGTAGGCGATGTAAAGGGTGAGGCCCACATAGGCTGACAAGAGAAGCAATCCTCCCGTTGCACCAATCTGCAAAAATGTGTTATGGGCGTTATTGGTTCCTGTTGCCGCTGTTCCTCGTGCATCAATAGCAGCCTGAACTCGGTTTAGCCTGTAAAAATCGCCAAAAGAGTCGATTCCTACTCCAAAAAACAAATGATCTCTCATCATGTTTATTGCCGCCACCCAATGGTAGTACCGGTCTCTAAGTGAACCTAAGTAGGGTGAGAATGTTGATGCTAATGGACCAATTCCAAAAACTGAAACCAAACTCGTCATACTGGTTAAAGTAAATAAGGGCCACCATACAAAACCTAATTTCTTTGCAAATTCTGCCTTTGCATACGACAACAGAAAACCTAAGAACAATCCACTTCCTAGAAGAGAGACCACTAATCCTTGAAGTGCATCAGTCTTCAAAATTATATACATCTGACTTAAATAAGAAATTATCAAAAGCGTGCGAATAAGATTACTTTTTGCAAACTTTGCCAAATATCCCAGTGTGGCTATTGCGGTTAAGGCAATAAATGCACCCGCAAAGTTTGAATTACCCAAAGTCAAAATTATTTCGTTTCCTGGTTTATTCCAGCTAATTGGATCAAGTCCTAAGCTTTGTACAACTCCGTAAGCAGCACACGCAAAACCAAGAATCGAAAGTGCTTTGATTGCATGAATTGCTGGCGTCGATGATTTTTGTGATGCTATTGCGAGAAAAAGAACAAGTAAAGAAAAGTAAGTTAAAGAACCGTTGTTTCTACCCCATACGCCGATGATAGTTTTGAACAAAGGTTGGGGGCTAAAGATTGAGGCCAGTACAAGAGCGATGACAAACCAACAAGAGATAAGAAATAGGGGGCGCGAAGCTTGCGACCTCAAGTTGTCGAAATCTTTCCAAAAGATTCCTGCAGTCAATCCAGCACCTATGGCCAACAAGAACATTTTTGACACGTTAATCGGGTCCATGAGGCTAGGTGTGACCATGATTGTCACTGCGCTGGCAACAAAAACTGGAAATCCTTGAATCTTTGAAACTGACTTCATGCCTCAATTTTAAGCATTGATAGTGACTACTAGGCCATTTTGGGTAGTCTTATCTCAAGACATTCTTAGTTGCAGAGGGGAGCAAGGCCTTTTCTTTGGTGCCAAAACAGAAGATGTTTACTTTGAAAAGACTTACGCGTGTGCTTCTTGACAGCGCTTCTTGGGTTGCCGCCTCTTGGTTGGCATCTTTGCTCAGGTTTGACGGTCAACTACCACCCGGAATGGATATACAGGTTTTCAGGTTTGGCCTCCTGGCAGCAATCGTTTCATTTTTAGTCAGCTTATCTTTTTCACTATACGCCGGGAAATACAGAAATGCATCTCTCGAGGAAGTTCTGACACTGGTTTTGGCAGTCACTCTTTCAACAGTGTTGTTGTTTAGTGCGCGCATCCTGGTGTCAACCCCCAATGTTCCTCGTTCCGTTCCAATCGTCTCTGGCGTTCTTTCCCTAATTTTCATGCTTGCTTTCCGCGTTTTATCAAACCCACGCACCTTAAGGTCATTCACAAATAAAACAGAGGGTGAGCGAACGCTCATTTATGGGGCAGGAATTGCTGGGCGACAACTAGCCGAACAAATGTTGATTCAATTTGATCAGTACAATCCAATAGGATTTCTTGATGATGATGCTACGGTCTCAAATTTAAGAATTTTTGGACGTCCGGTTTTTGGAACAATTAATGAATTGGAAAAAACAGTTACAGAAGAATCACCCACCACATTGATTGTGGCAATTTCAGGCATTGAATCCTCTACATTGTTGGACTTGGAGCGGCGGTGTCGAACTCTTGGAGTAAAACTCCGGATCATTCCTACTGCTCATGAAATCATTTCTGGCGCAGTGCGATTAGCAGATGTCGAGGATATTTCGGAAGAAGATTTGCTTGGGCGCAGACCAGTGAGCTCAAAAAACACAGACATTTCCGCTTTCATAAAAGGTAAGCGCATATTAGTGACAGGTGCAGGTGGATCAATCGGCTCTGAAATTTCACGGCAGGTAAACCGCTATCAGCCCTCTTCCCTTACTCTTCTGGATCGGGATGAGACTGCGCTTCTAAATCTTCAATTAAGTTTGGATGGAACAGGTACATTGATGAATAGCGGACTTGTACTTGGAGACATTCGTGATGCGGATCGAGTTAACAAGATTTTTGAACAAGTTTCGCCAGAGATCGTCTTTCACGCTGCAGCCTTAAAACATTTGGTAACTTTAGAACGTTTTCCAGAAGAGGCACATAAAACCAACGTGCTCGGCACAAAAAATGTCCTGGATGCAGCTCGTAAGTTTAATGTCGATACTTTTGTAAATATCTCCACGGATAAAGCTGCTGACCCATCAAGTGCACTGGGAAAAAGTAAGTTGATAACTGAGAAACTAACTGCTGGAATCCAAATTCAAGGCAAAAAGTATATTTCAGTTAGATTTGGTAATGTTATTGGCAGTAACGGGTCATTCATTCACACATTCCGGCATCAGATAAAGAATGGTGGACCAGTAACGGTCACACATCCAGATGTAACCCGATTTTTCATGACAGTTAGTGAAGCAGTGCACTTAGTTCTGCAATCAGCAGTAATTGGGGAACCCGGAGAAACACTCATTTTGGATATGGGCAATCCGGTAAGTATTGATTCAATTGCACGTCATATGATTGAAGTGTCTGGTCGAAAAATCAATATTGAATACACTGGCCTACGCGAAGGTGAAAAGCTTCATGAAATCTTGATTGGCCACTCTGAGTCGACGGAAACACGAAATCATCCATTTATTTTTCATACCAAAGTTGAACCGATTCTTGATTTGGAAGATTCAGAATGACTATAGAATTTGATTTACGCAGTGGTTTGATTTCTAAATCTAAGCATCTTGATGAAAAACTTGAATTTCAGGGACAACAAATAGATGATCTTTTAGAACAGCTTAAATTGATGCAATTAATCCGATTTTGCGAAAATAAACTCGCTAATATGAGAAAGCAGGGCAAAATCGGGGGGCCAGTGCACCTTGGTGCCGGACAAGAAGCCATCGCGGTTGGAATTTCCAAGTATTTGCGAAAATCGGATCGAGTTTTTAGTGCGCATAGATCTCATGCTCATTTGTTGGCGTTGGGCTCAGATCCGAGAGCTCTATTCGCGGAAGTTTTGGGCCGCTCAACGGGGTTAACCAAAGGTATGGGTGGCTCAATGCATCTTTGGGACCAGCCGAATGGTTTTTATGGTTCGGTTCCCATAGTTGCTGGAACTGTTCCTTTGGCAGTAGGAGCTGGCCTGGCAGCTAAGTTGGAAAATTCTAGTGATATTGGAGTTGCGTATTTTGGAGATGGAGCAGCTGAAGAAGGCATCGTTCATGAGTCACTCAACCTCGCCAGTCAGTTGAAAATACCAGTACTTTTTGTTTGTGAAAACAACCTTTTCTCAAGTCATATGCACATTAGCCAACGGCAACCTCTTCAGTCAGTCGCAAGATTTGCAGATGCAAATGGAATCAAGAACCAAATTGTTGACGGAAACAATTTATTGGATGTGTGTGCGGCCTCAGAAGAATTGATTGAATTTGTTCGATCTGGAAAAGGGCCAGCTTTCATTGAGGCGGTGACTTATCGCCAGTACGGACATGTCGATTGGCGAGAGGACATCGATGTCGGAGTTAATCGTTCATCTGAAGATTTGGCTGTTTGGAAGAATCGTGATCCTATCCGCAGACTGTCTGAAGCTCTAACTGGGTTTAATCCTGAATTAGAGTCTGTGATTGCAAATCAAACAAACCAATTACGTTCTCAAATCGATTCAGCGTGGAACCAAGCAGAATCAGATCCATTCCCAACTCCATCAACTCTACTTGGAACCGTTTATGGTTCGGTGAGTAAATGAGCGCTGAGAAAGCTACGGATTACGGATCCGCCATCCGTGAAGGTTTTGCCTATTTGTTGACCAATCACCCAGAGGTATTCGTGATTGGTCAAGGTCTCTGGAGTCCTTGGTATGTTGGAAATTCTATGACCGACCTTGATAAAGAATTTGGCATTAATCGCATAATTGATACACCTGTTTCTGAGTCTGCATGTACTGGAGCTGCAGTTGGTGCGGCAATCGCGGGAATGAAACCCGTGGTGGTTCACCCTCGAATGGACTTCATGCTTTATGCGATGGACTCAATTGTCAACGAGGCAGCAAAATGGTCATCAATGATGGGCGGACAAGCTACAGCCGGTTTGACAGTTAGAGCAATCATCAATCGCGGTGGTGAGCAAGGTGCGCAACATTCACAATCTCTGCATTCTTGGTTCACTCACATTCCAGGACTTCGTGTTGTTATGCCTGCAACTGCTACCGATGCCCGTGATTTATTGATTGCCTCGGTTCTTTGTAAAGACCCTGTGATTTTCATTGATGACCGATGGTTGTATTCGGAATCTGAGATACTCCCCGAAGTGCAAGAAGTTGACTTAAGGAGCCAAGGCCCAAGAATTACTAATGTAGGGACGCAAGTTACCCTCGTTGGCGCTGGGTATTCAGCAAAGCTTTGTGCTGACGTAGCAAAAATTCTTGAAGCAGGTGATATCAGTGCCGAAACGATAGATATTCGAGTGCTGAATCCATTCGACCCAGGGGTGATTCTTGAATCCGTCCTAAAGACGGGTCGCTTGGTCGTAATTGATGGCGGTTGGTCCAATTCTGGGTTTGCAAGTGAAGTCATCGCTGCTGTGATCGAGCAAATCGACCCAATTTCCCTAAAGTCTTCACCCATTCGCGTTACGCTCCCAGCAGCGCCCGCGCCCGCATCTAGTGCGCTCGAAAAGATTTATTACACTAGGGCAGAAGATGTAGCGGCCATGGTTAGAGCGTCTATAGTTTAATAGGGAAGGCCTTGAATGAGTGAAGTAAGAAAGATTCCGTTTTTTGACTACCCAAGGCTATTTCTTGATGATCGAGAAGAAATCTTAAGTACCATTGAAGAGGTAGGTCGTCGCGGTGCATTCATTATGCAAAAGGACCTTGCAGAATTTGAATCTAACTTGAGCACATTCACAGGGGTAAAACATGCAGTTGGAGTCGCAAATGCGACGGATGGACTCGAACTTGCATGGTTGGCAGTAGGACTTAACAAAGGCGATGAAGTAATCATAAGCTCGCACACCATGCTCGCAACAGCATCTGCAATTGTTACTGCGGGTGGAACACCCATACCGGTTGAAATTGGGCCAGACAACCTAATTGACCCCGATGCCGTTGCTGCAGCGATTACCCCAAGAACAGTGGGAATCTCACCAACTCAATTAAATGGAAGAACTTGCGACATGGATTCCATTATGGATATCGCAAAAAGAAATAATCTTGTGGTAGTTGAAGATGCTGCCCAAGCTCTCGGCTCACGTTTTAAAGGTAAGCATGCTGGAACTTTTGGAGTTGCTGGAAGCTTCAGCTTTTTCCCTGCAAAGGTCTTGGGTTGCTTTGGCGATGGAGGTGGGGTTGTCACAAATGACTCTGATATTTACGAAAAGTTGTTCCAACTCCATGATCATGGAAGAGACACCAATGGTGAAATCAAATCTTGGGGTCGAAACAGCAGGCTTGATAACCTTCAAGCCGCCATTTTAAACAAGCGAATGACCCGCTATGAACAAGTAATTGAAAGAAGACGAACCATCGCAAGCCTGTATCAAGAGCAATTGGGCCATCTTGAGCAATTGAATTTGCCACCTGCGCCAAATTCAGATGTAAACCATTTTGACGTTTTTCAGAACTATGAACTACAGGCCGACAACCGTGACCAATTGAAAAAGCATTTGGTAGAGCTGGGAATTGGAACCTTAATCCAATGGGGTGGAAAAGGAGTACACCAGTGGGAAGGTCTTGGCTTCACTCAAGTACTTCCCAAGGTGGAAAGATTTTTCGAACGCTCAATCATGCTTCCTATGAATATGTTTATCAGCGACGGGGATGTTGCGTATA
>Ga0209229_10000998_pt1 | contig 11622 bp, 15 predicted proteins | sample SanBayMetagenome_FD_187466 | JGI IMG/M metagenome (GOLD analysis project Ga0209229, IMG submission 187466) | Freshwater and sediment microbial communities from dead zone in Sandusky Bay, Ohio, USA (SPAdes) (version 2) | ecosystem: Environmental > Aquatic > Freshwater > Lentic > Sediment... | reverse complement strand
GAAAAGGTGAAGCGATAGTCTGACCTTTGGCATAACTTGTAGCACAAAGAAGCCAAAGAGTGTAGCGGAACAGAAACGACTACACCGAACTGTTGGGAGTTCGTAACAACCGAGCGAGGAAATTATGTACAATGACCCAAACACAAATAATGCTAATAGCTATAGCGGCTATGAGGTATTGAACATTGCTCCTGACAGCCCAATCTCGGCTGCTCAGTTTAAGATTGCTCAGTACGCTGCTGCTGTAACAATGAGCGGTTTGGAAATGCTCCAAAACTCAAGCAAAGAAGCAATCATTGACCTGTTAGATGGTCGTATGCAAGTTTCTGAAGCTCGTCTTTTGAACCGCATTTCAGGCGATTTGTATGGCGATGGACTTGGTAATGGTGGAAAAAATATTGACGGCTTAGCTGCCGCAGTAGCAGTTTCCCCATCTACAGGTACATATGGTGGTATCAATCGTGCTAACTGGGAATTTTGGCGTAACCAAGCAACTACTGGTCTAACCTCTACCAACACCCTTGCTAAGATGACTGAAGCAGCCATCAAGCAAGTTCGTGGCACAGATAAGGCTGACTTGTACATTGCAGGTAACACCACATATCAGTATTTTGTTGGTGCATTGCAAGCAATTCAGCGTATTACTACCGAAGAAAGTGGTGCAGCAGGTTTCGCATCCCTCAAGTTCTACGGCGGTGGTACATCTGCTGATGTAGTACTCGGTGGTGGTATTGGTAATCAAGAAACTGCAACTTATATGTATCTCTTGAACACCAATTACATTTTCTTCCGCCCACACAAAGAGCGTAATTTCGTACCTATCGGTGGTGAGCGTCAAGCCATCAACCAAGATGCGATTGTTAAGCTCTACGGATGGGCTGGCAATTTAACCACCAGCAACGCTCAGTTGCAGGGTATTTTGACCACCTAATTTGTAAAGGAAAAATCATGGCTTACTCAGTACTCCCCATTGCAGGCGTTGAATTAGAAACAATTACGCCTGAATCGTTTGAATACACTAACGGCACGACTGTTGTTGGAATCCCAAGTTTTGGCCCACTCGGCTCACAGACTTTTGGTTCTGATGGTTTGCGTTATGTATTTGCTAAAGCAGGTGGCACGATTGCAGCAGGTGCAACCGATGTAACTGTTAATGCTTCAACCTTTGCCGCAACTGCTACTGGTGGCACTTATATTGCACCAGCAGAGTCGATGGTATCAGGTGATTATGGTTGGTTTGGAAAAACTAGCGTTTAATCAAAAATTGTAGTAAAAACAAGGGGCTATCTCGTAATGGGGTAGCCCTTTTTTCTTTTTAACCGCAGTATCCTAACCACTTGGGAGTTTTAAATGATTGAAAGCGATAGCAGAGATGCAGATTCTCGTCTAGCAGTTAAGTTTTATAAGCGAGCAATGAAACTAGAGAATGAATCCAACGAAGCTGGCAGACCAATATTCAAAGATTACGACTTTGTACGCATTATGGTCGCTGGTGACACCCTTACAGAAATTGACACCTATGCACGAGATAGCCATAAACAGCGTTTTCCAAAGCAATGGCTTCAATATCAGGCTACTCAAGACTCTAGTAGCGAAATGATTGGAACGCCTGTAGAGGAATGGACTTTAATTAGCCAATCCCAAGCCCAAGAGCTACGGGGTATCAAGTTTATGACAGTAGAATCCATCGCTAACGCATCGGACTTACAGCTTCAACGCATTGGCATGATTGCTGGTATGTCGCCCCACGCCTTTAGGGATAAGGCTAGAACCTTTCTAAACCTTGCCGAAGAAACCGCAGAAGCCACAAAACGAACTGAAGAAATTAATCAGTTAAAGCAAGAACTTGCCAAAAAAGACGAGGAAACTGCTAAAATCAAGGCTGAAACTGATGCGAAGCTCGCCTTAATGCAAGAACAAATGGCGGCTATACTTGCGGCAGTTGGTGAAAAGAAACCCCGCAAAAAGAAAAGCGTAGAGGAAGCCTAAACTATGTCATCAACGATGCTCCAACTCGTGCAACAGACCACTAGCGAGTTAAACCTTGCTATTCCTACCTATGTTGCGGGTAATACCAGTCAAGATGTACAACAAGTTCTAGCCCTCATGAATCGTGTGGGCTATGACTTGGTTAAAGAATATGATTGGCAAGGATTACAGTTGGAGTATCGGTTTTACACCGATGCAGTCACTTTTGTAGGTGATACAGTTAGCGACCAAAGTTATAACATTATTGTTACTGGTGACGCTACCGCCTTAAATGGCAATTATTCCATCACAGGCACAGGTGTTAATCAAGATACCTATGTGTCAAGCGTAACTTACAACTCAGGCTTAAACCTTTCTACGATTGTGATGAGCCAATTAGCTAGTGGTACATACACAGGTGTAACTTTTACCTTTTCACAGACAAAATACCCTTTACCGAATGACTTTGAAGCCATTACGGACAATACCCATTGGGATAAAACAAAACATTGGCAGATGCTTGGCCCTGAAGATGCACAGCAATGGCAATGGCTCAAGTCGGGTTATATCTCGACAGGCCCACGCATTAGGTGGCGTATTCTAGGCGATAAGTTTCAAATTTGGCCACCATATAACACACAAGAGTATTTAGGTTTTGAATACCGCTCAAAAGGTTGGGCTAGAAGCTCAACGGGTGCAGTCAAAAACAGCTTTACGGCTGACACCGATACAACCATATTTGACGATACAGTCATGGTTTTAGGTACAAAACTTAAGTATTTCCAAATCAAGGGATTTGATACAACCTCATTGCAACAAGACTATTTCCGCTATCTGAATGTCGCTAAAGCCAACGATAAAGGCTCTGCTAATCTGTCGTTTGCACCATACCCAACGAAGGTGCTTATTGGTTACGCTAACATTCCTGATACTGGCTACGGAACTTAAACATGGCTGTAGCTCAACAAAGACGGGCAGTTACAGCTTCCTTACCATCCCCTATTGGGGGTTGGAACGCTAGGGATTCTTTGGCAGAAATGAACCCTTTAGATGCGGTTCAGATGGTTAACTTCTTTCCTACGCCTACGGATGTGACCCTAAGAAAAGGCTACACAAAAGTATCTACAGGTATTACTGGGGCGGTTTTATCCCTAATGAATTACAGTAGCCCAACAGGTAGCAAGCTGTTCGCATCTACCGCTACGATTATTTACGATGCAAGCACTTCTACGGCTACCCAAAGCCTGACAGGCAACACCGATGGTAAGTGGATTCATTCCATGATTACAACGGCTGGTGGCTCGTTTATGCCTGCTGTCAACGGGGTTGACCCGATGGTCGTTTATGATGGTACAAGATGGTCAAGAAGTGCTACGACATCAACGGCACAGACTATTTCTACCATTACTAGAGGCGGAACAGGCAATTTAACCGCTACCTTAACAACAGCAAGTGCCCATAACCTAGTTACAGGTAACACCATAACAGTCGCAGGGGCGATACCTGCCGAATTTAACGGAACTTATCGCATTACTGTAACGGGTGGCTCGACCCTCACCTATACGATGGCGGTTGCCCCAAGCGGTGATGCGACTACAGTTGGCACTTATACGATTAATTACTACATTACAGGTAAAAACTCTAATACATTCGCCTATGTCAACTTGTTTAAAGAGCGTTTGTACTTTGTAGAAAAGAATAGTTTGAGCTTTTGGTACTTGCCTGTTGACAGTATTAACGGGGCAGTAAGCGAATTCCCTCTTGGTGGCATCTTTAAAAAGGGTGGCTACCTACAAGCGATGGGAACTTGGACTATTGACGCTGGCTACGGGGTCGATGACCTAGCCGTATTCGTTACAAGTAACGGAGAAGTTGCTGTTTACAAGGGTTCTGACCCATCCGACCCTACAGATTGGGCTTTAGTAGGTATTTGGAATATTGGACAGACTTTTGCCCGTAAATGCGTCTTTAAGTTTGGCGGTGACATTCTTATTTTGACCGAAGATGGTCTTGTACCCCTATCAGCAGGCTTGCAATCCACCCGTTTAGACCCACGAGTTAACATTACCGACAAGATTTTCTACGCTATTAGCCAAGCGGCTGATAATTACGCCAATAATTATGGCTGGCAGATAAATTACTTTGCTAAATTCAATATGTTGATTGTCAATATCCCCATAACAGGGGGTTCTGAACAGTATGTCATGCACAACATTACAAAATCATGGGCTAGATTTACTAATCTCAACGCAAATTGTTGGGAATCAAGCGGTGACGATATGTATTTTGGGGCTACAGGGTTTGTAGGTAGGTTTTACGACACTTTTGCCGATGCAGGCACAAATATTTCAGGTTTTGTACAACAAGCGTACTCGTATTTCGAGTCTAGAGGGCAACAAAAACGCTTTACTATGGTTCGCCCTATCCTACAGACCACAAATGGCTTACCGACTGTTTTATGCGGTCTTAGCGTGGATTTTGAAACTACAGACTTATCTAACCAAATATCCTTTAACCCCGCCATCTTACAAACTGGCGAATGGGACCTAGATAAATGGGATGACTGTAATTGGGGTGGTGGTGGATTAGTTACAACAAAGATATGGCAAGGCGTGACAGGAATAGGCTATGCAGGCTCAATTAGCCTGAATGTGGCATCGCAAGGTATAGAGTTTCATTGGGCATCAACTGACTATGTAATGGAGCGTGGTGGGGTATTGTGAGGACTGTTACTACTGAAAATCAGCGATATTTGGGGGAATGGCTGGTTCGAATACTTAACTTTCCCCTACCTGAAACCACCCAATGTATTGGGCAGTTAAAAGATGGCAATTTGGTAGCGGTGGCAGGATATACCAACTTTATGCCAAAGGCTTGTGAGATTCATATTGGTAGCGTTGGTGAGAACTGGGCTAGTAAAGATTTTATATGGGCGGTATTTGATTACCCCTTTAATAAACTAGGAGTTAGCGTTATACTAGGGCAAATCTGTGCTGATAACACAGACGCCCTAAAGTTAAACCGACATTTGGGCTTTAAGGTTGTAGCTGAAATACCTGATGCCCACATGAGTGGTGATTTGGTAATTATGGCTATGAGAAAAGAGGAGTGTCGGTTTCTTAACATCCGATGCTCTTTAAACAAGGGAGAATAGTATGGGTGGTGGTGGATTTTTAGGATTAGGGCCTGCTCCAAGTGCCCCTGCTGCTCCTGATTACAGGGGTGCGGCTGTTGAAACGGCTGCGGGTAATTTAGAAGCGGCTAGAGCTGCAACTGCGGCTAATCGTGTTAATCAAATTACACCCTATGGCAGATTAGAATATTCTGTAACTGGTCAAGACCCTTACGGCAATCCTACTTGGACTGCTACTCAGACCTTAAGCCCCGCCCAACAACAACTTTTAGACTATCAAAACCAAACAAGCATTGGTTTAGGTCAATTAGCAGGCAAAGGATTGGGTTATGTCGAGAATATGCTCGAAACCCCGTTTGATACAAGTGCTTTGCCATCTACAGGGTTTAATCCTAGTCAGACATACCAAGAAGCCTATATGCAAAGGCTTGCCCCACAACTTCAACAAGGGCGTGAGCAATTACAGCAACGATTAGCAAATCAAGGCATAGACATTGGCTCTACAGCGTATGACCGAGCCATGATGCAACAAGCCCAGCGTGAAAATGACTTATTAGCTGCCGCCACAACTCAAGGCTTTGGTGTTGGTCAGCAAGCCCGTCAGACTGCTTTACAAGAACAAGCCTACCTTAGAAACGAACCATTAAACACCCTATCTGCGGTTCGTACAGGGGCACAGGTACAAGGCCCACAATTTGTTAATTCTGCCCAACAAGCTACGACTGCTGGCCCTGACATATTAGGTGCAGCACAGATGGGATACAACGCCCAAATGGGTGACTTTAACGCTAAACAAGCCGCCCAAGCTAACCTTAATCAAGGTTTATTTAGTTTAGGCAGTTCTGCAATGATGTCAGATGTCAGACTTAAAGAAAACATTAAACCTATAGGAATAATGCCTAACGGCTTAACTCTTTATAGTTTTGAATACAAAGATGAAGTTAAATCTCACCCATTAGCAGGTGATGGCATCCATGTTGGTGTAATGGCACAAGAAGTAGAACAAGTATTCCCATATGCAGTTAAAACCCTCGATGACGGCTATAAAGTCGTAGATTACGGACTATTACCATGAATATGTACAACCCCTACATTCAACAGATGCCCCAAACTCAAGACTTAGGTGGGTTATCCCCGTATATGCAAAACATAGCCGCACAACAAGCTATGCAACAACAGGCTATGCAACAAGGCATGAATCTGACCAATCAAGCGGGTATGACTGTTGATGGCAAACAAGCTGGTGCTGGTTACAACCAATTAGCTATGGCTAATGCTTTACGCAAGCCACAGACACAAGAACAAATTAACGCTAGGGATGTACAAATGGGCGGTATGGGAACTTATAACCCATATACCCAATACAATGTTTCTCAGCAATATGGTACAGACCCGTATTCGCAACAAAGCAGAATGTTAGCGGCACAGGAGTTCTAATATGGCACAACCCATGATTAATGTAGGCGGTAACTTACCACCTGAAATCCTACAGCAACAACAAGCCTTAAACCGCCAACAGCAGATGGCTCAGTTGCTAATGCAACAGGGTCAATCTATGCCGTCAGGTCAAATGGTTAGTGGGCGTTATGTTGCACCCAGTTTCTTTCAATACGCTGCACCTTTATTTCAAACCTATGCAGGTACACGCCTAGCAGAAAAAGGCGATAAAGCACAAGCTGATTTGGCTAAAGCATTGCGTCAACAATACGCTAGTGAATCTCAACAATACCAAGATTTATTGCGTGGTAAACAAGCTACTTATGGGCCTGATATACCTACTGAAACTTATGAAAATGTCAAAGGTCAAATGATTAATCCTGCTGTACCTGCTGACCCACAAGCTGCATATTTATTTGGTTCTACTGCTTACAACCCTGCGTTACAAGCAGTTGCATTGAAAAAATTGACCGAAGGGCCTAAATGGGAAAAAGCATCGTTTACTGATGAAAAAACAGGGCGTGTGCGTGAAGGTGTTATTGATGTTAATGCTACCAATCCAATAGCTACATTCCAAGTTGGCGGTGTTAAGCCTGAAATGACTGCTTACGAAAGAGCAAACATTCGGATTAAAACAGCAGAATTGTCTGACAAAGGTATTGGCGTTAATTTGGGCGGTGGTCAAGTAAATATGCCACAAGGCGGTACAATGCCAGTCGTTCAAGGCGGTATGCCACAAGGCGGTGGTCAAGTAGGTCAAACTACTTTACCTGTTTCGAGTGCAGATGCTAAATTTACACCAGCAACATTGCCAAAATATGAGTATGACCCATCAATGTCACCCGCAGACAATAGGGCTGCACAAGTTGAATTTAACAAAAAATTAAGAACTAATATTAGCAATGCTAAAGATTCGTTTGGTATTTTAGGTTCTGCTGCTGATGTTTTAAGCTCAAATCGCCCAAGTTCAGGATTTATATCAAATCTTGCAACTACTACTGGCGAAGCATTTGGATATGGTGGCGAAGCATCACAAGCAGACGCAACCCTAAAAATATTAGGTGAGCGACTGACCGCACAAGTACCACGCTTTGAAGGCCCACAATCCGATAAAGACACAGCATCATACAGAACAGCAGCAGGTGATTTAGGAAATGCCAATAAACCAATCGCTACAAGGATTGCAGCCGTTAAAACAATGATTGAACTTAATAAGAAATATTATCCTAATGGTGATTGGGATAGCATTGATATTGGTGGCCCTGTAAATAGAAGATATAACCCTTATTTGCCAACAGTAGCTCAAGATATTGGTAGAGCGGTAACTGGAGAAAAATCAAGTTACAGCCCACAAGAGTTTAGAAAAACTTTAAACCCACAAGACCAAGCAGCATTTGATTTTGTAAGAAAAAATCCTAACCACAAAGATACCCCTGCAATTAAAAAAGTATTGGGAATTGAATAATGGCTTTTGACTCTCAAAAATATCTTGCAACTAAAGCATCAAGCACATCTGCTACACCTGTAGCTAAAGGGTTTGATTCTCAACTTTATTTGCAAAATGTTGGTGGAAACATCATTAGTGGTGATGTGCCTACTGTCGCTGGTCAAGTACCAAATCCACCCGTAATAGAGCCAAAAGTCACAATGATGGATAGGGTAAAAGCCCTTTATGAAGTGCCTGCAACTATGGTTACTGGTGCTGTTGCACCATTTTTAGGTGTTGGTGCAGGTGCTATAGAAAACATACGACAAGGCACTAGCAAGCGTGTTGATAGCCCTGAATTTGCACAGCGTTTTCAATATCAACCTACAAGCCCTGTAAGCCAAGACATATTGCAAAGCATTGGTAGTGCGTTTGAAGCGTCTAAATTGCCACCAGTATTGCCTACAGGCATGATTCCTAGCTATGCTCGTATGGCTCAAGGAACTCCCCCACAAGTTCGCCAAATGGGTCAAACTGTGCAAGAAACAGTTCCAAGAATGGCCCAAGCATTACGCAAAGAGCCACAACCCACAATGTCGGGTGTAGGTGCTGCCGTAGCCCCTGAAGCAGTTACTAGAAGCCAAATGGCACAACAATTAAGAGTGCCTATTCAATTATCTAAAGGCGAAGCAACTAAAGATTTTGGGCAACAAGCATTTGAAATTGAAACTGCCAAGAATTATCCTGAAACCATTGGAAAACCATTATTGGAAGCTAAAGCTGGCAGAAATGCAGCTATTTTGCAAAACTTTGATGCTTATGTTGATGCCACAAACAAAGAGTTTTTTAATTTAAGAAAAGTTGGTAAGGTTGTAGATGAAGCATTGCAAAAAAGCTACGACAAAGATGCTGATTTGGTTAATAAAGCATACAAAAAGGCAAGAGAAGAAGGTGCAATGCAAGAGCCTATTGATTATTCACCATTAAAAGCTCACATAGATAAGCAAGCACCTACAGTCAAAGCAAAATTATCCCCAATACTTAATGTGGTAGATGAAGAAATTGCTAGAAACGACCCATCTAATTTAGGTGTTATGCCAATCAATGCTTTGGAAGATATTTATAAAGTTATTAATGAAAATTACGACTTTAATTCTCCAAAACATTTTATTGAAATGAAAAACATTATCAATCAGATTACCGCAAACAAAGGTGGTGAAGCCTATAAAACTGCTAAAAAATTAAGAACAGAATTAGCAAACAAATATGAAAACTCTAGTTATGTTGACAAATTGCTAAGTACCAAAAAAGGTTATAGCAAAGATAGAATGATTGCTTTTGAGGATGTATTTAAGCACAGCATTTTAGATGGTTCGTTAGATGATGTTCGTGCTATTGGTTATGTATTGAAAAAATCAGGCAAAGAAGGGCTTGACGCTTTCAATGAGTTAAAAGGTCAAACAATACAATACATTAAAGACGAAGTAACGAAATCAACCAAAAACGATATATTGGGCAATCCAGTTGTTTCGCCTGCTCGGTTTAAAGCAATCGTTACAGAGCTAGACCAAGACGGCAAACTTGACTACTTATTTGGTAAAAAAGGTGCTCAAGAGATTCGCAATTTGTTAGAAACAACCTTAAACATTAACACTACAGTAGAAGGTGCTGCAAACTACTCCAATAGTAGTAGTGCCATTATTCGTGGTTTAGACGCACTAGGTAAGTTCCCAATTCCTAAAGTTTTAGGTGCAAAAACTGCCGCAGAAATGATAAAAAATAGAGAATTAAAGAAGCAAGTTCAAGAATCCATTAATTATTCGCCTAGTAAAATGGCTGAAGAATTGAAAAAAGGAAGCAAAAATGAGTAGAAACGGGTCAGGCACATATTCCCTACCTGCGGGTAATCCCGTAGTAACAGGCACAACTATATCGAGTACATGGGCTAATAACACCATGAATGACTTGGCTGCCGCCCTTACGGATTCGGTTGCCGCAGATGGTCAAACTCCAATGACGGGGGATTTAGACTTAAATACTAACAAGATTGTTAATTTAGCAGACCCAACATTAGTGCAAGATGCGGTAACGCTAAACTTTTTACAAGCAGGTACTTACACCATTAACGGGGGTACATTCTAATGTTTATCATTGACTGGGTTTTCGATAAGATGGGTTACACCAAAAAGGTGCATTGGCTTACTTTACTCAATGATTGGGAAGGTGAAGTTAAAGCCACGCCCAAAAAACCTGCGGTTAAAAGAAAACCTGCCGTCAAGAAAACTCCTACTGTCAGGAAAAAAAATGGCTAACGAGATTGAAAAAGAAATCGTCAAAGAAGCCATTAAAGAGTGGTTAAACGAAAAAGTAACGCAGTTTGGTTGGTTCTCTATACGAACTATTTTTTATGTCTTTGTAGCTGGTTTAGGCTATGCCTACCTAACAACTCATGGGTGGTCTTTGCCAAAATGAAACTATGGAACTTCACGAAGGGATTAAAACCCTAACCAGTAACCTTGATACAAGCCGAGCAAGTGCTAAAGAGCTTTCTAAAAGTATTGAGAATGTACAAAAAGAAGCCACCGATGTTGCAGTACAAAGGAATATAGATAGACGCAGAGAGTTACGAGAAAACGAAGTCCGCAAAGAGTTATTCCTAAAACGGGTATTAATTCAATGGGAACACGAAGAACGGGTTAGACGAGAAGAAGCACAGATTAGGGCAGATTTTCTAAAAAAATATGGCAAACGATGGGCAGAAGTCGAAGCCCTCAAAGCCAAGCTAGAGAAGCAAGAGAAAGAGTTTCAGAAAGAATTTAACAAAGATTTAAACAAGGCTAGAAATGCACAGTTTTGGTGTTTTGCGGTAGCTGGCGTAATAGCTTACTTTTTAGTATGGGGTTATAAATAATGTTTCCATTGACAGCGATTCTTGATATTGGCACTAAGCTCATTGACAAGCTCATTCCTGACCCTGAAGCTAAAGCCAAAGCACAACTAGAACTGGTAAAACTCCAACAAGAAGGCGAACTGGCTAAAATGCAAGCCGACATAGCCGAAGCCCAAGAAGTTACAAAGCGTTGGGAAGCCGATATGTCTAGCGACTCTTGGTTATCCAAAAACATTCGCCCAATGGCTCTAATCGCTATTTTTGGTGCTTATTTCCTATTTGCCATGATGTCAGCCTTTGGGTATGACGCTAACCAAAACTATGTGCAGTTGCTCGGTCAATGGGGGCAAATCGTGTTCCTAGCCTATTTTGGCGGCAGAACGGCTGAGAAGATTATTGAGATGAAAGCTAAGAAATGACAGGCGAGTTTGAAAAGGCTTTAAAACGCATCCTAAAGCACGAGGGCGGTTTTGTTAATGACAAACTTGATAGTGGCGGTATGACCAATCTAGGCGTTACTAAGCGTGTTTGGGAAGAATTTGTGGGGCATCCTGTATCCGAAGCTGATATGCGAGCCTTGACCCCCGAAAAAGTCGGCTCAATGTATAAACTAAAGTATTGGAACTCCAGTTATTGTGAAGTCCTACCGAAAGGCTTAGATTATGTGGTATTCGATTTTGCCGTTAATGCAGGCACAGGCAGAAGCGTTAAGACGCTACAACAGGCAATCGGATGCGTGGCTGATGGAGTTATCGGGCCTAAAACTAT
>Ga0209229_10000996_pt1 | contig 11625 bp, 9 predicted proteins | sample SanBayMetagenome_FD_187466 | JGI IMG/M metagenome (GOLD analysis project Ga0209229, IMG submission 187466) | Freshwater and sediment microbial communities from dead zone in Sandusky Bay, Ohio, USA (SPAdes) (version 2) | ecosystem: Environmental > Aquatic > Freshwater > Lentic > Sediment | place... | reverse complement strand
CGTGCTTCGTCTGTCGGACAATTCTCTGCCACGCCATTGGCGACGCGAACCAGCGTGTCAAGTCCTACCACATCCGCCGTTCGAAAGGTAGCCGAACGAGGTCGACCAATGATCGGTCCTGTCAGCGCATCTATCTCATCCACTGTTAGTCCCATTTTTGCTTGCACCTGCATGATGGTCATCATGCCGAATACACCGATACGGTTGGCGATGAAGGCCGGTGTGTCTTTACAAAGCACGGTGGTCTTTCCAAGAAAGCGATCCCCGAAATCCATTAAAAATTCGATAACAGCTGGATCTGTTTTGGGTGTGGGTATGATTTCCAGCAAACGCAAATAACGAGGCGGATTGAAAAAATGCGTTCCGCAGAAATGTTTTTGAAAATCTTCACTACGTCCCTCTGCCATTTGGCCGATCGGAATGCCGGATGTATTGGAGCTGATGATCGTACCCGGCTTGCGGTATTTTTCGATCTCTGTAAAAAGTTGTTGTTTGATGTCGAGCCGTTCCACCACCACTTCGATCACCCAATCGCAGTCGCCGATTTTTTTCAAATCATCCGTGAAATTGCCAACGGTGATCTTGTTTGCTACCGTGTTGTCATAAACAGGGGAGGGGTTGGACTTGATAGCGGCCTGCAGCGCTTCGCGGGCGATCTTGTTTCGTTGGTCGGTACGCGCATTTTCAGGAAGATCCTTGGGAAGCAGATCCAGCAATAGTACCGGATAACCAGCCCCGGCAAGATGACAAGCGATACGGGATCCCATCACGCCGCTTCCAAGAACGGCGATCTGTTTGATGCGGCGGGTAGACATGGCAGGCGGTACGATTGATTGCCTACGAAGTTACACCATGGCAGGCAGTATCAGCTGATGCCGGATCCGGGTTCGACAGGACTTTGTGGGTTGACGAAATGCAGCTTGCCTGAGGTATCTTCTGCCATCAGGATCATGCCATTACTTTCGATTCCGCGCATTTTACGGGGTGCTAAATTGGTGACGACGGATACTTGTTTGCCGATGATCTCATCAGCACTGTAGTGCAAGGCGATACCACTCACGATGGTGCGTGTTTCCGTACCCAGATCGACTGAAAGCTTTAATAGTTTATTGGCTTTTTCCACTTTCTCGGCAGCGACAATGGTGCCCACTTTCAATTCGATTTTTGCGAAATCATCGAACTGAATGGTCGGTTTGGCAGCAGGTGTTTCTACTTGAGTTGTTATGGTCGCCGGTGGTATTTCGTTTGACATCATGTTCTTTTTAAGTTTTTCCAACTGCGTGGCTATTTCGGTGTCCTCGATCTTTCGGAATAACAATTGCGGCTCCCGCAGTGAGTATCCGACTTTCAGCAGGTCGATACGTCCGGCATTTTTCCATTCGAGCAGGCGATCCACCACCTTCATCATGTGACAAAGTGTTTTGGTGGTGTTTGGCAGAAACGGGTTGACGAGTATGGTCAGGTTGGCCGTCAGCTGCAAGCAGAGATGGAGACAGTTGTCGATCGATTGCTGCGCATCGGGCTCGGTTTCCAAGCGTTTTGCAATAATCCAGGGTTCTTTGCGCTGCATGTATTGGTTTCCATGACGAGCCAGGTCGATCACGGTGAAGAGTGCATCGCGAAATTGATAATTCTCCAGATGTGCCGTGATGGTATCTGTGGCGACACGAATCTGTTCGATCAGCGCTTTGTCGTATTCGTCGGCCTTCGCTGCATGGTAGGGAGGTACCTTGCCTTTGCAGAGTTTATGCATGAGTACCCAGCTGCGGTTGACGAAATTACCGAGCACGGCTACCAGTTCATTGTTTACGGCATCTTGAAATCCCTTCCAGGTGAATTCGCTGTCCTTTGTTTCCGGTGCGATCTGGGTCAGGTAGTAACGTAACATGTCGACCGCCTGACCACCACCGTTCTCCACTTTTACAAAATCATTGATGTAATCACGCATGTCGAGCTTCCAGTTGCGACTGGTACTCATCTTGTCACCTTCCAGATTCAAAAATTCATTGGAGGGGACATTGTCGGGCAGAATATAGCCGCCCAATTTCAGCATCACCGGGAAGATGATGCAATGGAATACGATGTTATCCTTTCCGATAAAATGGACCAGTTGGGTGTCGGCATCTTTCCAATAGGGTTCCCAGTCTTTTCCATTATCGATGGCCCACTGTTTGGTGGCACTGATGTATCCGATCGGTGCATCGAACCAGACGTAGAGAACTTTTCCGTCGGCTTGAGGTAGGGGGACTTTCACACCCCAGTCCAGGTCGCGGGTAACAGCTCTTGATTGTAAACCGCCTTCAATCCATCCCTTGCATTGTCCCACTACGGTCGGTCGCCAGTCTTGTTTGTGCTGTTCGAGTATCCATTCACGCAGGAATGCCTCATGCTTTCCCAAGGGTAAATACCAATGGGTTGTTTTTTTGAGAATGGGGGTGGCGCCGCTGAGCGTGCTGAGCGGATTGATCAGTTCATCCGGACTGAGTGAACGTCCGCAACTTTCACATTGGTCGCCAAAAGCCCGATCACTTTTACAGGAAGGGCAGGTGCCTTTAATAAATCGATCGGCCAGAAAGGTTTGTGCTTCGGGATCGAAGAATTGTTCCGTCTCTTTTGTTTCCAGTTCACCCGCCTGTTCGAGTTGCTGAAAAAATGCCGCCGCTGTTTCGTGATGCAGCGGGTCACTGGTGCGGTGATAGATATCAAATTCAATGGATAGATCCCCAAAGTCCTGCCGCATCGCTTCGTGGTATTTGTCGATGATGGCTTGCGCGGTGGTACCTTCTTTACGCGCTTGAATGGGAATGGCCGTGCCGTGTTCATCGCTACCGCAGACGAAAACAACATCCCTCATTTGGGCACGCAGATAACGCGCATAAATATCAGCTGGTATATAGGCTCCGGCCAGATGGCCCACGTGTTTGAGTCCGTTGGCATAGGGCAGGGCGGCGGTGATGAGGTAACGCTTCGGGTTTTGCATGATGTGGATGCAAAAATACCTGAATTCGGATACCTTTAACGCATGACGAATCAACCTCGGCCTATTCAGCCCGGAGAGACGGTTGGGATCATGTGCCCGGCCGGTTTCATGCCCCAGGAACGAACAGATGCTTGTGTGCAGCAGTTGAAGGTATGGGGATTCAATGCCGTATTGGGGCAAACGCTTCACAGCTCCTCTACCAATTACTTTTCCGGTACGGATCAGGAGCGGGCGAAAGACCTGCAACGCATGCTCGACGATGATTCCATCCGAACCATCCTTTTCGGTCGCGGTGGATACGGGATGTCGAGAATCATCGATCGGCTCGATTTCACAGCCTTTCTGAAACATCCGAAGTGGATCGCCGGGTACAGCGACATTACCGTGTTACTCGCACATTTATATACCCGCTATGGCATTGCCGCTCTTCATTCTCCCATGGCCGGTGCTTTTCAGGATTATCCGAACGATGAAATCTATCTGCCCCGTTTGCGGGAATTGATCACGGGTGGTGCAATGAATTATACAGTTGCGACGGATAGGCAAAATCGTCCGGGTGAAGCCGTAGGTACATTACTGGGAGGAAACCTCGCCTTGTTCACGCACCTGATCGGATCGAATTCTTTTCCCGATACTCGAGGGGCCATTCTGTTTTTGGAGGATGTCGGAGAACAGTTATACAACATCGATCGGATGTTGCGTCAATTGAAGCGGGGTGGATACCTGGATGGGTTGAGTGGGTTGGTCTTTGGCGGATTCACCGATTGCAAGGATACGGAACGCCCTTTTGGTCAGGAACTGCAGGAGATCCTTGAATCGATTATTCGGGAGTATGGATATCCGGTCTGCTATGATTTTCCGGTGAGCCATACCGAGCGGAATTATCCGCTTAAATACGGGGTCAGATGCCGGTTTACTGTTTCAGCGAACACGGTAAGTCTGCAAGAGATCGTTGATTGAGATCAATTCTTCCAACAAGAATCCAGCGCTTTTCGGACGCTTGCGTCATCGATCAGTCCATTGTGTTTTCCGCCGGGTACGACGATCATTCGATCAGACGGTTTCAAGATTGGGCGTAACCGCATCGCTTGTTTGATTCCGATCACCTCATCCTTGGTACCATGGTAGATCAGCACGGGTGCTTTGACTCGTTGCAGGTAGGTATTTAACGGAAATTGAAATCGCATGATCCAGTGGGTCGGATAGACAGGCAGGAAACGTTTCGCGACGGTCGGCAGATCGTAATATGGAGTTTCCAGGATCAGTCCTTTGCAAGCACGGATAGAAGCCAATCTGGTGGCAATGCCGGTGCCCAAACTTTTTCCGTGTATCAATATGCTGTCAGCTGCTACTTGTTTGTGTGCTATGCGGTACACGATCTCCGACCATTCGTATAATTTCTCTTCTGTCAGTCGACCACTGCTTTTGCCGTATCCGGGATAATCGATCATCAGTACCCGATAACCGGCTTTAGTCATCGGTGGTGTTTGATCGGCGTAATAGCCGATGTGTTTTCGGTTGCCGTGAAAGTAGAGAACAATGCCTCGAAAGTTGGTATGGGTGTCGGGGAGGAATTCAATGAGGTGCAGCGTATCGCTGTTGTTAAGTGGAATCGCCAGGGGTTGATGCGGATAGGGTATTTCATACTGACCATCCGGGTGCACCCGTTCGGGGTGGAAGATGAGTCGGTCCTGTAGAAAATAGAAAACAATACCGATCAGCAAGTAGATCGCACCGATCCAGCGAAACCAACGGAACAAACGGGATTTGATCATAGTGCGAAGATCAGTATTTGAGGATGTCACGGATAAAATTGTGGTATTTATCGAAAAGGGGAAGATTGTTGTGTCCACCGCCCTCGATGCGGATCAGGGTGATTCTATTCGGATCTATCTGTTGCAACGCTTCGCTGTGTTGGATGGGAATGATTCGATCTTTTGTTCCGTGAAGGATGTAGGTATGGCATCGGACATTCTTCAGCCATCGGTCGGTACGAAGATGAAAGCGCAGTACCCAGCGAACCGGTAGCATCGGTAAAAAGCGCTCGATGACTTTGATGAAGTTCTGGTAGGGTGCATCGAGGATCAGGTAGCGAGGCTGGTTATCGGCTGCGAGCTTGGTAGCAAATCCACTGCCTAAACTCCTACCGTATACGATCAGGTGATCCTCCCGGTATTTTTCTTTAAGCCGGTCATAAACATATTGCATGTCACTGAGCATGTCGGATTCATTTCGTTTTCCGGTGCTTTTCCCGAAACCGCGATAGTCTACGAGCACTACATCATAGTTGAATCGGTAAAAGTCTTTCGCATATTTAGCCCATCCTTTGATGCTACGGGAATTGCCGTGAAAATATAGAACCAGTCCTTTGGGGTTATCTCGGAAAAAATGAAGGCCATTGATGCGGACGCCGGGTGCGACATCAAAAAAATACTCTTGGAAGGGGGCGTCGTATTTGAATACAAAATCTTCCCGAAGTTTTTCCGGTTTAAAAAGAAATCTTTCTTGGAACAGGTAGGCCAGCACAGAGAGTCCGGCGATAATCGCCAATGTGTATAACAGGATCTCCATGGCGGGAAATTACGAAATACAAAGGCTGGCGTAGGACTTATTCGACCCGCGTGAGTTTCAAGTTGGTGACAGGTGCCACGACTAGTGGGAATTTCTCAACCGTCACGTTTGCCAAGTCAAGTCCAAATCCTTTTTCCTCAGATAGGGAATGATCTTTGATCCAGAAATGAAATTTCATGATCACCCGCTCCATGAATGGTAGTTCATTGTCCTGGCTCAGGTATTTTTCCAATACGATAAACTGAAAATCCCCTACGGTCTGACTACTGGCCAAACTCTCATACCGACTGATGATATTCACTTCCTTATTGGCAACCAGATCCTCCACCACTTTACGGAACATCAGGTTGATGCGGGGTTGCATACGGAATCCCAGACGAAAATCGATGCGGATGATGTCGTTGGGGATGATGTGTTCAACTTTGTATTCGCAGGTATATGGGTTGTCGACGGTATCGATATGAACCAACCAATAGATGTCCGCGCGTTTGGGTTTCTTATTTAGGATCGAGTAGATGACCTTGTGTTCGATCTCTTTGGGATTGTTGGCACTGGTCATATATACCAGGTGCGTAGCGTATTTGGGAACGGTACGGTCGTTGCTGAGCTCCTGGATCTTGGTTATGTAATCCTCCAGCCGAACAAACTCAACGTAGCGGTTCTTGATCTTACGGGCCCTGAACCAAACATACATCACGGCAAAGACGCCCAGTCCGATGATCAGGGTGATGTATCCTCCGTGAAGGAACTTCACCATCAGGGCAATGAGAAAAGAGATCTCTACCGCCAGATAGGCGATCAGGAATAGGTAGATCCAACCAGATCGAACCCGGTGGAGGACAAGGTAGTTGGCAAAGAGGATGGTAGTAGCAATCATGGTGACGATGATTGCAAGCCCGTAGGCGGCCTCCATGTCGGATGACTTTCGGAAGTACAATACCACGGAAACACAGCCCAGGAACATCAAGAGGTTGATGGTGGGGATGAAAAGTTGTCCACGTGCCTCAGATGGATACTGAATCCGGAGTTTTGGCCATAGGTTCAATCGCATGGCTTCACTGATCAGCGTGAAGGCGCCGGATACCATTGCCTGGCTGGCGATGATGGCGGCACTGGTAGCGATCACAACACCCGGGATGATGAACCACTGGGGCATCATGTCATAGAAGGCGTTGATGGCAAGACTGTTTTTTATCTCAGGGGTGATGGTCAAACCACTACGATGTGCAAGCAGATTCGCTCCCTGTCCGAAATAATGGATCAGCAGACAGATTTTTACATAGAACCAAGAATTTCGGATGTTGCCTTTTCCGCAATGCCCCAGGTCGCTATACAAGGCCTCTGCCCCGGTGGTACACAGAAAAACAGCGCCCAATAACCAGTATCCGCCCGGATAAGTATTCAGAAAATGAATGGCATAATAGGGGCTGATGGCACGAAAAATCGACAGATCATCAAACACATGCACCACGCCAAGGATCAACAACATGGTGAACCAAGCGAACATGATCGGACCGAATAGGCTTCCAATGGAAGCGGTACCGAATTGCTGAAAAAAGAAAAATGCAGTCAGGATCGAAAGCACAATGATCACCACCGTGTTGCTACCATCTTGTATGCCGAGCGTGGGAAGTTCTTTTAGCCCCTCCACCGCGGAGGTAATGGAGATCGGGGGGGTGATGATGCCATCTGCGAGCAGGGAGGCGCCTCCCACCATGGCGGGTACGACCAGCCATTTTTTTCGGCGCCGGACCAAGGCATATAAGGCAAAGGTTCCGCCTTCCCCCCGGTTGTCGGCCTGTAGCACCAAGATCACGTACTTCAGGGTGGTCTGTAGTGTGAGTGTCCAAATGATACAGGAAAGGGTGCCAAGGATCAGGTCCTCGGTAATTACCCGATCGGAAATGATCGCGTTGAAAACATAAAGAGGTGACGTTCCGATGTCGCCATAGATGATGCCGAGTGCGATGAGCAGTCCGGCGGCTGAAACTTTCTGCGTAGTAGATTTCACAAAAGGGGACTTGATGCTTTGCCGCCCAGACAAATGATGATCCGTGTCATGAACATTAAATCGGGAACAAAGTTATATACAAAACAACCATACCAACCAAAATCAAACCAGTCTGATTTTAACCGGGGATTCACAAACAAGCATTCGGGTTTGATTAAATTTGAGGTCAATGAGCCATTCACTTTTTCTTCGTTCGTTCAAATTGTTGGGGTTGCTATACGCCACCCTGGGGTCGCTGTACGCACAGAAACTCGTTTATGCCGAACCCGACCGGGCCGACAACCGACGCATGAATTTCGAGATCATCGGCAAGGTGGGTCCCCATTTTCTGATCTACAAGAACGTTCGGAATCAACACTGGATCTCGGTGCTGAATAACGACATGGAGCAGGTGGGTAAGGTGCCTCAGGATTATCTGCCGGTCAACGATCAGTTGATCAACATCGATTTTGTTGCCTACCCACAGTCGGCCTGGATGGTCTATCAGCATCAAAAAAAGAACATTGTTTACTGCCTGGCTGCTAAAGTAGATGCTTCCGGGAATCGGGTTGGTGAACCGCTTGAATTGGATACCAGTCTGGTCCGCACCTCCTCTCCGCAAACGGTTTATACGACCTTGGTCAGTGAGGACCGTAAACGGATCCTGGTCTTTAAGGTCAATAGCCGAAATCGGCAATTGTTCAAGTTGACCACCTTTTTATATGATGATCAGCTGCAGTTGCTGCGCCGGTCAGATATGGCCATTCCCATGGAGGAGCGAGTTGAAACACTGGGCAACTTCACGATCGACAATGCCGGTAACCTGGCTTTTCTAAAAGTCCACCGGGCCGCCAATGAAAATGTCGATCACGTAGTCCTTTTTCATAAGCCCAGTGCGTCAGACGATCTTCAACTTTCTCCGTTGATGCTCAACCAGGTCTGGCTGGATGAGCCACAATTACGCGTCGATAATACCAACGATCGACTGTTGCTTTCTTCATTGGCCTATCTCGAGCGCAGGGGGCATGTAGATGGATTGCTTTTCTGCACCTGGGAACGATCACAACTCGAAGAACCCAAAACATCCTATTTCACCTTCCCCATGAATTTGCGTCAGGAAGCCAAAGGGGAGGCGAGCGTACGAACCGCTTTCAACGATCATTTTCTCCGACAGGTATCCGTGCGTAAAGACGGTGGATGGGTGATCGGTACGGAAAGTTATTATACCACCTCCCGTTTCAACAGCTGGAATCGGTGGGATTATCTGTCCGGTTCCCCCTATTTTTTCCCCAGTGTCTCTGATTTTTACTATTACTCTCCTTATTACAATCGCTATTTCTTCAATAACCGTCCTACCGGACAAGCCCCTGTTCGTCATCATGCCGATAACATCGCTGTACTCTCCTTCAATCGGGAGGGGCAACATGAATGGAGCTCCGTGATCAACAAGACGCAGTTCAATGATGAATCGGACGACCTGCTTTCATTTTACACGTTCATTGTCGGCGGACAACTCCACTATCTGATGAACATGCCCGAGCGTCGATTGAACCTGATGCAGGACTTTACCCTCGGAGCTGGTGGGGCACTGAATAAAAATCCCACCTTGCGAAATCTGGATAGGGGCTATGAGCTGATGCCCCGGTTCGCCAAGCAGGTAAGTGCCCGTCAGGTATTGTTGCCGTGTATCTATCGCAATTATCTTTGTTTCGCCAAGATCGATTACACACCCTAGTCGGTAGAGGTCTACTCCTTGATCGGAATTTTCAAAAAACGAAACCCGGGCAGTTTATTGCTGCTGTTGCTCTATGCGGTAGTGGTGAAATGGACGTATTTCTCCATGCCTCAGGTGGCTACCGAACCGTCAACCGGAGGCATTCTGTTTCAGCCAATCTGGAAGATGCTGGCCGAGGGACAGGAAACATCGATTCGGCTTAGGTGGGTCGGACTACTATTCAATTTTATCCATGCCTGGCAGTTGAACAGCATCATCAACCGGCACAAAATGATGGGTGCCGCCAATTTTCTGCCGGCTATCGCGTATCTGACGATCAGTGCGGCCTTCCCGCAGTGGAATGCATTCAGTTCCTGGTCGGTGGTAGGAGTGATCTTGTTGTGGATCTTTCAGGCTCAATTCTCACTTTATCAAACACCCCAGTCCAGAGGGGCTGTATACAACCGTTGTTTGGTATTGGGACTACTACCATTGGTAGAGCCCTCCTCTTTTCCGTTTATCCTTTGGGGTATTGTGGGGATCTGGGTCATGCGACCTTTTCGTTGGGCGGAATGGTGGGTGATGGTCATCGGCCTGCTGACACCCTACTATTTTCTGTCTATTTGGAAATACTGGAATGGTACAGCGGGCTGGTACAAGGTTTTTCCCCACGCATTTTTTCAATTGCCGGCGCTTGATGACCCGAGGGCTCTTTTTGTGATATTGGCCCTACTCGCGATCCCAACCCTGATGGGCATGCTGCAGGTCCAATCTAACCTCCGCAAAATGCTGATACCGGTACGTAAAGGGTGGACGCAATGGACAGTGTGGCTGTTCTTGGCGCTGGCCTTGCCATTTATCTTGGTACAAGACAATGACCCCGGCTACATTCTAGTATTGCTGCCGGTGGCAGCCTTTCAGGCTTGTTTTTATTTCTACGCACCCCTTCGGATCATTCCGCTTTTGTTTTTTTGGTTGGAGTTGGCGGCTGTGTTGTGGATCCAATACGGAGGGCGTTTCAGCTGATTCGAATGGGTTATCTTTAGGCCCTAAATCTTTTCCATGAAATTCGGAGTGGTCGTTTTCCCTGGTTCCAACTGCGATCGCGATATGTTTGACGCCCTATCGGTCGATCTTCAGCAGGAAGTACATTGGCTTTGGCATAAGGATGACCGTTTAACCGGCTTCACACCTGAAGATTGCATCGTTTTGCCGGGTGGATTTTCTTATGGCGACTATTTGCGTTGCGGTGCGATCGCCCGCTTCAGTCCTATGATGCAACGAGTCATCGAACATGCAGCTGCCGGCGGAAAAGTTTTTGGCGTTTGTAATGGGTTTCAGATCTTATGTGAATCCCAATTACTACCAGGGGCCCTGCTGCGCAACGCCCAACAGCAGTTTGTCTGCCGCAATGTACACATCACCGACCCGGAGGGACAGGTTTACCGCATCCCCGTGGCACACGGTGAGGGTCGATATTATGCAGACGAAGCCACCCTCGATCAACTCGAATTGAATGGTCAAGTATTATTCCGCTATTGCGATGCTGACGGAATGATAACAGAATCTGCCAACCCGAACGGAGCGTGCAGAAACATTGCCGGCATTCGTAATGCTGCTGGTAACGTGATCGGTATGATGCCTCATCCGGAACGAGCTTGTTCCTCGAGCCTTAGTAACCTGGATGGTAAATCGCTTTTCCGCAAGTGGATATTGGACGCTTCATTAGTAGGCTGACTTTAACAAACACATTGCACCATAATCTAGAATTTTACAAAAAAAACGGAATGCGATTGCTGATTTCTATTGCCATTGTATTGATCTCACAAGTTATTCATGCACAGAACCCGGTCAGCTGGCAGTTTCAGGCATTGAAGAAAGGGGAGCAAGAGTATGAGGTGATCTTACGAGCGACCATCCAGCCGGGCTGGCATCTTTACTCGCAACAGCAACCGAAAGATGCGATCGCTATTCCCACTTCTTTCCAATTCAACAACAATCCGTTAGTGGTTCGGTTGAAAAATGTGAAAGAGGTCGGAAAGATGCAGAAGTATACCGACAAAACACTGGGTGTGACGGCTCATCAATATTCCAATGAAGTAAATTTTATTCAAGCCGTCAAACTCAGGGCAAAAGTAAAAACGGCTATCACCGGAGAGATCGAGTATCAGGTTTGTGATGACGAGAAATGCCTGCCGCCTAAAAAAATCCCTTTCACCATTGCACTTAATGGATGAGACAGCTATTCGTTTCGATCCTGCTGAAACTCACCTGTATTGGGTGTGTCATCTTCTCCTCAACGGTTTTATTTGGACAAGGGGCAGATTCACTTTTTAGCTGGACCGTTACCGGACAAAAAACATCGCAGGG
>Ga0209229_10000995_pt1 | contig 11639 bp, 4 predicted proteins | sample SanBayMetagenome_FD_187466 | JGI IMG/M metagenome (GOLD analysis project Ga0209229, IMG submission 187466) | Freshwater and sediment microbial communities from dead zone in Sandusky Bay, Ohio, USA (SPAdes) (version 2) | ecosystem: Environmental > Aquatic > Freshwater > Lentic > Sediment | place... | reverse complement strand
GACGGTGACAGTTCCTGTGCGAACCAATGACCAAAGTATTTCCGGAGTTACGATCAGCGAGGTGATCGACCTGGATCCGAGCACCCTGGCGGTCGAATCGCAGTTGGTCGTTGCAGGCCAAGGAACTTGGCGAGTGGTCAACGGGAATATCACCTATTCGTTGCTTTCAAGCTATCGAGCCGATCCAAGCCCGATAAGCTACGCGATCCGTCCGACGGACCGAACGAATTTCTCGAAGGAGACCGGTACTGTTTCGATCGACTTCCCTGTGATCACAGTCGGCGATGGGAATATACCGGCTGTGTCTGGAGCAACCGTTGTCATTCCGGTTTTGGCCAACGACACCCTCGGGGATACCCCGGTTGCGTCGACATTAAGGTTTGCAAGCAACCTTGCAACCGACGGTGGAAAAACGCTCGTTGTTGCGGGTCAGGGAACCTGGAGCGTGCAAGGCGGCAGCATTCAGTTTATCCCGTTGGCGGGCGTCACAGCCGACCCGACCCCGGTCAATTACTTGGTCGATGACGATGAGGGGAATGTGTCGGCTCCGACCAGGGTGACCGTCACTTACATTCGATCCTCGCGGTTCGTCGTTCAGATCAACGATGGTTATGAAACCGATCGTCTTGGGTTTGACGTCGTCATCGTCGATAACATCACGGTGATCGATAACCAGCAAATCGACCTGGGGAACGGCGTGTTTGTCACCCCAACCCATGCCGATACCAACATGACCGTCGGTCAGATCGTCTGGTCCAAGGCAGCAACCGCAAGTATCCTACCGAACTTCACCCGAGTGCAAGTCGACGCGCGGAGCAAGCCGGTTCAAACAGGTAGCTTTGCCGACATCGCGATTACCACGACGGTATCTAGCACCAAACCAGCCAATATCGAGATCCGGGCCTCCGATATGGGCTTCTCGTTCAATGCAGGCAACTACGCCTTGGTCAGTCCGATCGGTGGAACCAACAACGGACAGGTCTTCTTCTCCGAAACCGTTGGGTTGGACAACCAAGCCTTCACCGGCGTGGCGGATCCGACGGCGGTAGGCAGTACCGCTTCGAACGCATCGCCAGGGACGGGTTTCTCCGGCCTACGCTCTGTATCTTGGAGCGGAACGAAGAACCTCTCCTTGGGTGCAACGACCGACGTTTCGCTGGTCAAATCGGTCAGAATCAAGCATGGTACAAGTTCCCGAACGACGCAAATGAGCGCCGGTGGTAAGATTTTAGATCTGTCCGAAACCACCGACTTGGCTCCTTACGTCTCCTGGGTTCTCCCATCCTCGACGTCCGAGGCAACACCTATGCCAGTCGCTCCAATCTCAGGCAATCGGCTCCAACGGCAAGACGATTTTGACCACGGACTGATTCTAGCAAGTCCGATCCACTCGAATGGGGCCGGTCCTAACAAACGCGATAGCCTGGAGGTACAAGCCTACGCAGGTGCGACAGAGGACTCGATGGACACCCTGTCGGCAGCGGATCTGCTCGGTGGGCAATCGGTGGATCAGGACGATTCAGATCCCTCAAAATCCAAAGAATCCAATCGTAAGTTGTTCCGCAAGGGCTTACGGTAGGTAGAATATGCGTTCAAATGAAGTTTCAGATTTCACACTAACCCGGGAGACTCAAATGCAATTGATGAGTGCCTACCTGGGCCCAGAATTGGGCCCAGGTTTGCACGGATGCAAATCGGTTGGGGCAAGGATTTTCGCCACGATTCAATTACTAGTTTTCCTAGGTTCGTTCTTAGCGTTTGTATGTCCGCAACAAGCCAACGCGGAGTTGTTGCTGTACATCAGAGAGACGAGGGTCGGAACTCCGGACATTGTGAATGCTATCCGGATACAGGATCAGGACACGGCCTACGATGATGATGAAGACATAGATTTTATTTCAGTTGACATCGAAACACTCAATGGCATTGACTTTCTTACTGGTCGCTGGGAGTTCACTGAGTTCTTGCAAGCATTCAGCACGTTGACGACGAACCTTGGCACAGGTTTGCCAGAACAAGTAGTCAACATCGAGTTTGGAGTAACGAAACGTACAAGCGATAACAGTCGCTTGGAAGTTCTCGCGACCTATAAGGGATCCAACGGAAATTCCAATCCAACTACGATTCAGATGTTTGGCGGTGGGCTTACAACCCAAGCAGATCCAGGTGTTACTTTTGTCGGGTCGTTTAGTCACGACGCATCTAAGGAGTTTTACACAAATGGATACGTGCCCGAGTCAACGGCTACGGACTTCGTTTTTGTTTTCCAGCCAGAAATTGAGGCGAATACCGTTTATCAAATTTTCGAAAATGGTTCGGAACCATCGATGCCTATAGATGGCGATTCTACCTATTCTCTAACCTTCGGGGTGCGCATCGACAGTCTGGGTTCGAACCAGAATTTTACGACAGCCTCTGGGTTGACTTATATCCTTCCCGAACCGGCTTCCATGGTCACTTGGGCCGCGGTGGTCGGCTTAGCGGGTTTTACAGCAAACCGAAGACGCAGAAACTGCAACAAGTAGGTCTCCGAAAAGTTCCTTATGTTTGAACGCAACAAGACCCGATTCAATTACCCATTATTGATCGGGTCTTTTGTTTTTGTCGCCCTCGCAGGACTTGCCGTCCTGTTCCTACACTCCAGACAACAAACCGCCTCGGTCGAGAAACTTGCCCTCAAAGCCAAACAACTCCTGAGCGATCAAGACTTCTCAGAGGCCTACGTCGCTCTGAACACCCTGGCAAAGTTCAAACCCGACGACCAAAGGATCAAAATCGATTTGGCGCTCTGCGCAGATCAAATCGCTGAAAACTCTCAGTCCATCCAAAATTCGATCCGGCTCAATATGGCCGCTTTGGCCATCTGCCAAGGCGACGCTTCCCTCGAAGCCGAAATCCCCGTCATCCGACGACGACTCGCCAAACGCTTTTCGGAACTAGGCAACTACGAAGACGCGATCGATCAAATCACCCGACTCGTCGGACCCGACATCGACCTCGAACTTCAAAGATACTACACCATCGCCAAAGTCAGACTCTGGCTCGATGGACGGGGCTACGACTTCGCCTCAGGCAACACCGGACAACTTCCAAACTGGTTTGCATCCCTGGTCCAATTGCCGCCAGTCGACCTGCTGGTCAAAACCCACATCGAAGCCCCCGAAGATTTCGAAGTCGCCGGTATCCTCGTCGATCTGTGCTTGGGAGATCCTGCGAAACTCAACGGCTCGTTCCTGGCTGGCGACTCGAAAGACTCCCTCAAAACCAGAGCCCAAGCCATCGTCGAACGACTGGTAACAAACCGTCCGGAAGATCCCTTTTCCTGGCTCCTGCGATACGAAATGTCCTCGCGCGACACCAAACTCGGAATCTCTCAAGACGACCTCGAAAAAGCTGTTCAACTAGGGGCCGACAATCCCAAAGCCCTCCTGGTGGCCGCAAGCCTTTATCTCGAACGCGCCAAACGCATCACTGGGCTTTCCAACAAACCTCAAAGGGAACAGTATCTGACCCGCTCTAGGGAAATCCTCGAGTCCATCAAGTCCATCACCCCCAACGAAACCCTGGTCTACTTAGACATCGGGGATATCTTCGCGCTCCAAGGCCAAATCGAGAAATCGATCGAAACATGGAAAAACGCCAAACGGGTCTGCTCCGATCGAGTCAGCCTCCTGGACTTTCGGATCGTCGATGCTCTGATCGGCTTAAAAAGACTTCCCGATGCTCTCGAAGCACTCCAAGAAATGGATCTGACGATCAACCAAGAACTCGCCTCCCTGAATCGATCCGAGCAATTCGCTTTTACCCGCCAAGGTCGCGAACACTGGTCCCGATACCAACTGGCAAACGGCGATTTTCCCGCCGCCATTGCCTCCTTGACCACCGTGATCTCCACCGGCAAGGAAATGGATACACAGAACCAAGCAGCCATTTACGCGGCTCTGGGCGAATGCTACCGCCAAATCGCCCAGTACGATCGAAGCGCCTCGTCGTTCGAACAAGCGATCCTGCTTGCCCCCAACGTCAAAGAATACCGACGAAAAGCCGCCAATGCATGGTTCTCCGCAGGGCGCTACAGCGAATCCTACAAGCAATTTATGCTCGTCGAACCCAAAGAAGCGATCGACTGGATCAAGATCTGCGAAGTGGCACTCGAATTGCAAAGATCCTCCGGTCAAGACCTGAACTATTGGTTCAGCTTTGATAAAGGTCTCTCCGAAATCAAAAGGCAATTGGCGCTCGACCCTCAAGCCTTAGAGAAAACTTGGTATCTCGAAGTCCTCCAAGCCGATTCCGACGTGATGCGATCGACCGACACGACCCGCTCGAGCGCAGTCCAAAACGCCGCCGATCGTCTATGGAACATTCTCGAAAAAGAAAACTTTTCCGCCCAGTCCGTGCGAGCGGCGATCCGCCGCTGGAAAGCTTGGAACCAATCCGACTACCTCAAAAAACTCAAGGACACCCTGGAAATCACAGGCGACAAAACGTTCGATGACCTAGAAAAAGCAGAGATTCTGGCCACCCTGGGCGACGAGACAAAAGCCAAGAAATGGCTCGAAAGCCAAATCGCATCGCAACCCGAAAACACCCAATTACAAAACGCCTTGGCTCGCTTGGAATTGAACAATGCCCCAGTCGATCAGGCCATCGATTCCATCAAAAAACTTAAACAAGACGGTTGGTTTATCGCCCGAAAACTCGCATGGAACTACCTCAAAAGCCCGTTAGCTCTGAGCGAAACCGAACAACGTGACCCTCAACTTCGCGCGGAACGACTCAAGCAACGCATGGGGGAACTCAAATCCCTCGAGGAGTTGCTCAAGGAATTCGAAGGCCCCGAAGGAACCGAATGGCGATACATCAAGGCAAGACGCCTTCTGGCCGAAGCCAACAACCAAGAAGATATCAATTCCATAGAACTCCTGGACTTAGCCGGCTTTCTCGATCGCAAACGGCCCGAATGGCCCGAAACCCATCTGCTTGCAGGACGTATCGCCGAAGGACAAGGAAATAAATCCCGAGCCATTCGCGCCTACAACTACGCTATCCAATACGGCAACAACGATCTCGATACCTACGAACGGTTAGTCAACCTGCTGTACCAACAGGGACTACTTACCGACGCTCGAGTTGCCATCGAACGCCTCGGAAACCGCGCCTTCGCATCCCAATCGATCAACGCAGTCACACTGGAAATCGAGAGAGAAAATCCCCAAGACCAACTCGCTATCGCTCAACGCGGTACCGAAATCCGACCCACCGATCCCATGGCATGGATCTGGCTCGGCCAAATCCTCGAACTCCAATCCAAAAATCTCGAACCGCAACTCCGCACCGAGCAGCTAGCCAAAGCCGAATCGATGCTCGACAAAGCCGCACAATTCGCAAAACCAGAAGACCTCCGAGTCGCCACCGCTCGCTTTAACTTCTATCAATCCTCCAACAACCAACAAGGACAACTGGACGTCCTGCATCAAATCCAACAAAACCAAAAACTCGACCCCGCCGTCCAATCGGTCGCTCTAGGCCAAATCTACGAAGCCCTCGGCCAAATCGAAAATGCGATCGACGCATACCGAAAAGCGATCTCGTTAGGTGCAAACGACCTGGAACTCCAAAATCGAATCGCTCAGGTCTTGATCAAAGAAAACCGACTCGAAGAAGCCATCGCTTGCCTCACAGAAACCATCGAAAGGCACCCCCAGGATGCCTCGACCCGACGTCGACTCGCTACACTCCTGGCCAATCGAAGCTTCGACGAAGACTGGGAAAAAGTCGCGTCGCTGCTCTCACCCAACGCTCAATCCAATACCCCCGAAGATCTGCGACTCCAAGTCATCTTGCTGAGCCAAAAAAACGACCTTGCAAGCCTCCAAAAAGCCCAAGTCCTCCTAGAGCGTATCGTCGAACTCCCAGGCGTCCGAACCGACGAAGACTACTTCCAACTCGCTTCGCTCTACCTGAGAAGTTCAAGGTTTTTAGAAGCTACCCCCGGCAGAGAAATCGAAGCGGCCCAAGCCACCGAAGCCGCAGGACGACTCCTCAAACTCGTCGCCTCGGGAGCATCCCCAAAGCCCGAAAACATCTACACCTACGCCAATTACCTCATCGGCCAAAAACGCTTCTTCGACGCCGTCGAGGAATCCCAAAAACTAGAAACCATCGCCCCCGATGCCTTTCCCACCTTCCTGCTCAAAGCCCGAATCACCAAACTCGAAGGCAATGCCCAAGGGGCTCTGAACATCATCCAAGCCTGGATCGCCGACAAACGACAACTCGAGTCATCGTCCAATAATCCCACGAAACTCGCAGGCTTCCTCGTCCAAGCCGGACAAGCTCTCCAAATCCTCGATGCCAACGAACAAAGCCAGAAACTCCTCCTCGAAGCCTATAAACTCGACAAACGGGCAGGGACCAACTACGTCCGCTCGATCCTCTTGACCGATGACACCGCAACTCGAAACAACGCCGTGCGTTTTCTCATGGATCAACTGAAATCCGAAGGCTCCAGTGAATCGGCAATCCTGCTGTCTCTCCTGGTCCGAAAAGGAGATACCGATGAGCAACTCATGACCCAAGCTCAAGCCCAACTGGTCAGTTACAGCGTCGAACAACAAGAGGACCGAAAACTCCTCCAGTCCCTCGCGGATCTTTGGGTCTGGCGAGGAAATGAATCCCAAGCCATCGAGACGTTCCGAAGAATCGTCCAAGATCGCCCCAACGATGCCGTTGCCCTAAACAACCTTGCCATGCTCCTTGCCGATGCTCCCAACGGATCCCAAGAAGCCATGCAATGCATCGACCGTGCAATCGCCCTGATCGGACCCAACCCATCGCTCCTCGACTCCAAAGCTTACGTCCTGATCCGATCCAACAAACCCAACGAAGCAATCGCCATCCTCAAAACCCTGCGCACCAAAAACGATTCGCCTTCGGTTCGATTCCACCTCTACCAAGCCTACGTCCAATCCAATGCCGTTGAACTTGCCAAGGAAATCCTCTCTACCATCGACCCGAAAACCCTTCGCAAAATCCCCCTGACCCAAGTCGATCAACAGGAACTCGAAAAAATCGAAAAGTCCCTCTCAGTTTCCCCCGAACAACCCGCATCTTAAAGACCTGCACACAACTAACTATCGACGACTAGCCATCAAAGCCAAAAATCACTGCGCCGTACTGCTAGATCCATGAGGCGAAGCCCCTATTCGCATCCCCTCGGGCAAAGGCCTAGCTGCACATAAACAACCCTCGCGGTAAAGCAACTCCTTGAGCTTGCGAAACTGCCCGAAACTCTCAGGATAAACCCAAACCGTCACCGTCGTGTGATTCGATCGAACCGCGTCGAGCTCCGATCGCAATCGCCCCCTAGGTCCCAAACTCTCCTCGACCGATTCACGGATCACCTCGGCCGTTGGCTCAAGCTCGAATCGCTCGAGCTCGACCATCTTGCCCATGGCCGCTACCCGACCATCACTCATAAGCCCACTCTTGGAAATCAATCGGTAACGCATCAGAAATCCATCGATAGGTCCAAGCACATCCTCGAATTTGTCCCGCTGCGAATTCCGCGATGCACTAGATCTGGCATTGATTTTGAGCTGCTCGATAAGAGTATCCCACGGGATCACACTCAATCGCCCATCGCGAATCATCACATGCAACTCCTTGCCAAATACCGTCTTGGCCATCGGAGTCGGTAAATGCTGCAAGGCGATGACCGTCTTTTTTACCTCAGGCAACTCACCTTGCTGTCGCTCAAGCTCCCCGAGCTGCTTTTCAAGCTCTGCTACCTGGGCGTCCTGCTCGAATCCCCTCTGGGTTTCACCGTCAAGCTCCTCGAGCCGCTTGTTTATCTCTTGCTCAAGGTGCGTCTTGCGATCCACCAACGTCATTCGCTCCGCATTCCGATACGCCGTCTCAACCTCGTAACGATGGAGCTGCTCGATCTGCGCAGCAAGATCCCGCTCTAGATTCTCCGCCTGTACCGACGGGACTGCCAAATCCTCGATCTTCTCGCGAACCTCCTCGCGCGCAAGCGTCTGGGCCGCCGTGTAACCCTTAGCACTGACGATCACCACCAAGATGATCATGATCCCCACGAGATTAGCGATCGTGTCCATGAACGCGTCTTCACCTACGGCAAACTGTTCTTCATCGCGTCTTGCCATCGATCATTCACCCCACTACTTGCGATTCTTAGGTGTCGTCAGCGGTTGAACCTTGATGATCACTCCACTGCCTTCCAACAAACGCTGCATACGCAACAAACTCTGCTCGGCATCGCCAGCTACTTGCACACTCAACGAAGGTACCCAATACCCCCCCGGCAAAGACAATCCCCAAGATTCGACCCGGTCTCGGATCGATTCCTGAAGCTCCGCCGAAGCCGCCTGCGGACCTTGCTCAAGCGAAATCTCCGCGTCGTACTTCCATTCCTGCCCCTCGCTGCACATGAGCCAACGGTCCTCTAGCACAATGATCCGGATAGGACGCGACACAGGAGTCGATCGGTTGTCCATTCGGCTCGTCGCCCAGTCCTTGCCCGCCGTCAAACTGATCGGCTTGAGATCGCTATCGGCACCAGAAGTCTTCTTCTTCGACTCACTCGCCGATGCACTCGCCGATGCACTCGATGCACGAGCACCAGGTAAACTCTCGCCCGCCTGCTGCTTGATCGCCTGCTCTTGCATCGCCTGCTCCATCTGCTCGTCCTGCGGAGACTGCTCAAGACTTGCAGCCCCCCCCGAAGACCCCGACGACGAAGCTGAAAATCGATTCGCCGAGGATCGCGCGCCACCACTCGTAGGACTCATACTACCCTCAACCTGCGAACCCCCACCCTGCGAACCTCCCCCCTGGGATCCCTCACCCTGAGCTCCCTCTCCCCCGGAACTGTCTTCCTCGGAACTATATCCCTGAGAACGATCTGCTTGGCCCGTCGACCAATCGGAAGCAACGGACGGTCCTGCACCCGAGCCCCCAAAACCAAGCTCCTTTCCCCCCGGAAAAACCTCACCCGACGGTCCATTGCGATCCGAACGAACAAGAGAACCCGCAGGCAACGGCTCGATCATCTCCCAACGTCGATCTTGCTCAACTCCAGAATCCTTGCCTACCTGCGATCCTCGGGCCATCGCCTCCGAGCGATTCTCGCCCCGAGACAACTCCGCATCGATCGAATCCCAGGTCTGGTCCGTTTTGGTGGCAAACGGATTGCGAGAGTACCTTGCAGGCAACGCCGCAACAAGCGCTCTTTGGCGATCTTTCGCTACATCCAAGGCCCGAACCAAATCGGTCTTCAACTCGGGAATCCCGTCAGGAAACGCTAACTCCATCTGAGCGTCGATCAGCTCATAACCAAATTGATCGTCCCAGCCTGACATCGCAGAACGCGCTAAGGCATAACTAGCTATCCCGTCAGGCCGAACCAACAAAAGAGGGTAGGGGGGGATCGTGATTCCATAGATCGCATCGCGCGACTGATAAGCGTTCCTCAAAACCCGCAAAGCCGCATCGAGCGGATTGCCTGGCCCATGCGGTGGACCCAGTTCCTCGATGCTTACCAGCACTCCCTCAGGTTGGATCACCACCCCTTGCGCCGTGCACTCTAGGTACACAGGTCTGCGCGTCGTGCGATTAGCCCCCTCATAAGGAATGATCGAAAACGCAGGTGTCTGGTCCTTGCGATTGGCGATCGCTTCGGCAAGCCTAAGCTTTTGCTCCTCGATCCGATCCTTAAGCTCTTCGATCCTCGAAGGATCATTCGCCTTGATCTCGGAGGACGCTTCCATATCGTCAAGCTTCTTCAAACGAGCTTGGGTCTCTAGAAGTTCCTTCTCAAGCCGCTCGATATGGTCCTCGGCACGGGCCAGTTCGCTCCGACGCAACTCGATCTGCTTGCCGACCTGCTGCCGCCTAGCTTGAAGCTCCTCGGAGATCGAGACCAAGTAATCCGATCGCTCCTGAGCCTCCTCGATCGCTTCGGTCAACTCGCTTTGCACCTGATTCCTAGCCGAGGCTCGCGAGTTGGTCACATTGATCACCAACAGCAAAACCAACGCGCCGATCACACAAAGCAATACCGCCAGGAATGGAAAGGTCGACGGTGCATAATCGTTTCCACGCCGCGATCGTTTGCTCATCCCGCTTTTCTTATCGTTGGGGAATCAAGCTTCAAAACCACCGCATCGCTCATGCCGTCGGCTTCGAGTCCCGACTGACGCCTTCGGACCGCCTGCCTCGAAATATGTCCCGATCGCTCCAACTGCGTGCTCAAGACCATCACGGCCTCGGTCAAACTCAATGCCGCTTCCTGAAATCGATCAAACTCGGTCATCCGCTCAAGCGTCGCTTGGATCGGTTGCTGCATGGCTTGGACCAACTGCGTCGAATCCAATAGCTTTTGCAAAAGCTCAGCATTCCGACTGACCTCCTGCTGCTGACGAAGTGCCAATCGGGATTGCTCGGACAAGGTCGTCTGCCATTGCTGCAATCGCCCGTCGATCTGCTGGGCTCCCTCGGTTTGCAAAACAGACAACTGACTCAAGCACTCGCGCATCGAATCGCGGTGCTCGGCCAAAGTCCCCGCCAATGCCCTTTGGATCGTACCGAGCGAACTCTCCGTCGCCCTGACACTCATCGAAGACCACTCCGATTGAGCTTGGCCAATCGACTCTCGCCACAAGCTCGCTTGCTGCTGGACCAAGACCTGCATCGAATCGATCAAACGGTTGGCAACTAGCTTCAACGACGCCTCTACGTCGCGCGTATCGCTATGCTCTCTATCCGATAGACATCGATGCATCGCCGATGCGGCACCTTGGTCCATCCTCCCCAAAAAGTCCTGCTCAGCACGCTGCACGAAAAACTGCATAAACATCGCGATCATCGTCAACACCAAGCCCACGGCTGTGGTGTCAAAGGCGACATACAAACCACTGGTCAATCCATTCATCGCCTCTTTAGAACCGCTCGCAAGCGCCTGGGCATCCATCTGACCGAGCGTGTCGGAAATACCAATCACTGTCCCCAAAAAACCCAACATCGGCATCGCCCAACAATGAATGCGAACCATCGCATAACTCGAATGCAACGCCTCAGCGTCGCGTTCCGCAAAACTCTCAAGATCTTCGTCCAATCGGACCGTCGATCGTCGCTCAACCTGTCGCATCAATAGCTGCCCAAGCCGCTTTCCATACCAGGACCTCGCCAAATAGTCCTTTTGAAGCTTCCACAACGCCTGCAGCGATGTCGCGCGGCGATAACCATCCATCGCAGGCTCAATATCCCACTCGGCACGATGATCCACCCACCCGTCGAGCACCAATTCAAGCGCATGGACCAGCCGCTGCTGACGCCCAAGCACCCAGAGCTTCTGTACCAAATAAACCGCTGCGGTCGCGAATAACCATCCCGAAGCGATGGCAACCCAATGGCAAAACGCATAGCGTATCATCAACGGATGACGAAACGGCGGAAGCAAAATCACAAAGTAAAACAAACAACAGATCGCCGATCCGACCACAATCGCCGGCAAAAGCGGTATCTCAAAGGCCTGCTCTTCTCGCTTCTTTGACTTGGTCAACATCCCTGATCTTCCTTCTTCCAGGACCCGTTGAGCCCGCAAGTGTTCCAAC
>Ga0209229_10000992_pt1 | contig 11645 bp, 10 predicted proteins | sample SanBayMetagenome_FD_187466 | JGI IMG/M metagenome (GOLD analysis project Ga0209229, IMG submission 187466) | Freshwater and sediment microbial communities from dead zone in Sandusky Bay, Ohio, USA (SPAdes) (version 2) | ecosystem: Environmental > Aquatic > Freshwater > Lentic > Sediment... | reverse complement strand
GCCTTTGCAATGGAGAACTTACAATTGATTAAGCTAGGGGCCACAACAACTGCAATTACTTATATTGCACTGTCAGTCGTGTTGGGTATTTTACTTGCTTTTTTAGGCTATATCTTATTCAAATAACGTGATGAATTCAAACAAAATCACCATGGAAATTTTTATTTACTTGCTCCTTATCGGGCTAGCTGCTGGATTTATGGGTGGACTAGTAGGAATAGGCGGTGGTGTAATCATCGTACCCGCATTGGTAATGATCCTGGGTATGAGCCAGCACCAAGCACAAGGAACATCCTTAATGATGATCCTCTTCCCTGTTGGAATCCTTGGCGTACTTAACTACTATAAACAAGGTTATGTCGACTTCAAATATGCAGGTCTGCTGGCCCTAGGCTTCTTTATAGGCAGCTATTTAGGCAGTAAGTATTCCCTTAGTCTGCCACAGCTAACAGTAAAAAGAATTTTTGCAATTGTAATGATGCTTTTGGCACTAAAGATTTTATTTATTGATAAAAAATAATATGGATTTTTTTGATTGTAGCATCCTATAATCAAACCATCTCTTTACTTGTCGCGTTTAATTGAACAATATTCCGATGCAACACTGTTGGATCTTTATAAAAAAGATAAGGATACCAAGTGGTTGGGTTATTTATTTGAACGATATTCTCTTTTGGTTTTTGGTGTTTGTATGAAATACCTCAAGCAGGTAAATGATGCGAAAGATGCAACACAGCAAGTTTTTGAGAAAGCCTTTGTTGAAATCAACAAGTACGAGGTTACCTATTTCAAAAGTTGGATTTACAGCATTGCTAAAAATCATTGTTTGATGCAATTGAGGGGCAAGGGACATCAAACAGTATTTATGGATACTTTACCAGAAGAGTTTGGAGAAGAGTTAAGTCCCATAGAATTATTTGATTCGAAAGATGACCTTCTTGAAAAACAAATAGAAAACTTAGGCGAGGCAATCCAGCATTTGAACCAAGAACAAAAAACTTGTATTGATCTATTTTACTTGCAAAAACTATCCTATAGAGACATTGAAGAAAAAACAGGCTTTAATTTCCAGCAAGTAAAAAGTCACATCCAAAATGGAAAAAGGAATCTCAGAATATTTTTAGAGCAAAAACAAAAAGTACCTGGTCATGAATAAAAATACTCCCCAACAAAAAGATTTTCGTCCTGGGGGACCATCGGTTCTTCAATATTTGAATAATAGTTTGTCTTCAGAAGAAAAAAGAGAAATTGAAGAAAGACTTTCGCAAGACCAAATGTTGGTTGATGCCATTGAAGGTCTACGTCAATTGGATGTAGATGAAGCAGCAAAAATAGACTTCCAACTAAAGAACTACATCAAGTATAAAGTAATAAAAAAAGTAAGCAAAAAAAACCAATTTGGGTTTCCTAGCTGGCTTTTGATGACAATAGTCATTCTGTTGCTGCTTATTTCAATTGGCTATTTCGTAATCACGCAATTACTCAACTAATTTATTCGCTACTTTATATTTACTACTTATTGGTATTGAATATAAAGAGGAATTGGCTTTAAGTTCAGCAATTCTTTGATGGTCAACAAGCGATGTGGCGCTTCTTTCAAATCATTTTTATAGAATATTTTGAAACCTGTAAATTGGACAGGCTCACGTTGAGCAAATAACTTGTAAGTATTGATTTTTCTAGCCGGAGAACCCCATCCATCCATATCAATAACATACTGAACCTCTGGCATTATTTTTATTTGCTTGTAATCCTTCATCATTCCTTGTGTAAAACGGTGTACCACAAGTATTTTAGGAGGCAAATCGTACTTCTTTACAAGATTAGTAAGATAGTCTGCCGCATAATTGATATCAACTGCATCGAAACTACCTATTACAGAACCTGGTTTTTGTCCCCCTTTCATTGAAAATTCAGGATCAATACCCAAATGTACTCTTGGATGTTTAAGGTACTTCTCAATTACAGGAATTTCTTCTCTTAGATTACTTAATCCTACTTGGATATCAAGAAAGACAATAGCATTAATTTCCTCTGCCATTGCCATAACCTTATCTATCTCTGAATTAGGCATTCTTAATCTATACTTTCCTGACGAACCAGGTAAACTTTGAGCAGTGGTAACGATGTAATGCAAAGCTGGAACCACTGGTGTTGAAGAATCAGCTTTTTCCCACTCACTTACCTCTTGTTTTAGACGAGCAAACATTTGCTTTTTAGGAAGCTCTCCTAAAATTCCCATTCGGGTTGAATACAGGTTTCCATAATATGCAATAACCCTGCTAAATGGTAGAATAGCTCCTACTTTAGGATACTGACCAGAAAACTTCCACTTTCCTGTACTATCGCCATTGGCCATTGCTCTCATCCGATTGGCATAATCATTTGAGTCAAGTGCAGGCTTTACTGGCTCCTCTGCTGGTCCATTTTTTGAAATCCTTTTTTCAGGATCGCTTTGTGCAGTGCTACAGGCAGATAATATTAGAAAGAAAAAAAAGTAGTAAACAAATGGCTTAAGGAACATGAATGGGGATTTCAACATTTATATTTATTTATTCAATTCTGTAAATACTTTTTTTACATCTTCGTTGGTCTTCATTTTTAGTTTACTCTCACGGATAACAGCAACAATCTTGTCTTTATAATCAGGCAAGGCTTCAATTAGGGAAGCTTCAGAACGCTTAATTTTTAACATCTTTCCAAATGCAACATCAAATACATATAACTCCTCATTTTCAGTAAAGGCTTTTTTAGATTGCCCACCATATCGATAAGAATCTGCTAGATAGGAAAACCTATAGGCAACAAAATGAAATTTTGCACCATCTTCAAGCACTTCGTAAAAGGTGTCTTTGAGTAGTCGGCCATTTACAGGATATCCGGATCTAAAATGGACTTCTTTTTTCCCACTTGCGGATGAATAGCTCATCCTAAAACTCATAATAGGATCATTAAACATAAATAATTCACCATCTCTATTAAAGTAAAGCTCATTTTTTTCAAGATTGAATTTCAAATCGATATTCTGCGCTACAGACCCATCTTTGAAATAGACCGTCCCTTTCCCCCACTCTTGGTTAAGCAATGGAGTTCCTTCAATATTTGAAGCATCTGGATTGGTGAAAGGTCTACCCCTGATATTGTAGGCCTCAACAAAGAAATTAGTAGAAACATTGCTTGAAATAGATTGACCTGTTGCGTTTACAGCCAGAAAAACCATCAAGGCTGTCAAACAATTTACTGTAGAAATAATAAATTTCATATTGAATGCTTAAAACATAAAAATACCAAAGAAATTGCAACAAGTACCTTAAAATCAATGCATGGGAATAATTAAACTACCTTTGTGAAAACATTAATACCTCTAGATTGGATTTTTCATCATTTAATTTTCATGAATCGCTCACTGAGAGCCTCGCTGCAAGCGGATATCAAAAGCCAACTCCTATTCAAGAAAAAGCCATTCCTGTTATTTTAGAAGGAAAGGACATCATTGCTTCTGCTCAAACCGGGACCGGAAAGACTGCAGCCTTTCTTTTACCAATTCTGCACAAATTATTATCAGAGGATAAGAACGACGATGATGTGCATGCATTGATACTTGTTCCAACTAGAGAACTAGCCATACAAATAAGCAGCCATCTTGATGGACTGACCTATTTCACATCTCTCAGCTCAATTGCAGTTTACGGAGGTGGTGATGGAGTAAGCTTTGTACAAGAAAAACAGGCTTTATCAAAAGGAGTAGATATTGTTGTTGCTACACCTGGTAAAATCATTGCCCATTTGAACATGGGTTATGTAAAAATGAAAGCCCTTAAATATTTGATTCTAGATGAAGCAGATAGAATGCTCGACATGGGCTTTTATGATGATATCATGAGAATTATTTCTCAACTGCCCTCGAAACGCCAGACCATCCTTTTTTCAGCAACTATGCCTCCTAAGATGCTTCAATTGGCTAAAACCATTCTCATTAATCCTGTAGAAGTAAGTATAGCACTATCCAAACCACCTGAATCGATCAATCAACAAGTATATTGGGTTTTTGACACACAGAAAATTCCATTGATACAACATATTTTAGGAGAACAACCCTATAAATCAGTATTGATTTTCTGCTCTAGAAAGCAAACAGTTAAACAATTGACTGCCCAGTTGCAGAGGAGAGGTTATGATGCCAAAGAAATTCATTCCGACTTAGATCAGTCGCAACGCGAAGAAGTATTACTTGGATTTGCTTCTAAACGCTTACCTATTCTTGTTGCAACGGATATATTGAGTCGCGGTATAGACATCGACCAAATTGAGCTAGTCATCAACTATGACGTTCCCCCTGACGGAGAGGATTATGTGCATAGAATAGGCCGTACAGCTAGGGCAGCAACAAAAGGAGCAGCTATTACTTTGGTGAACCAAGAAGATTTTATCAAGTTCAAAAGAATTGAAAAACTTATTGGCAAGGAAATAGAAAAGGCAGTCGTGCCGACTGCCTTAGGAGAAACTCCACAATTTCAACAACAACGATCTAACCCAAAAACAAAATCATCAAGCAATAAAAAAATCATCAAAATCAATCGTTCCGAAACACTACCACCCCATCAAAAACATCAACCATAACATTTTTGGTACGATCAACTTCCCCAGCTAATATTTTCTTTGAAAGTTGATTAACGATTTCTTTTTGAATCAAACGCTTTAGTGGTCTTGCACCAAACTGTGGATCAAATCCATTTTCGGCAAGAAAATCAACAGCGTATTTTGAGAAATCCAGGTTGATACCTGAAGATTGCACCAAGGATTTTAATCCTTTTAATTGCACTTCAATAATTTGCCTTACATCCTTTCTACTCAATGGTTGGAACATGATAATTTCATCAACCCTGTTCAAGAACTCTGGTCTAATGGTTTGTTTTAGCAAAGCCATTACCTCTAACTTAGCCTTTTCTGCTGCCGCATCAAGAGATTCAGGTTTTACATTTTCAAATGCTTCCTGAATAAGGTGGCTTCCAATATTACTGGTCATGATGATAATCGTATTCTTGAAATTCACCAACCTTCCTTTATTATCTGTCAACCTACCATCATCCAATACCTGCAGTAAAACATTCCATACATCTGGGTGTGCTTTTTCAATTTCATCTAACAAGACAACACTGTAGGGTTTTCTACGCACAGCCTCTGTAAGCTGACCCCCTTCATCATACCCAACATAGCCAGGAGGAGCACCTACCAACCTCGAAACAGTATGTTTCTCTTGGTATTCACTCATATCGATGCGTGTCATCATGTTTTCATCATCAAACAAATAGGCTGCTAATGTTTTGGCTAATTCTGTTTTACCTACACCCGTTGTGCCAAGAAAAATAAATGAACCAATAGGCTTCTTAGGATCTTGTAAACCCGCCCTGCTTCTTCTAATCGCATCTGCCACAGCTGTAATAGCTTCTTCCTGACCAACAACGCGTTCATGCAAATGTTCCTCTAGCTGCAACAGTTTCTCCCTATCACTTTGCAACATTTTTGATACCGGTATGCCTGTTGCCTTAGCAACTTGTTCAGCAATATCTTCAGCATCTACTTCTTCTTTGAGCAACCTGGTCTCAGTACTATTTTCCAATTCAGTCGAAAGAGTTGCGATCAGCGTTTCTTTCTCTTTTATCTTACCATATCGGATTTCCGCTACTGTTCCATAGTCTCCCTCACGCTCTGCTTTTTCAGCTTGCAATTTTAATCGCTCAATTTCTGATTTTGCCTGTTGCACTTTTTCTACCCACTCTTTCTCCTCTTTCCATTTAGATTTAAGCGTATCACGTTCTACAGCAAGATTTGCTATCTCAGTATTGAGCTCTTTCATTTTTACTTCATCATCCTCTCGCTTGATCGCTTCCCTTTCAATTTCAAGTTGCCTAATCAATCTTTCTAATTTATCCAACTCTTCAGGCATTGAATTCATTTCCAAACGAAGCTTTGCTGCACTTTCATCAATCAAATCTATCGCCTTATCAGGAAGAAAACGATCACTGATATAGCGATGTGATAATTCTACAGCAGCGATAATTGCTTCGTCTTTTATTCTTACATGATGATGTGTTTCATAACGATCCTTGATTCCCCTTAAGATGGAAATTGCATCCTCTACCGTAGGTTCATCAATTACAACTTTTTGAAACCTTCTTTCCAGTGCCTTATCCTTTTCAAAATATTTTTGGTATTCATTTAATGTAGTGGCACCAATTGCTCTTAACTCTCCTCTTGCTAATGCTGGCTTAAGAATATTGGCAGCATCCATTGCACCTTCTCCACCACCTGCACCAACAAGGGTATGAATTTCATCTATGAATAAAATAATTTCTCCATCACTTGCAGCAACTTCTTTTACAACCCCTTTCAAACGCTCTTCAAACTCACCTTTGTATTTTGCACCGGCAATGAGCTGTCCCATGTCAAGGGCATAAATCAATTTTGACTTTAAATTTTCGGGAACGTCACCATTTACAATTCGCATTGCGAGTCCTTCAGCAATAGCAGTTTTACCAACACCAGGCTCACCTACTAGTATAGGATTGTTTTTTGATCTTCTTGTGAGAATATGAAGGGTTCTGCGTATTTCCTCATCCCTTCCTATTACTGGGTCTAATTTACCCTGACGCGCCATATCGATAAGATTTTTCGCGTATTTGTTTAGTGTATCAAACTGGGTTTCTTGGGTCTGACTTTTTACTTTTTCACCCTTACGCAGTTCTTGTATGGCTTGTAGCAAACCTTTTTCGGTGAGTCCTGCTTCTTTAATCAACTTCGCTACGGAATCTGATCCGGTAAGAAGAGCAAATAAAATATGTTCAGGTGTTACAAATTCATCCCCAAATTTCGATAAGGAAGATACAGCCCTAAGAAAGGTGTTATTGGCATCTCTAGAAAGGGACTGTGCAGCTTCGCCTTCAGTTTTTGGAAGCTTAACCAAAGCTTCATTTAACTTTGCTTGGAGCACCTGTAGTGAAACATTATTTTTCTTCAACAGGTAATCTACTGGCGAATTTTTCTGTCCAAGTAAACTCTGGAGTATATGTTCAGTCTCTATATTAACGTTCTTCCCATTAAATGCAGCTTGTTGAGCTGATTGAACCACTTCTGCGGCTTGAATGGTAAAGTTGTTTAAATTCATATGATTAGATTTACATTGCATCCACAAATCATTAACCACAAAGGAAATCAGGTAAATATGGCAGCAAACCACTATAAAACATGTCTAAAATTCAGTCTGGGATTGATTTTCATGCTAATGTTGCAGTCCCTTTACGCACAACCTGATTTTAGTCAGCTAGAAAAAACATTGAAACAAAATGAAAAAACGCTAGGCAAAGACCTGGTGGTTGTAGTGCAAAAAGAAGGAAAAAATATTTTCCTGAAGGAGTCAGAAGATTTTAAACTTAAAATGTCTGCTCCAATTGGCAACAGCAGTAAATGGCTCACTGCTGCTTTGGTTATGATTTTTGTAGATGAAGGCAAACTCAACTTAGATGATCCTGTAAGCAAGTATGTTCCAGTATTTGGAAAATACATGAAGGGTTATATCACCATCAGACATTGCTTGTCGCAGACAACTGGACTAGATACTGATGCAACGGGAATAGTCAAGTTTACACAAAAAAGTAAGTTCAATACCCTTGAAGAAGAAATGGAATTTTTTGCTTCAAAAAAATTAATTGTCGATAATCCTGGTGAAGCATTCTCTGACGGCAGTTTAGGCATGAATATGGTTGGAAGAGTAATTGAAGTCATCACAAAAAAAACATTTGATAGAGTTGCACAAGAAAAATTATTTAGACCCTTGGGCATGAGGACCGCTTCATTTTATGATGAGGGTGGAAAGGCACCCAATCCATCTTCTGGTGCAAGTTGTTCAGCATTTGATTATTTGAATTTTCTTCAGATGATCATGAATAAAGGAATGTTCAACGGCAAAAAAGTACTCTCAGAAAAATCTGTCAATTATTTATTGGAACACCAATTCACTGAAGCTCGTGTAAGGTACAATCCTGAATTAACAAAAGGTTGGAACTATGCTGCAGGAAGTTGGATTGAAGAAGACAATGGCAATATTTGGCGTAACATTTATTCTGGCGCATCCGCTCAAGGAACTTGGCCTTGGATGGATTTAAAGAGAAAATATATTGGCATCGTTCTTCCTGTCTCTCCTTTAAATATTCAAAAGAGAGATCTATTTATGCAAATTCGATCTGGAGTTGAAGCAGCCTTAGACTAAAATGAGCTTATGCTAAGTTCAACTGCGCAACACACAAATACAGTCAAACACATTGCATCTGCAATGGGGTTTGATGCATGTGGTATTGCTGTTGCTAGAAGACTAGATGATGATGCTAAAAGATTAGAAAATTGGTTGAGCAAAGGTTTACATGGTGAAATGAAATACATGGAAAATCATTTTGATATGCGGGTTGATCCCACAGTCTTGGTTCCAGGTGCAAAATCTGTCATCACTCTTTTATACAATTACTTTCCTGATCAAATACAAGACCCAAAGCTCCCTCAAGTAGCTAAATACGCATACGGAAAAGATTATCATACCGTGGTTAGAGATCGACTGCATAAATTCTTAACTAGTCTAAGAGACTCTATTGGTCAAATTGAAGGAAGAGGGTTTATAGATTCTGCACCAGTCTTGGAAAGAGCGTGGGCCGTTAATAGCGGCTTAGGATGGGTGGGCAAAAATGGGAACCTGATTAACAAAAAAAAAGGATCCTTCTTTTTTATTGCAACACTGATCACAGATCTAGAACTTATTCCAGATCAACCTCTGGTTCAGGACTATTGCGGTACATGCACAAAATGTATTGATGCTTGTCCCACTGATGCAATTCTCCCCAACAAAGAAATTGCAGCACATCAATGCATTTCTTATTTCACAATTGAATTGAAACAAGCCCTCCTACCAAAAGCTTTTGAAGGAAAATCTGATAATTGGATATTTGGATGTGATATTTGCCAGGATGTATGCCCTTGGAACAGGTTCAGTCACCCACATCAAGAACAATCATTTTCCCCTACAGATGGCATGCTTAGTTTTACAATATCCGATTGGCTTAACCTCGATAAAGAAAAGTTCAATAGTATTTTTAAAGATTCTCCTCTTAAAAGAGCAAAATGGGAAGGGCTACAAAGAAACCTAAAGAATTATCAACTATCCGCTATTCCCAACGGAAAACCTTGATTGCAGCAGCATAAAGTACAATTCCCCAGATCAATAGGTATTGCAACTGAGGACCACAATCGGTCAGATGTGCCCCTTCAAAGGCAACATTCCTCATTGCTTGATTAAGATGTGTCAATGGAAGAATATTACAAAGTGGTTGCAACCAGCTAGGAAAATTCTCTACAGGAAAAAAAGTACCTGCTAATAAAAACTGAGGAAGTGTAACCAAATTCGCAAAGGGAGGAATGGTACTCTCACTTGTTGCTAGTCCGCTTACAATAAATCCAAATCCCATAAATACAATAAGCCCAATTAAACTCAGTACCATGAGTTCAAGGAAAGTGACCCAATCATTGATTAGTGTAAACTTAAACGCAAAATGTCCAATTGAAAGGATAACAACTGCGGTTATCATCTGAAAAGCTATTCGTCCTAATCCCTCACCAAAAACGATATAGGTTCTTTTGATAGGTGTTGCAAAAAAGCGCTTCAATACTAATGTCTGACGCAAGTTGAAAAATATAAACGCAACACCAAATACCCCCGCACTTAATAACGAAAAGCCAAGTTGTCCGGGTAAAATAAAGTCGATGGTCCTGTATTCACGACCAGGTAACGTCTCCTTTTGCATGAACGCATATGTCGGCCTTTGTGGAAAATTAACAACATCCAACTCTGCAATCACTTGCTGAATAATAGATTGTAATAGTCCTATTCGATCAGCAGCTGCAGTTGATGTTGTAATCTCTACCACATACTTAGGAAATGCATTAGGAGCGACTTCCTTGATGTTGAGAATAGCAGTTATATGCCCCTTCTCTAGTTCTTGCAATGATATTTTTTCCGGCTGGGTCTTGATCTTAAGGTTACTCTTTTCGAGTAACTTCTTGTACAGCTCATTTTTTGTTGATGACTCCTCTGCAAATGCCACCTTGATAACAGGTGTAGTGGAGCTCAAAAATCCAAACACAAGAATAAATATAATTGGGAATAAGAAGCTAAAAATGACTGCTGATGGACTTCTAAAGATAGATTTAAGACTTGCTTTGGCTATGGCCAACATGGCCACTAGTTGATTATACTGATGAGCTTTTCCAGACATTCAGCAAATTTAGTGAATTGAAAGCTCGAAAGGTATTCTTGCTTTTATTTCTCCCTTCTCATTCTTCAGTTCTTTCAAGCGAAGGAATATTTGGTATTCGTCGGAACCCAACTCCTTTTTTAATGAAGACCTGCTCAGTTCATCTGGATAAACATTCATGATGTACTCAAAGAATGATTTAGGTTCTGGATAAGATTTCACCCTATAGGTTTTTACTCCCGACATTTTTACAGCGGCTGCAATAGCCTCTTCTAATCCACCAATCTGATCAGCTAATTTTAAATCTATTGCTCTTTTTCCTGTCCATACCCTACCCTGTGCTATACTATCCACATAATTCAAGTCTAATTTTCTTCCCTCTGCAACTCTTGTTTTGAATGTCATGTATATCTTATCTACTTCATGCTGAATAATCTTTTTCTCCTCTTCAGTCAAGGCTCTCGTAATACTTGGAACATCTGCATACTTTGATGTAGCTACTCCATCAAAGGTTATTCCAAGTTTATTCTTCATAAATGAGGAGAAATCTGGGACAACAGAAAAAACACCTATAGAACCTGTAATGGTATTGGGTTGCACAAAAATTTTATCTGCATTGCAAGCAATGTAATAACCACCACTTGCTGCTACGTTGCCCATAGAAACAATTACTTTCTTTCCCTCTTTTTTAATCATTTCAATTTCGCGCCAAATGATCTCACTGGCAAGACTGCTTCCACCTGGAGAGTTTACCCGAAGAACAACTGCTTTGACTGATTTATCATACCTGATATTTCTTAAAAGCGATAAATATTCGTCAGATGTTATGGTTTCTGGAGATGGCTTTCCATACATAATATCCCCTTCAGCAAATACGAGAGCAATTTTATCTTTTGCATAATCATCAGAAAGGTCTGCACCTTTTTCATAATCCGGGAGACTTACAAAGTTTATCTTATCCGTTTTGGCTAATCCGAGTTTGGACTTGATCTCTTGCTTTACTTCATCGTCGAATTTTAGTCCATCAATGAGCTTATATTGCACAGCTTTTTCAGGTGCGTCAATTCTAAATTGTTCAGCATACAGCTTCAAAGAATCTGCCGACAAACCTCTGCTATCGGCTACTTTAGTAAGCATTTCTGTATACAAATCATTTAACCATACCTGTGTTTGCTCTTTATTTGCTGCAGTCATGCTCGTCTCTCTAAAAGGCTCAGTAGCACTTTTGAATTTACCAGCATAAAATATTTGAGGCTTGATTTCTAACCTATCCAGTAAGCTTTTAAAAAAAACATATTCAACAGACATCCCCTGCCACTCAAACATTCCTTTAGGGTGACAATAAATTTT
>Ga0209229_10000991_pt1 | contig 11649 bp, 1 predicted proteins | sample SanBayMetagenome_FD_187466 | JGI IMG/M metagenome (GOLD analysis project Ga0209229, IMG submission 187466) | Freshwater and sediment microbial communities from dead zone in Sandusky Bay, Ohio, USA (SPAdes) (version 2) | ecosystem: Environmental > Aquatic > Freshwater > Lentic > Sediment | place... | reverse complement strand
GGCGTATTCGTCGATGGTGCTCTGGCTCGTGATCGTGACCGTGTTGGCCGTCGTCGCCGTACCGGCCGTGACGCCGCCGGAGCCGATCAGGATCGCCCCCGCCCCGGCGTTCTTGATCGCGATGTTGCCGGAGGCCGTCTTCACGCCGTCGAGGATCAGATCGTCGGGACGGTCGAACCTTACGTCCAGGGCTGATGGGCCCGTAGCCTCGACGATGAAGTGGTTGACGTCGTCCACTCCGGTGAGATCGGTTGCACCGGGGAACTGGGCCGCGGTGAGCGAGAGCGTCTCGGCCTGCATCTTGCTTGCGGGGACGATTGTGATGCCCCGGGAAGCCCGCAGTGAGATGCTCGACGCTTCGCCGAACGTTCCCCCGCCCACCTGGAGCGTGCCTGCGACGAGGTCGCGGCCGGCCGCGAGGACGACCCGGCCTTCGCTGTCGGTTACGGTAACGCTCTGGGCGTCGAGATCCGACTGCACGCCGGTGGTCTGGACGTCGACGACATCTACCGCGTCGACGTTGAGGGCGATCGAGCCGCCAGCCGTAAGGTAGATGCCCTGTGCGTCGAGCGCGCCGGGAACCGGCACCTTGGCGACGGTGAGCGTTACGGTGACACCGACGCCCGGGCTCCCGATCGACACGCGGTTTTTTGCGGTGCCGATCGAGCCCACGACCCCAGAGGATGCCGCCGAGAGATCGATCACTCCCGCCGTGATGCCGACCGTCGCAGCCACGCCGTCGTCCACGATGTCCTGGGCGGCGACCACGGTGACCCAGCCATCCGCAACGACTTCGCCGAGCGTTACGCCGCCGCCCTGGGCGTCCAATACGACGTCGCCGAAGGCAGAGCCTGCGAGAGCCTCGACCAAAGTGGCCACGATCGAGCCGCCGGTGGACGTCACGAACACGTCGCCGTCGGTTGTCTTGATCGACTTGAGCGTGGTGGAGTTGTCGGCCGTGAACGCGATGTTGCCCGCCGAGAGCCGGTAGGCCGAGATCACCGGGATGTTCCGATACAGCGACGGGTCGGGATTTCCCACTCCATCCACGACATCGTCGGCCGTCCAGTTGATCTCCGCCGCCAGCGGAGCGATGCCCGTGATGACGCCGGAGTTGAGCACTGTCGTGCCGTCAGCGGCAAACTCGGCGGCGGTGAGCGTGACGGCGTTGCCGGCTGCGACGACCGTGCAAAGTGTGATGTCGCCGCGGGTGGACGTGACCGTGGCGTTTCCGGTCCCGCCGGCTTCGAGTTGCTGGACATCGATCTTCTGCGTGGTCTCGAGCGTCACGTCACCATCGGCCGTCAAGACCTCCGTCACGACGAGGCCGCCCCATGAAGTCGCCAGCGGATCGATCTCGGCGATGTCCACGTCGTCGATCTTCAAAGCCCCCGTGCCCGTCACGACCGCCTCGAGCGACTGAATGCTCGTCCCGAGGTCGATGCCGGCCGCGGCTGAGAGGATCACGCTGGGTGCCGTGACCCGCGAGGTCGGATCGAGCGCGAGGTTAGCGCCGCTCTTGATCACGCCTCCCGACGAGGTGATCGTGACCGACGAGTTTTCGGCGCGGACGAGCGAATCGACCGTGACGTTCTTGGCGGCCGCGAGGAGGATTTCACCAGTGCCGGCGACAGTCGTCGTCCGGATCATCGCCCTCGTGACGAGGCTGCCGCCGCTCGACGTGAGCGAGACGCCGGAGGACGACTGCACCGCGGAGGAAATCGTGAGGTCGACCGCCGACGCGAGCGAAAAGGCTCCCACGGTGTCGATGGCCGCCTGCAGGTCGATGGTGCCGGTGTTGGAGATGGCGATGTCGCCTTCAGACGCCGACACGGCATCGAGCACGAGGGCCGCGGACTTATTTTGGATCGTGATGCCGTAGTCGAGCGGTGTGCCGGGCGCGGACGTGATCCGGAGGTTGTCGACGGCCGTCTGCAGATCCACGACGCCGTCGGAGCCGCCCGGAACCTCGTTGGCGAGGTACACGATCAATTGGTCGGCCGTGAGTTTGCCCGTCTGCACGCCTGTGGAAGCCGAGCGAGTCGTGAGCGTGCGGGCCGTCACGGCGCTCGGCGCGAGGCCCGACGGCATGATGAAGTAGGACTGATCGGCCGCATTGATGGTACCCACGATCCGGGCATCGGCGTCCTGGAGGTCCATGACCAGCGCCGAGGCAGCGCCGGCGCCATTGCCGATCGATCCTCCAGCGTTGAGGTTGAAGGCCGTCCCGGAAACACTCGCCGTGACGATCCCCGGGACAGTGACGGTTCGGTTAATGGCAATGCCGGCGGGAACGACGTTGTTGGCCAGGTTGTCGGCGCCCACGGCCGACATGAACGTGATGTTGTTTCGACTTGCCACCGCGGCCTTGATGGACATCGATTCGGCTGCCAGGTAGATCGCCCCGCCGACCGTCTCGGGAGAGGTGGCCGCGTCACCCTGGTATCCGATTGCCCCGCCGCCGGCGCTCGCCTCCACGATCAGCGGGGCGCCGATGTCGATCTTCGAACCGCTCAGCGACGTGCCGCCGTCGGTGAGATCGACGACGAGCGACTTGGTGACGTCCTGCGAAGCACCCACGATGGTGAAACTGGGTCGATCGGGGCCATCGACGAGATTCGTCGTGCGAACGTAGATCGTGTCGAATGCGGCGGTGAAGGAGGTGAACTGGGCGACGGTCGGGGTCGTCGCGCCGGTGTCTGGGTCTTTGGTCTGCAGCGAGTAGGGGGATCCAAATGACGACGGGATCGTCACGATCGGGTTTGAGCCGTCGGCCTTGGTCGAGAATGTGTAGTTGCCGGCGACGACGCGCAGAAAGATATCGGCGCCGTTGGCCTCGTTCACCAGTGTCAGCGGGTTGTCCACGACGCTGCCGTCGATGGTGAGCACCAGCACGCCTTTTTCAGTGTTGCCGTATGTGTTCGTCGCCCCCGACGTGCCGAAGGTGGGCGTGGTCGTCGGCGCTCCCGGCGCCGTGCGGATCCAATCCTCCACGTAGCTCCACGTGACGCCCGTGAGCATCGCGCGGGGCTCCAGCTGTTCGCAGGCGGCAGTGCCTACCGTGCGGTTCGCACGCGGGCGACGGCGGGCCGAGACGGGCCGGGTGCGACGGGACCACGACTGCGGGAACTCGTACACAAGAGACATGGCGCACCTCGCTGCGGCGTCGTAAGGACAAGTCGGCTCAAACCACCCAAGAGTCGGGGGCGGAGTCTACCGGCGGGCCGCCGGCCTGCAAAGCGCCGCCGCGGCAACGAGCGCAATTTTTTCAGAACCACAGCGCCGCTCGCGAAACGCGACGGCGCACAGCGAACCCACCGGCCACAAAAAGACGGTCAGGTGGGCAGAAATTGCTGGTCGCTTACACCCTGACGAGCGGCCGCACCGGCGCGAAGGGCGATGTGGCGGTCGTCGAGGAGCGGGTGGCCGTGATGGGGGCACCCACGAACACCGCCGACGCCACGCCTGCAGCGTTCTGCTGTGCGATCGTCATCGAGAACGAGGCGGTGGCGCCGGTGGCCGGCACACGGCCGAGGTAGACACGGCCCTGGTCGGTGCCGGTGTAGACGTGCACCACCTGGCCGGCCGTCAGGTTGCCGATCGTGACCGTGAGCAACCCATCGCTCGCCCGCCGGGTTGCCGAGGTGACGGTCGGCGCCGTGAGGGCGGGGTTCACGATGCCGCCGAGCCTGTTGCTCGCCATCGAGTTGCCCGCGATCTGCGCCGATGCGCCCGCGAGCACCTCGACGCCAAACCGGGCGTTGGAGTTGATCGTGTTGGCGTTGGCGCGGATCGTGGCTTCGACCGTCTCGCTGGCGGCGGAACCGACGACGGCCGTTCCAGCCGCCACCTGAACGCCGCTGCCGGAGTTGCTCGTGATCGCGTTCGTCGTGATCGTCACGACGCCTCCTCCGGTGCGGGACGAGAGCACGCCGGCACCCCGATTGGCGTTGATCGTGTTGCCTGTGATCAAGAGGCCGTTGGCTGTGGCGCCGTTGACCTTGATGCCGGCATTGTCGCCGGTCACGTTCGCCGTGCCGTTGCCGAGGATCACGTTGTTTCGCACGACGTTGCCCGCGCCAGTCGAGGTCACCAGCACACCGTTGCGGGCGTTGCCGAGGCCGAGGGCGTTGGTGTTGGTCGTGCCGATGAAGTTGCGGTCGGCCACCGCTGTGCCACCGATCGTCACGTTCGAAGACGATCCGTTGACGACGACACCGTTCGCCGTGTTGCGAGTGACCGTGTTGCCGGCGAACGTGACGTTCGACGACGTTCCATCGACGAGAGTGCCCGTGGCATTCAGAAGGATCTCATTGCCCCGGATCGTCGTGCCGCCAATCGTGTTGGTGACGCGAACGCCGGCCACGGAGTTGTTGGCGATGACGTTCGCATGGCTGGCAGTCGCCCCACCGATCGTCGTGCCGGCCCCGGCACCGCTGAGATCGATGCCCACCTTGTTGCCCATCGCCTGACGGGCCGAGTTGGTGCCGATGAGGTTGCCCGTGATCGTGGCATTCGTCACGTTGGTGCCGAGTTTGATGCCGGCTTCGGTGCTCGAGACGACCGTGTTGCCGGTGATCGCGAGATTGTTCAGCGGCGTACCATTGCCAGTTGCCAGGATGCCGAAAGTGTTCGCCGACACGCGGCCCGTGGAACTGATGCCGAACAGGTTGTTGGCGATCTTCACGTTGTCGGCCGAGGGGGACAGGCTAACCGCCGCCCCGCCGGCCTTGTTGAAGCCGTAGAACGCGAAGCCGCGGATCTCGCTGTTGTCGGCCGTGCCGGAGAGTGCAAAGCCGTTGATGTTGGAGCCGCCGAGTTTCGAGCCGTCGATGTCGATGGCGCGGCCCGAGACGATCGTGCCCGAGGTGAGGTTGAGCCGCTGCGTGCCGTCGAGCGTGATTCCCTTCGTGATGTTCAACGTCGAAGAAAGCACGATCGGGCTGGTGAGCGCGGCGGAGAAGGCGACGCCGGTCGTGCCGCCCCCCGTGACGGTCGCAGTGCCGGCGGCGGCTACCGCCTGCGGGAGCGAGCCGACGCCGGTGGCGGCGCCCGTCGAAACCGCGAAGGTGACGGTCTTGTCGGTGTTGTAGGTGACGGTGTTTCCGACGCCCGTCGTCGGCGACGCGACGACCACGATCGGCAGGCCGCCCGGGCCGGGGTCTGCCTTCGTCTGCAGCGTCACGTTGCCCGCGGCGGCGAGCGTGAGGCCGGTGGAGGTGCCCACGAACACGGCCTTCGAGCCGAGAATCGTGAGGTCGAGGTTCGACCGATTGAGTGGTGCGGCACGGTCGGTGTCGTTGCCGAAGGCGTTGGCGGTGACCGTCGAGCCCTTCACCGTGGCCGTGACGTCGCCGCCCGACGAGGTGAGCTTGATCGAGGCCGCCGTGATGTCGGCGACGGTCCCGCCCGACGTGCCGTCGAGGCCGCCGGTCGAGGAGAGCGTGACGGAGTCGCCGTCGGCGGCGATCGAGCCCGGCGCGAAAGCGATCTTCTTGTTGATTCCGGTGGCGGTGATTGCAACGTTCCTGCCAGAGCCGATCGCCTGGACGTTCGTGACCGTGATCGTGTCGTTGTTCGTAACTGTGACGCCGCCGTTCGCCGCGGTGATCGCGGCGAGCGTCACGGCCCGGCCTGTCTGGGTGAGGGCGATGTTGCCCGCAGCGGTCGAGGCCGTGATCGAGTTTGCCCCCGTGTTAGCCGTGATCCCGGTGGTGGCTTCGAGCGTCACGGTGTCGGCCTTGATCGAGCCGGCTCCGCCCGTGATCGCGCCCTTGGTCACGGTGAGCGACACATCGTCGGTTGCCGTGTTGCCCACGACGAGTCCTGCGGCCCCGATCGCCACGCTCTTGTCGTTGCGGATCGTGATCCCACCGCCGGCCTTCGTGGAGGCCGTGAGCGTCGTCGTGGAGGTGTCGACGTCGATCGACTGGCCGGCCTCGAGGAGCTTCATGGCCACCGCGCTGCCCTCGATGGCCGTGCCACCGCCGCTGAGCGTGCCCTTGGTGAGCGTGAGGGACACGGTGCCCGCCGCGGCCTTGATCCCGTCGGGCCCGACGGCCAGGCCGTCATCCTCGAGCACCGTCACGTTGCCCGTGGTCGCGGTCGCCGAGAGCGTGCCCACGTTCGTCTTGATATCCATCCCGCTGGTCGCCGTGACAGCTGCCGTTTCGGTAGTGAGTTTGCCGGTGCCCGAGAGGATCGAGCCCGCAACAGTGAATTTCACCGCCCCTCCGGCGGCGGTGGCGATGCCGCCCGTGCCGATTTTCGTGTTGCCGGTCTGGGTGATGTCGATGGATGACGTCGCCGAGGCGACGAGCTGCCCCGCCCTGGTGAGCGCGGTGATCTCGTCGTCCGCGGAGAGAGTGACGCTCGAGGCGGCGAAGATCGTGCCCGGGTTCTCGGCCGGGTCGGCCGGCTCGCCGATCGCCCGGCCATTCGTCTGGAGGGTCACCGTATTGGCCGTGTTCGCGGCACCGGCCGTGATGCCCCCGGCACCGATGAGGATCGAGGCGTCGTCGTCGGGAGTTCCGGCCGTGGCGATGTTGCGGATCGTGATGTTGCCGCCGACCGTCGAGATGCCGTCTAGCGTCAGCGGCTTGACCCGGTCGAACGCGAAGTTGACGCTGCCGGCCGCGGTGGTGGCCGCAGCCTTGAGCCGCGCGAACGAGTCGAGGTTCGTGACGTCGAAGCTGCCGTCGAATGTCGAGGCCCTGAGCGAGAGTACCTGGGCCTCGAGGATGGTGTCGGTGCCGACGCCGTTGGCGTTCACGATCCGGCCGCCAGCCTCGAGCGAGATGCTCGACGGCTCGCCGAACAGGCCGCCCGCCACCTGGACGTCGCCGACGACCAAGTTGCGCCCTGCGAAGATCACGGCCTGACCACCCTCGTCGCTGAGGGCCACCGTCTGGACATCCACGTCGGTGGCGGCGCCGGTCGCCCTGATGTCGACGACGTTGACGGCCTCGGCATTCAGCCCGAGCGTCGACGATGCGCCGATGTAGACGCTCGAGGCATCGAGGGCGTCAGGGTAGTCGAGAACCGAAGCCTTGGCGATGGTGAGCGCCACTGGAATGGCTGCCGAGACGCCAGCCAAGGTCACGCGGTTGTCTGCCGAGCCGATGTCGCTGGCCACGCCGCCCGTCGCGGCGGAGAGGTTGATCGTATTGGCGGTGATGCCCGTGGTGGTGGTGTCGCCGTCGTCGGCGATGCCCTGTGAAGCGAACACCGACACGACTCCGCCGGGCGACGTGGTGGCGACCGCCCCGAGCCTCACGTTGCCGTTGCGGGCGTTGAGCACCACGTCACCGGCACTCAGACCGGCGGTGGCGACAACGCCCGTGGCCACGATCGAGCCGCCAGCCGACGTGACGTTGACGTCGCCGTCGGTCGTCTTGATCGACTTGAGCGTGGTGGAATTGTCGGCCGTGAAGTTGATTCCGCCTGCCGAGAGCCGATAGGCCGAGACGGTGGGGATGTTGCGGTAGAGATCGGTGTTGCCCGGCTCCAGGCCGATCGGACCGGCGAGGCTGACGAAGCCGCCCGCCGGCAGCCCAAACGGCTCGAGCGAGAGCTTGAACTCGCCGGGGACCCCCGTGGAATCGATCACGTAGTACGACACGCCGAGTTCGAAGCCTTCAGGCACCGAGGCCGGGGGGCCGGTGAAGTAGAAGAGGTCACCGTCGGCGACGGCGTCGAACGTCGTGAAGAAACCGGTCGACCCGTCGTAGTTGGAGGCCGTGATCGCTGTCCGAGTGGCATCGTCGACGACGTTCGCCGCCGTCCAGTTGATCTCGCTGGCGATCGGGGCGACGCCGGTGATGAAGCCCGAACTGAGCACGGTCGTGCCGTCGGCGTCGAATTTCGCGGCCGTCAGGGAGACGGCGTTGTCCGACGCGACGATGGCGCTCTGGAGGGAGATGTCGCCGAAGAAACTCGTCAGCGACACGGGGCCGTCGGGAACGAGCGTGCCGTAGAGTTTGCCCTGGGCCGTCTTGCCCTCCTGGGCAGCGAATGTCGAGATGTTCGAAAAGCCGTTCGCATTGGTCTCACCGAAACGAATCGCGAGTCGGTAAGGGCGTCCCTGAATGGTGGAACTGAGGTTGCTCGTGAGATTCGGAAGGAAGACCTGGTCGGCATCAGCGTTCGGATCGACGCCTAGGTTGGGCGTGTTGATCATCTGCAGCGTGTACTGCGGCGTGACATTCAACCCCAACGAAGGGAAATTGAGGTTGATCCCCATGGAAATCGAGGTAGCGGCGGTGTCGCTGATGATCGTGCCATTGAAATAGTCGATCGTCCCGAGCAGGAACTCCTGATTCGGGCTGACGGCACTGATCGTCGCCGGGGTGAATTGGAGGCTGCTGGGCGGAGAGGTCGTTGGAATAGGAGTGCCCCAAGAGAAGAGGCTATTGCTTCCCCCCGAGGGGAGATTTGTGACGAGATTGGGCCCCCCAGCCGGGCTGCTGAACAGGCCGGTCGATGTGCCCGTGAACGTCGTCCCGGATCCCGTGTTGGTCACGATCCCGGGGCCAACCACCACCACATCACCCGTCGACGACACCGTCACAGCACCGCTGGCCTGGACGGAATTGATCGTGAGGTCCTTGGGCGTGCTTGGGGAGGCAGCCTCGATGTTCGATACCGTCACGCCCCCGGCGGACGTCGTCTTGGCGATCAAGTTGCTGATACTCGTGCCGACGTCGATGCCGGTGGCCGCGGTGAGCGTTGCGCTCGGGCCCGTGATTCGCGAGGTTGGATCGGCGGCGAGATTTGCCCCGCTGAAGATCTTGCCCGTGGAACTCGTCACGTACACGCCGTCGCGTTCCGCCTCCAGGAGCGAATCGATCTTGATGTCTGTCTTCGCGGCGACGGTCACCTTGCCCGTGTTGGTCGTCGTGTTGGCGGTCTGGATGGAGGCGGCCGTGGTGACGCCGCCGTTGGTGGACGTGAGAGAGATGTTCCTGGCCGACGTGATCGCAGAATCGACCGTGAGGCTGTCGAAGGCCGCGAGGCTGAAACTGCCCTCGGTGACGATCGCGGCCTGCAGGTCGATGGTGCCCGCGGACGTCGAAAGCGAGATGTCTCCCGCGGACGCCGCGACGGCATCCACCGTGAGATTCTTGTTGTTCTTCACCGTGATCACGTTGTCGAGCGGGCCTCCTCCCGAGGCGGTGGCCGACGTGATCCGCAGCCTGTCGGTGCTCGTCTGCAGGTCGACAAGGCCGTCGATTCCGGCTGTGGGCGCGTCGTCGTTCTCGTTGGCGAGGTAGACGATCAACTCATTCGCAGTGAGCAGGCCGCTCTGGACGCCAGAGAGCGGCGACCGCGTGGAGAGGGTGCGCGTCTGTGCGTCGGGCGACGCCAGCTGGGAGGCCTGCATGAAGTAATACTGATCCGTGGCCAGCACCTTGCCCGGGATGAACACGTCGGCATCTGTCGCGTCGACGATCACGCTTGCGGCCAAGCCGGCGGCACCGCTGCTCACCTGGCCGCCCGCATTGATGTTGAATGCCGTGCCGATCACCTCGGCGCTGAAGTCGCCGCTCGTCGAGACGCGGCCGTTGATGTTGACGCCGCCGGCGTTGAGCGAGCTCGACGCACCGAGCTCCGACACCATGTAGATCGGCTGGCCCGCATTCACCGAGATACCGAACGAGCTCACGGTGATCGACTCTCCGCGGAGCAGCACCGAGCCTTCCGGAAGGCTTCCGCCGGGGAAGACTCCGGAGGGGCTGGCAGCCGGCATCGCGGGCCCAGAAGGCGTGGCGAAGCCTGCGATCGTGCCAGACGGGCCGATGTCGTCTCCGCTGACATTGATAGCCACGGGCGCTCCGATCACGATTGACGATCCACTCACTGGCGTGTTGGTGGCGCTGTCGTTGAGGTCTACGAGCAGCGACTTCGTGACCGTCTGCGAGGAGCCGATGAGCGTGAACGATGGCGAGTTTACACCGTCGGTCATGTTCAGCGCGCGCACAAGAATTGTGGAGAACGCGGAGGTGTTTGTTCCTCCAAAGAGGCTTGTGCCGGGTGTTTGGATTGCAGGCGGCGTCACAACCGGACCTGGGTTTGTGGTCTGGAGGGTGTACCGGTGGGTGAAGCCGCTGGGAATGCTCGTGCCGAGTGTTCCGCCCACGCTGCCAGGCGTACCCGTTACCGGCGTGATTGATGGGGCTGCGTAGGTGGGAAGCGTAATGCTGACGAGATCGGCTGAGCCGAAGCCCGACGCCGTCGAGAATTGATAATTGCCATTGATGACCCGCATGTAGACATCGTCGCTGCCGCTGGAGCCATCGATCGTGACGACAAGGGCGCCATGCGTGGTGTTGGAGTTGTTCCATGCGGCACTAGCTGCCAAGGAGGAAGGCACGGACACAAAGTCGTCGTAATACGCCGCCGACACCGCCAGCATCGCCCGTGACTCGAGCTGCTCCGCAGTAGTTCGCAGAACGCGGTCAGCCATCCGCTGACGATGGCTCTTCGCCGTCCTCGCCTTGCGGTTTCCAAAAAGGCCGGAGATCCGATTGCTGCGAGAATTCATGGTGCAGAAGCCTCTACGAGATGAACGTGGAATTTTCGGAGGGGATAGTGGTGCCAGTGAACGGTGATACGCGAGACAGCGGGCGTTGGTTCGATCCTCTCCGTCGACCTTACATACGCTTAGTTGGGGGGGCAAGTTTTGGGCGCGGAAAATCCTTCTGCCCCTGATTTACCCCCCTGAAAGCGGAGCAATCGGCAAAAGGTGATGGATTGTTTCGCCGCTCACGATTGGCCGGCAGCGTTTACCAGAGAAACCCTATCTGGCCACCTCCGCGCACGTTTTCAAATTGTTTTCCTAAAGTTGGCGTCGGAAAGCCCAGTCGGCATCGGGGGCGTCGTGCCCGTGGATAGAGAGGCCGCGATCGAGATGATCTGCGGCAGAGCCTTCTCGTCGGAGCCCGCCGTGTTCACTCCCAGCCGGTAGAAGTGCCCCCAGCCGCTTGCGTCGACGTCGGGGCGGAGTCCCCTGCCCCGCCGGGCTTCGAAGGCGTCGCGGAAGTGGGCGGTGATCGCGCCCGTTGTGCTGTTGCGGCTCGGTACGATGCACCGCTTGCACACGTTTGTCGCCTTGAACCGGGCTTCGCCGATGGAAAACTCACTGGGCTCGGGTGGAGGGAGCGCGGCGTAGGGATCCGCCGGAATGTCGCCCGGCAGGTCGGCGAGCGAGGGCGTGAGACCGGGCCGGGCGGGGCTCGCGAGCGTGTCTTCCCAGAAGGCGTCGCAGCCGCCGATCTCGAGATTCGCACGAAACCGCCGCCGGCTCTCCGCGAGGTCGAAGCCAAACCAGCGGGCGACTTCGGCGAGGCTCGCCGTCGAGACGAGCGTGGGGCCCGGTGCGTCGCGGTCGTCGGGGAACCCGCCGTCGGGCCGCTCTTCCAAGAGCACGCCGATGCCGAGGGCTTCCGAGAGCCAGCCGCAGGGGCCCTCCGGCCCGGGCACGAGGTGAAACGACTGGGGGCCGAGCGCGGCGACTTGCTCGATGCCGGGGATCGCCCGCGCTGCGAGCGCCGCGGGATCGATCGACAGCGACACGAGCCGCTCGGCCAGGGCAAACTCAGCTCGGATCGCGTGGAACCGGGCCGACCGCTTCGCGTTCACGACGCGGCC
>Ga0209229_10000989_pt1 | contig 11661 bp, 13 predicted proteins | sample SanBayMetagenome_FD_187466 | JGI IMG/M metagenome (GOLD analysis project Ga0209229, IMG submission 187466) | Freshwater and sediment microbial communities from dead zone in Sandusky Bay, Ohio, USA (SPAdes) (version 2) | ecosystem: Environmental > Aquatic > Freshwater > Lentic > Sediment... | reverse complement strand
TGCGCACCAGCACGGCATCAGTGCCGGTCGGTGCAGGTGACGGCTCAGTTCCGTAAACCGTCTCACTTTTCGCCAGAATCAGGCGCTTGCGAGTCAGGAGCGGCATCGCTGGTTACCTCAGGTTGGGGTGTTGCGTCCGGCTCAGTCCGCTCGATGAGCTGTCTCTTGCCGGTTTTAGGGTTCAGGAGGTAAGAGCCTCCTTGACCATGGTATTCGTCGACTGTGTTAGCCATCGTCAGACCGCAAGGTTGGTGACAGAGGTTCTGTATCTGACAAGGTAATCGCACATGGCGACGCCTGCAGGTACATCAGCCTCCACTGCCTGAAACTCTACTTGCACCGGCTGGATGTCGATCGCTAAGCCGCCCAGCGTCAGATCAGCCATCAGCTTGCTGTGCAGCGACTCGATGACAGGATCTGCTGCCTGATCAGGAATGCTGGCCCGCGTGACGACTGCAACACGCACCAACAAACTCCAGTCCAGTGTCGGGAGGCTGGTGTTCTGATCACAAGTGTCCTTGAGCGGTTCGACGACGATTGCAGGACTTTCCTGCCTTGCCATCGGTTCCACCCTGCTGCGGTAGATGCGAGTACCGACGCCAACCGTATTGGTCAGCGCCGACCGAATTGCAGCAAGGATCAGTTCGCGTTTGCTCATGGCTTCAGATTAGCGGGATTCACCGAAGCAAGGCTCGGGCAATCGCGGGACCTTGCGCGAACAACGCGGCAGCCTAGGCCGGCTGTGCCCAGGCCTCGTCTACGTCAGTCGTGGCGGGATCATCAGAAATGAACCGACCCAGCTCGTCGCGGGCACGGACTAACTGAGAAGCGGCGGGCAGCAGTCCACTCACAAAATCAGCAGGCAGGTCGTAATCAGCGGCAAGCTGTTGCACAGTGGCAATCAACTCCGAATTGACCAGCCCCATGGCGTAAGCGCTTTGCCAGGAAGTAAGGAACACGCGGCTGTCGCCCTGACTGGCCTGCTGGAGGCCGACGATAAGACCACCGTACAGTCCAGGCGCAGCAGCAAGAACGGCGCCCAGCATCACGTTGATCTCAGGCATCGCCATCGTGGCCGCGCCGAAGTCAACCCAGCGCGGCTCGGGGGTAATCACTGGGATCAGCCATTGGCCAGCGGCCCAGATCGCATCTTCAGCTGGTTTGGCCGGGGCCTCTTGCCAATCAGCGGCTTTCGGGTTCCCCGTTTCAACCCACATGGCGTAAAGACTCTCCAGGTCGCGGAGATCGACTGGGTTGGACTTCAGGAAGTAAAGCTCAGCCATAGATCCTCGGGTGGTCGCTGACGGGGATACTGCTTGGGTTGCCAAGCGTCAATCCTCCTTCTATGTCGTGCAGTTCGCGCACAAGGGGGGCGTAAAAAGTGAGGCTCTGCGGGCGGATGCTGTCGCACCTGACACCTTTCGCAAGGCTAGCAATCTCTGCAGCAGTGAGTGCAACGTTCCAAACGCCGACTTCAGCGACATCACCAATAAAACTTGCGCCAACGACGACAGCGTTAGCGGTATCTTGTGTGCCTGAGGTTTGAGTATTTGTAGTTCCCGAAATGCCGTAGAGATATGCTTGGCGAGAGCTGACTGAGTTGAAAACTGCTGCACCATGCACCCATGTGTTTGGAAGAAAAGTTTGTGCCGCAGTTGCTTGCCTGGTTCCATTCGCTCCGGTGGCGACAGCGTGCAATCTATTGGTTGTGTTATTTACTGAGTCCCAAGACAAGCGATTTCCGTGCCCATTGGGATCAGGGCCTTTTACGAAGCACACTGTTCTGAGCACTCCCGTTGCGGTGGTTTCAGGGTAAAACCATCCGGCTATTGTCATCGGAGATCCAGTAGCCGGTGTTCCAGCCACTGAGAGCGCGCCAGTAGTGCAGTCATAAGCCATTACGCCGCGCTCCTCACCTCAACAGCGATCAACTCAGCGTCTCCAGTTGCTGTGTCACCAGCGTCACCGCCGATACGCTGAACGATCAAGCGGAACAGGTCGCCTGCTGCAATCGAGTCGATGGTGGTGATCGTGATTGACGCCACTGCCGCGATGCCGCTGGTCCCTGCTACCGCAACGTTCGCGGCGGCGGCGGTGGCGAACGAGTCCGCATCAAGGTCGGTGTTGCCGCGCTCGAAGGCCACGCTCCAGCGCACGTTGCCACTGGTGGCGCTGGTGGCGGCAAAGATGATCCGCACAATCAGCCCGCTGCCCAAAGAAGCCCCTTCGGGCATCACGCCAACGAACACGGCTGTCTCGGTGGCTGCTGCATCAAAATCCAGGACCGCGATGCTGTTGCGGGTGTCCAGCGTGGCGAAGCCGCTTGCCGGGGGCTGGTTGTCCCTCGGCGTGAAGACGGCGTAGGTCTTGGTGCCTGAGCCAGACGTAGCATTAGCCCAAGCTGGGGGCTGCCCAGCACCCTGGCTTTGCAGCACCTGGCCACTCGTGCCAGCGCTACCAGCAGCCCGCAGCTCCGCCTTCAGGTCAACTTCAGTCAGGAACTCTTTTGGCATCAGCCAAGTACCACGACCCTGAACTGATTAGAGGTTGGTGCGGCGCTGAACACCAGCGTCAGCGCCGTCGTCGAGGTGTGCCGCACCTCGCACTCCACCTCGTCATAGTTTCCGCTGTTGCGGTACACAACCACCGTCAGCTCACGCGTACCCAGGTTGTGGGTGATCGTGTAGCTCGTGTTCGATCCATCGCCCACGTCGCTGCTGTAGCGCTTGGGAGCCAAGCTCCAAGTCTTCAGCTTGAGCGGTGTGATCGCCCGAGTATCGTCAGTGCCGGTGTCGGTTTCACCCTGTGTGGCAATCTCAATCTTGCCGGCAGTGCTTTCACTAGCAGCCGGGACCGCTGATCCAAACGCCGTCCACGTGACAGTCGAGCTGTCAATCGTGCCATTCACCTCGGTCTGGCGCCACGTCGTACCGCCGTCGGTGCCCTCCTCAACAGTGATAACAGCTGCTTCCAGTTCGGCAAACGTGCTGGCATCCAGCGCCCTGGTGGCAGGGATCGCCGCGCCGTTCCACACATAGACGCCGTTCTGGCTTGCAGTGCTCTGAGTCGCTACCAGCACCCGATCACCGGACGACATCGTGATGCCGTCAATCGTCGCGCCAGGGGCGCTCAGGTCGATATTTGACTGCGTCTTGACCCGCGCCGCGTCCTTCCACGCCAACCCCTCAATCTGCGACTTAAGCTGCGCAAATGTTGCCGGCTCCTGGTCGCTGGTAGCGTTGGGCAGGTTGGTGATCCGACTGACGTTGTTGAAGTCAAGGTCGGTAAGGATTTGACGGGCCATATCAGGTCAACCTCGCGAAGCCAGCTAGTGGGGATGAGAACACGATAACGGTTTGATTTGGGCTGGAATGCACCACGTCTGCATCGACCTCTTGGCTGCCACTGTTGAAGACTTCAACGCTTGGCACATAGCCAAGATTGTGGTTGATCGTCCACGTACTCGCAGGCGCTGATTGCGTAAACACGTAAGCATTGGCGCCATCCGCGCCATCAACCCACTGTGTGCCGTTGTACTTGAGGACCTCCCCAGCGCTTGGGGACGCCAGGCTGACATCAGTCAGGTCATCAAGGCCGAACGTCCGCGGATCTTGGCCTGCGGCCACGCTTTCCGGCGCCAAACGGGTCAGCATCAACTCGGTGAACTGACCGTCGTCAACCTTCATCGCTTCGCGCACTTGATAATTGACGCCATCAACTGTTACGCCGGCTCCGTAGATCAAGCCACCAAACTGAGACGTCCGCACCGTCACCTTGTAATCAGTCGTCAGCACCATGCCATCGGCCACCACCTGGCTGGGCATGTCCAGAATCCCCATACCAGAAACGGCGCCACTGGTGACAGTGACGCCGAAATCGGCGAGGAACAGATTTAGATCCTCGGCAAAGGCCATCAGCCGTACTTCTTGACGCCCAGTCCGTTGACAGAATAGACGTGGGTGCCGGCTTCGGCAGACACAGCCTTCACATAGCGGCGCAGGCCGTCCTTGCTAACCACTAGGGTCTGCTTGGATGCGCCGGTGCTCACCTGGGCGAAGGCTACCGTGCCGGGCGCCTGAAGCACGCCGTCACGAGTGAACTCGGCGCTCACGTTCGCGAACGTCACGTTGTCGGCGCTGTCCTGCAGCGTCACAGTGCAGGTGGATGTACCACCAGCAGCAACGTCCAGAATCAGAACCACATCGCCGTCGTAAGTGCGCATGTCGACAGCAGTGCCGTCGAGTGCAGCGTTGCGGGAGGCGGTGGGGGCCAGAGCAAAATGCTCCAGCTTCTCCAGTGCCTGTTGAATGATTGCCATGGGTCAGTCCTCCTCAGAGGCGATGGGGGCAGCAGGCTTGCGGCTCTTCTTGGGAGCTTCGGCCTCGGGTGCGGGGGCAGGTGCCGGCTCAGGAGCAAGACGGGCCTTGCCCATGCCAATCAGCAGATTGGCAACTGGTTGGCCAACTTCGAGGAAGGAGCCGGCCTCAGCCAGCTCCCCCGCGATCATGACCGAGCGAAGAATCTCGATCTTCATGATGGTCAGGTGCCGTAGCAGAAGGCGCCAGGCTGCTTGACGGCGAAGTCGACGTCTTGCAGGGCGATGATCCGCACGTTGCCACTGGTGGCGCCGGCGTAGGGATCCACGGTGAGATCCAGGCCAGACCACATGCCCATCACGAACTGGCTGAAGTCACCGAACAGCGCGTCGTTGTTGGCGAGCTGGTTCGACACGATCACGGGGTAGCCGTTGATCTCGTCGTTCTCGTACACGAAGCGGGCTTCGGTGCCGATCAGAGCAGTGCTCTTCAGCGCGCCGCGGGCAGCAGCGTTGATGATGTAACGCAGCGAACCAGCGTCAGCGTTGGCGGTAGCCACGTCGGTCTCCATGCCGATGTACTCGGCGAAGGTCCCGTAGGTAGTGATGGTCTGAGCGCCGATGCCGGAGGTGCCGGTCAGGCCTAGGGGCTGGTTGGCAGAACCGGAGCCGTAGATGCCGGCGCGGTCCAGCTCGAGCGCGATCACGCTGGCCAGGTCGCGACGGATCATGGACTCGACATCCACCGAACTCTGGAGCAGCAGGCGGCGGCTGTAGTCAACAAAGGCGCCCACGGTCTTGGGCGACATGTTGACTTGGTCGATCGACTGCTGGCTCTCGGTGGGAGCAGAACCTTCGCCGACCCAGTAGGCAGTGGCGGCAGCGGTCTGGCGGGGGATTGAGATGTTGCCCTGGAGGCCAGACAGCATCGTGATGCCAGCTTGCATCAGAGCCATCCGGTTCCGCAGCAGGTCGATGAACGAACCAGCCAGCAGCTCGGTTGCAACCAGGTTGCCGCCAGCGGTGGGGGTGCCAACGGTCAGGTCGCGGCGCAGCACCTCGTTCGGCACCATGATGCCGTTCGCGGGCTTGCCGTATTTCTTGGAGGCAGCTTCGGAAACCTCGCGCTCAAAAGCAGCAGCTTCCCAGGCTTTTTTGTCGCTGGGGTTGGCCAGGGCGTTGAAAGCGCGGATGAAGGAGAACTCACGGGTTTCCTTCTCGGTCAAGCCAAGGTCATTGGCCTTTTCGTCAGCGATGCGGTGTTCCACTTTGGAGGCGCGGGTGTCGATTTTTTCGAGGACAGCGGCGCGAGCCTCGTCCACGGAGCGGCCACCATCGATCAGCTCACGAGCTAGATCTTGGAAGCCATGCTTTTCACCGATAGCGGTGATGGCGGCGATACGGCTACGCTCGGCCTCGACGGCCTTGGACCGGATCACCTCCACGTCAGGGGTGGTGTTTTCCATTGGGAGAACCTTTGGTTCGGGGGTTGGTGATGCGGCGGTGGCCGCAGAATCGATCGTCAAAGAACGGCCGATCCCAACGCTGGGGTCAGCCGGAATGCTAACGACCGATACTTCGTACGGACTCCAATCAGTCGCGACGAAGCTCTCGCCACGCTCCTCCATCTTGTTGATCGCGTAGCCAAAGCTGACACCCCGAAGGACGCCATCCTTGACATCTGCCATCACTTCCTTGGCGAAGCTGTTGCGAGAGAAGCGGACCTTGACATAGCCACGCTTCTTCTTGCCATCGATCCATGCACGCTCGACGACACCCACGACCTTGTCAGGGTCATGGTTAAAGAGCAGTGGTGCTCCGTCGTTGAGCCGGCCAAGATCGGCGGACTCTTGCTCGTGGCTCAGCACTTCGTTGCCAAAGTACCGGGCTACCGGATACTCAGAGCTGAAGGGGAACTCGAAAGTTCGATCCTCCACCTCTGCGAATGCAGTGACTTCGGTCCGGGTGTATTTGCCTTCAAGCTTGCGCTCTTCGACAGTTTCCTCGGCATCAGTTTCGGTCTCGGGGTCTTCGCCGGCAAGCGTCTCCACAACGTCCTCGACAACCTCAGACATATGCTCCGCGACGACTTCGGCAACTGTTTCGCCTACTGCGGCAACCTGCTCGTCGGTCAGGTCGTGCATCGCACGCTCTTCCGCTTCAGGTGCTTGCTGTTGGATTTCGTCCATCAGTTAAGCGGCCTCTCTGGACGCTCGGATTGAACTTCGTCCACTGTAGTCGTCTTCTTGCGACGCGAATTGCGACGGCGGACTGGCGGTGGCACTGGCGATTCACTCGGCGCCGGCTCAGCCTCGTTCACAGGCTCAACCTCGGTCGGGGACAAAATGTCCGCATCCAGCAGTACGCCAGCGTCCGACGTGGTCTTCTTCTCTCGCGCCAGCTGCTGCACGTTCTCATCAAAATCACTGCCCAGCTGCGCACAGATCTGCGCCTTGGTCATGTAGCCAGCCGCTTCCATTTCGCGGTAGGCCTTCACTTCCTTCAGTGGGTCCACCCAGCTCCAGCCACGCGCCAGCCACTTCGGGCTGTCATACCGCTCCGGTCGCAGCTCGTAATCAGCCAGCGATAGCTCACCAGTCAGCACTGCCACGTCGAGCCACTCGCGAAACACCCGCATGTGGAAATTCTCGATCAGGTAGTTCTGGATCACTTTCCAGTGATCGCGATCCTCAAGCAGTGACAGCCTGCTGCTCGAGTAGTTCGTGTCCGAAAAGTCTCTGCTCAGCGTCTCGTACGAGCACCCAAAACCCGACGCAAAACGCCGCGTCTTGGCGCGCACGAAATCCTCATATTGCGCGTCCGGTGACGACAGGTCTGGCACCGTCACCCCTTGGCCGGGATCCAGATACTTGAACACCCCAGGCTCAAACTCGGTGATCCGCTGGCCGTCCTCGACGTCATCGGCCTCAAGCTCGCCTTCTGGGCTGGTAATGAAGCCCATCAGTGATGCCGCCGACCGAGCCCTGACGACCGCAGCCTCTTCATACCCAGCCAGTTGGTGTGCATCAGCAATCACCGGCGCAAACCAAGGCACCCCGCGGTGCTGATTTGGGCGCTCTGGGATAAACAGGTGGATCACGTCCTTCGCCGGCAAGAAGACGTGCTTCACGTTTTCCCGATCCGGCGTCCCGCTAAACCAATAGTCACCTGGGTGACGTGTCAGGAACGCATAGCGCACCGGGCGGCCATATGGGTCAATCTCGACCCCCATCCGCCACTCGTTACCTTTAGCGCTAACAGCACCGTTGTACTCATCGTCCAACAGATCGCTTTCGATGATCTCCAGCGCAATCGGCACCTTGCTGCCGCCAAATGACTTCCGGTGAACCCTGAAAATCACCTCGCCAGACTCAGGCAGCGCTCCAGCAGCCAGCCATTCAAACATCTGGAACGTGTGCTTTCCTGCCACATCGCAGTGATCCTTCCGGCACCACCGCTCCCACTTGCCCTCAATCAAGACATTCAACCGCTCATCGCGCTTGTTGCCACGCAAGCTCATCACCTGCGACTGCAGCTTGATGCCAGCACCCACCACATTGATCTGTGTAGTGCGCTTCGCCTGCCTTGCGTACGGATTGTCCCGCACCATCTGGCGCGAACGATCCCGCAGCTTTCGCAAGCTTGTCTTGATCTCGGCGTCGGCGCTGGTGCCATTGGCAATCCAGTCGCTCGTTAGCCGGTTAATAATTGCGCCGGCATAGGTGCGGCGGCGGCGTGGCGCAGCAGCAACCTGCGGCGGCGGGCCGAAACCCAAGAATTGAGCCAGTCGTGTACGGAGTCCCATTAGCGGCCGAACCTCACAAACAGGTTATGGGGATTACCCAAGCCGTTCGCGATCATTGCCGCCTTGTTTTCGCGGGCGACATCAGCCTTCAGCTTGGTCTCGAGCGCCAACAGATCCGCCAGCTCGTAGCGCTTCAGGCTTCTGGTGCCGATTCGGTACTCCTGCACCGCACCGCCACTCATCAACGAGCGGATCGCAGCCTGAACCGACTCGAGGTCTTTCTGCGCCTGCGATCGGCCGTCGAAAGCAGCCGGTTGCCCGGTGTAGCTCAGACTTGCGAGCACCGTTAATTGGCCTGATCCAAGCGTGACGTGCTCGCCGCCCTTTGTGGCTTCAGCCTGCCAATACCAGTTCCCGACATCAAAGCCAGAGCTGATGGCCTGCGAAATCGTGAACTCCCATCCGCCGCTATACGCGCTGCCAACCACCGTTGCCCCTTCGTGGGTGTGGTTCGTCCGAAGGTAATAGGTCAGCGTCCAGCCGTTGCCACTGCTGATCGCATTGCCGAATACGTCGGTGCTGGCATCATCCCGCCACTTCACCGTGTCACCGGCTCTGATCTTCGATGGGATCTTCACGGCCTCACCACTGACGGACAAAACTCCGCTTCGGAGCCTTGTTTGATCTTAGCGGCGCCTTCTGCTGCCTTTCCACGGGCTTTTCGAGGCGTTTTTCTCACCAACTCAGCATTGTTCGCGATTGTTGTTGATTTTGCCCCGTGGGGGCCCATGCCTCGCCAGACCTAGCCTCGCCCAGCCATGCCGTACCCGGCCCGACCTCGCCTAGGCTGATCCACCTTTGTGAGGGTGGCAGGGAGGGCAGACCCTCCGTGCCACCGTCTGTGGCCCTTGCCATTCCTACCCCCGGCGGTGGCTCAAGCGCTGCGCGAGAAGGCGCAGGTGGAGCAGCGGACCGTCTCAAACTTGTCGGCCTACCTACTTGAGGCTGCGCTGCGCTCTACCACCGAGTCACGAAGCTCTTCCTCGCCGGCCTAGCCGCCTTGGCAGCCTTCGGCTCGGGGCGCGGCTTCTCTTCCAGCCGGCGCTCAAGCTGGTCCCAAACCGTGCGCCTGTCGAATTTTTGATACATGCGCGAGAGCCCCGCGTACGCATAAACCAACTCGTCGAGCGCTTCATTGCGCTGGCTCGATTTTTTCACCCACACACGCTCGGGATAACCTCTCACGAACCGGGTGATCTGCTTCTCGGCCGTCAACTCCTCGAAATACTCCTTCCCGGCCTCGGCGTAGAAGTGCAGGAACCCTGGGCCCGGCTCGCTGTGCTTCAACCTGCCAAACAGCAGACTTTTCACCGTGTCGCCACCCACTGGGTACACCTCGGCGCCTTTTTTCAGCGCACGACCCTTGTAGTTCAGGTCCACCTTGGTCGGCTTGCCGATCGGTGGCTTGCCTTTCTGTGATTGCCCCTTGATGGCGATCACGCCCATGTTCGCCCGCTCCCTGGCGTACTGGTAGACCTCCATCGTGTGATGGCCGCCCGAGTCGATGCAGACCACGTCTGGGCGCAGCTCGGCGCCTAGGGCGTGCTTGAACGGCCTGGTGAGAACCTCATCCAGCTGCTTCCACGGCTCCGGCCGGCTCGGGTCGCCGTGAATCACCTGCCGGTCGATCAACCAGCCTTCCTCTTCGCGGCCCCAGGCCCACACACTCAGGCTGAGCCTGTTGTCCTGCACGTCGCAGCCGATCGTGAGCGCCGACGCCTCCGCCGGGATCATCCGCTTCTCGTAGAACTCCGCCCGCTCCAGCAGGCTGTCAGCCCCCACCTTCGCCGCATAGTCATCCTCCCAGCTCTCACCCAGCACCGTGTTGACGAACGTCTTCAGCGCTTCGGGATCACTCTTCGCCTCGAGAAACTCATCACGCAAGTTGTCCCAGCTCGCGTTCGGTGAGTAGCTGTAGGCCGCCCAGATGTGAAACGAAGCGTGCTTGCCCGTGCCAGGTGCTGTCGGCCGCCACTCGCCGCGCTCCACCATCCACCGCTTCTTGGAATGCGGGATCAGTACGCCGCACTCCTCGCACACGTAATGCACCGGTGAGATCTGATCCTCCCACCGCATGTGGCTCCACTTCAGATATTGCATGTGCCCGCAGTCGGGGCAGGGGCAAAAGTACCGCCGTTGATCACCTTGGCCGAATAGCCTCTCAATCCGGCTGGCGTCCTTCAGCGTCGGTGTGCTGCCGGCGATGATCTTTCGGTTCCAGTAATACTCCGTCCGGCGGATGCCCAGCTTGATCTGGTCGCCCTCGGGCCCGGCGCTCGGTGGGTAGCCATCCGTCTCGTCGAACATCACGATCCGGCGGCTCACACGACGAAAGCCCCGCGGTGAGTTGGCCCCCACCAGGCCCAGCGTCCCGCCCGGGTATTGCTTCTGCAGGATCGTGTTGGCCCCGTCCTTCGCCTTGCTCTCGCTCACAAGCCCACGCAACACGGGGGTATCGCGCAGCATCGGCGCGATCTCCTCCTTCGAATAGCCCTGGGCGTCCTCGATCGTCGGCTGCACCAGCATCATCGGGCACGGATCTTGATGTATATGAAAAGCAATACAAGCGTTTAGGATTTTGGTATATCCAACACGCGCAGATTTCATTACACTTATCTGCTCTAAGTGCGGGCTAGTTACTGCATCCATTATTCCTTTTTGATACGGCAACGTATGCCAGCGCCCCGCTTCGGCACTGCTTTCCGCTGACAGCACAAAATGCCGATCGGCCCACTCGGACAGCGTCAGCTTCTCCGGTGGCTTCCACGCTTTCAGCGCTTCCTTGGCCAGGTCCGCGACTTCAGCCATTGCCTTCCTCCGCTAGCTCCTCGAGGGCCTCGCGCACGATGTCCTCCAAAATTGCAGTCTGGTCTTGCGTGAGATCGGGGATGCGCTGCTTGGCCTTTGACACCACCCCCATCACCTTGGTGCGGCTGATCGTGATCACCTCCACCCACTTCGCTTGTACGTCAGCTGAACGTACGAGCAGCCCTTCCTTCTCTTTACGCTCGAGCTCGAGCAGCTCCGCCTTGAGGTACTCGGTGCGGGCACGGCTCTCGTTGTATTCCGGCACAATGTCGCCGGGTTCTGGAGACGCGAGTGATTGCTGGGTTGGCTTGGGCCGTTCTGGAGGAAATGCGGACTCCCCTGCCGGGGGCTTCGGGCCCACGCCGATCTTGGCCATGGTTTTGGCGTACCAGTCCTCCCGCAGCGTCTCCGACTGGATCAGCTCCTTGCCATCCCTGGTGCGCACGACAGGGAGACGACCCTGACTGATCGCCTTGTAGACGGCCGTCCGGGAAACTCCCAGGGCGGCGGCTGCTTCTGACTTGGTGATGAGCGGCAAGGCTTGCCGGTGGTTGTGAACCAATGTTACGGGTTTACAGTCTTGACTGACACCACGACCCAAAACCTAGTCCCCGAGGGTAAACTGACCGGTTGCCTTGTTGGCGGGGAAAGGGGTGGTATTGCGTGAGACGCATGGGACTCACACCAACTTTTGGCGCCCGTGCCTAGGAAAATATCGTGATCCGAATCTACC
>Ga0209229_10000988_pt1 | contig 11664 bp, 13 predicted proteins | sample SanBayMetagenome_FD_187466 | JGI IMG/M metagenome (GOLD analysis project Ga0209229, IMG submission 187466) | Freshwater and sediment microbial communities from dead zone in Sandusky Bay, Ohio, USA (SPAdes) (version 2) | ecosystem: Environmental > Aquatic > Freshwater > Lentic > Sediment... | reverse complement strand
TCTGACGTTGGTTGTTGTGTTGTAAATGACTAAACCAGCGGCGGGTGTTGCTATCAAGTCCCTTTGTGCCGTGGTCATTCGAGGAGGCAAGAAGCCTTTTGTTGTAGAAATACATTCCAAAACACTAGAAGAGTTTGTTGCGACGTTTCCGCCTCCTATTGCTAGGTTATTGTTAATTGCAACACCCCTACTATCGTTGTCAATGTATATTCTACTAGAATAAAACATGACATTAAATCCGGCTAAATTCAAAGTATTTGACGCCAAAGAAGTTGAAGTTCCGCCAATAGTAAATGAACTTGCACTAATAGCCGCAAACCCAGAATCATCCGCCAACCTAACCTCCAAAGCTGCTGCATTACGCTTCAGCGCAGGGAAAGCGCTTGTAGTGCCTCCGAACTGTAAGCGGCCGAAGTCGTTTGAAACATTATTTGTAATTCTTAAAACACCATCACTTGAATTGAAAATCCTACTTCCAGATACCCCTATTTGAAAATCTAAACACCTAATTGTATTTGCCACTTGAAGTCCATTAACATCAAAATTGACAATAGCTGCACTAGATGAAACCCTAAACCTACTCACGCCCCCCACCTGCAAGTCCATCAGGTTATGGGTCATTCCATTCAAATTCGTTTCCGTAGCATTCAAGAAGATACCTGTGGCGGTTCCCGTTTGTGCGCCACTGTTGTTGATGGTGTAGGCGATGTTTAACGGCCTGAAATTTGCTGAGCCTGCTGCGGCTGCAAAAATTCTACTTAAATGAAAGTGAGAGACAGTACCAGCCGTATTAGCAACATTGCCTCCAATAAAAGAAAAGTCAAATCTATCAGTAGTTCCTGCTAAGGTATTTTGACTCCTAAATGCTAAAGCAAGCCCATTAATGTCAGGCGTTAAAGCCGTTGATGTTGGGAATGCTATTGAACCATAAATAGCTGACGAACCAAATTCAAGTTGAGCGTTATTTATCAAGAACATTCTTGTTCCCGTACTTTCCTCAAACCTCGCAATCGGATTCGTTCCATCGCCCCTGACGACTAGTCTACCCGTTGCAGTACCACCTCCAACATTTACTTGTGTCGTACTCAACTGCAATGGACTCGCATTGCCATCTCCATCCGTTACTGCTTGTAGAGTTGCCGACAAGTTGCCGTTTAAGGTGTTGAGATTTAAAATCCCCTTGTAATTCGTGCCAATGTTTTGACCTAATAAGTTTGCCATAGTTTTTTTTTATATGTTATCCCCAAATTTCGTTTGTTGCCGTACCCCATAATTTGGTAGGCATATTTATTCCCCACCAAAAAGACCCAGCCGGCGCCGTTATGTTTACCAAATCAACATTTGAAAGGCGGGTGGGGTAGAGGGTGAAGGCGCGGATGCGAATGGTTTGTGCGCCAACAAGTTGATTCCCTACAAACTCTATGTTTTGGATTGATGGCGGGAAAGAAAAAGTCGTAGTATTGTCAGACCCAACTTGAGTGCCATTGATAAAAAACGCAGAACTCGCAGAAGAAGTCCCCCTATATGCCATTGCTATTTTCACAAATGATGTGGTTGGAGGGGCTGATTGAGTAATGGTGAACGATAGTGAGCCGCCCACCGCTACGACAAACCGATAAAGATTAGTAGGAGTCTTTTGAAGCATAATGTAATCGCCCGATGCTAAAGATGTTCCGAGAGTTTGTCTCTGAATTGCCACAACATCATTAGTTGCCGTTGGTGCTTCAACCTCAAGATAAATAGTCCCCTCGGTTTGACCGATTAACGATGAAACATTTGCTCTTCTAATCTGCTCCGCACTCCGCGTGACTGCCGCGGTGGTGGTGGGGATGTAGGAGGTGGGGACGGAACTTGTTTCCATTTGAGCTCCCCACGCAAAAAAATTCCTTGCAATACTTATGCCAACTACGGGCCTAAAAATACCACTTGCATTAGCCCCCGCAGAACCCGTGGTAAAGGTCATTGAAATCCTATACCATCCATTGCCGTAGTTTTCAACACGACCCGTTGCAGTTCCCGAAAAACCCGTCCCCGCAGTTCCTGTCAAATTGTAACTTGCAGTCCCTGCCGCAAGGTCAATGGTGGCTATGGCGTTTAAGTTGTTGGGCGCAATGTTTTCATTTGTGTAACGCATCTCAAATGTCTGCCCCGCAGTCAAAGCCTTGTTTTTGTAAAAACAAGAAATCGTGTATGTGGTGTTGTTGGCGCAAGCAATGGTTTGCCGTAAATTACTGAAACCCGTATTGCTTATCGTTACATCAAAAGCATTTTGCGTACCATCGGGGCTATTGGTTAAGGCGGTGCTTACGGCTGACACACCCGCTGCAATCCAAGGGGAGGTGCTAAATCCTTGACTTTGGAAGCAATCATTTCTCGCACTCGGCTCCACAAGCAACGCAGGGCAGCCCCCACCCAACGGATAGTCAAGGCGAGCGATGTTGTCGGGTACGAGTTCAATAAGACCCGCCGCGTTGACCCTTGTGGACCGACCGGCATCTGGAGTGGTCGCGCGAGTGACGGTAAAATCGCCGGCGCCGCTTTCCGGTATCTGCGAAAAAAGCACATTCGGAGCAGTAATGAATGGGATATTGACAAGTGACGGCGTAGGCATCGTTATTGCGTGAGAGATTGGAGTTGGGCATTGGTGAGGCGTGTTGGGTAGAGTTCAGCGGCAAGGATGCGGTTGTTAAAAAACAATGCCCCCCCATTACTGCTTCCTAAAAATATCGCTTGCAAGTCCTGAACAAAAGTAGATGTACCCGAAAGCGTAATAATCAATGAGCCATTGCAATGAAGGGTTGCATTGCCTCCCGCTCCATACGCAAGGGCGAGTTTGTTAACCCCAAGCACTTGTGTATCATTTGCCGCAGAAGTGTCAACAATAGTGCCTGATGCGTCGGTGTAATTTGCCCTCCATTGATTATTTGTATTGGTGTAAATGATTACGCGACTGCTCACGCCTGCATCTTTTGCTAATGTAAGCACAGTAGTTCCGTTTAAGCGATTCCTCACATCCACCTCCGCATAAATCGTCCCCTCCGTCTGCCCAATCAAACTGCTCACGCCCGTCTTGCTTATCGTCTCCGCTCCCCGTGTGACGGGGGAGGCGGCTGTGGGGATGTAGGAGGTGGCAACTAATCCAGTCTCAAACTGAAATCCCCATAAATCAATGCTTTTTGTTGCATTTGTTACAAGTTCGTACCATCCACCGCCCGTGCTTGATGCAGTCCCCGAAAGCCTTACGCGATACCATCCGTTTCCATAGTTTTCAATGGACGAGGAAACATTGGTGAACGGCCCTGCGGCTTGCGTTATAGTGTTTGTCACGGGGTTTATGTTAACCCTCATTGCAGCAACAACTCCGTCACTTACTTGAAAACTAAAAATGTTCCCCGTTGTAAAATCTACGTTTTTGTAAAATAGAGTTGCGGTATAAGAAGTCCCGCTTACAATAGAAAAATTGCGAAGGCGGTACCCACCCGTTGTCACAAATGTTAGCCTGTCGGCATTTTGTGTGCCATCGGGCGATATGCTGACATTCGCTGAAGGAGTGGTGTTGGCTTGCGAAGGAAAGGCAAGGGATAGGTCTTGTGACTGAATCATTTGATTCTCCGCAAGCGGCTCTACCAACAACGCAGGACACCCTGCCGTAATGCCTCCCAAAGGGTAGTCCAAACGAGGCACATTGTCCAACACGGTTTCAATAAGACCCGCAGCATTGACCCTCGTAGCAGAATTGCTCGCAGAACGAGTAACTGTAAAATCGCCCAAATTGCTTGATGGAACCTGGGAATACAGGACCCCTGCTTTATACCGGTAAGGAACACACAGCAAAGACGGTCTAGACATACAGTATTGAAAACCTTGTGTAAATGCAATCGTAAGCAGGAGCCTCCCGAACGGTGGCATTATCCGTGTCACACCGGCGATTAAAGTTCCAGAAATAATCGTAGTCAACAGTCGGAGCGTCCAACAACGGAGGCGCAAACCTCGACCTGGCACAAGCATAACTGCCAGACAAAGTGCCCGACGCAGCTATGCCTCGAGCAATGTATCTACCCCATACCGATTCCCATACATCTGACTGACTGGCAATCCTGCGGACATCGGTGGTTATGATTGGCGATGTTCCTAGCATTACCAAAGAGCGATTATCCCGCTGGCAGTTGTATTAGTTGCAAAAACCCTAGTGACCTGAACCGGGAAGAATCCAATAGGCACGTTTTGGAAAGTAACGTCCTGGCCGCCTTCCACCAATACCCTCAAGTTGCCAGGAACGCCAACATACAAAATGGCGCCAGAAAAAAGGCTGTTTGCCGGCTCAGATGATGGTACGGATAGGTTTGCAGTGTCACTCGGAGTAACCGCAGCGGCAACGGATGGTTGAAATTTAATGGCTGACATCTTCGTTTGTTTTATATGGGAATAGTTCGTTTAATGCTTCTTGTCTTTGTGAGCAACCGCAGTCGCTTCCGGCAACAGCCTCCACAACGGCTTTGACACCGGTTGCTGTAAAAATGCGGGCCAGCGTATCGCCAAAGCCCTTATCCTTGCTTTGTGAAGTATTTGTCGTAGACATACTCAACTGCTTTAAGTCCTCCGAATCCAACCACAAAGGCCACACCGAACTGGGTGTTGTCCTTCAGGTCCATAAAGCTTATGACCAATGGGGTCAGGTAATTGGCCGATAGCGTACCAGCAATCATTGACAAAGCCTGCTCCTTGACGTTCATCTTCTTCTTCGAACGCCAAATTGTTACCAGGCTGCCCAATAGGCCGGATAGGGCCAGGCCAATATTGAACCCGAGGTCCATGAGAAACTCTTTCATTTTCTTGCTCTATTTTTGGATGCTTTTTCTAAGATAAACTTTCCACCCTTCTGATGAGACACATCAAGCCCGTCGCCCTTCTTACCCATCTCTCTATTCTTCTGGACGAGCTCCGCGCGGTACTTACGTCGTTCTGGAGCGGAATGATACTTGGTATCGTACTCGGATTTTTTCTTGCGTGCCTCTGGACTGGCTGCATAATATTTTGCGGTGCGTGACTTCCCGCTACCGCACGAACGGCACTTACAGCCTTTTGAGCAGGTACCCATTAATACTTACCCTTCCTTCCTTTGGGGGATGGCTTCGTGCTTCCGCCCTTGCCAGCCCACAAATCCTTGCAGGCCCAGTACCTTGCTGTTAATTTGCTGCTCGCCGAGTCGCACTTGTGGCGAGCCTTGAAGGATTTCCGAGCAGCGTCGCTGTAATTGTGGCCATAGCCCTCGGCTCCGTAATGAACGATTTTCTCTTGACCACCCTCGCAACCCTTTACCATACGCTTCTTGCCCGGGCTTGTTGACGGCCGGGGCTTGTTGCATGGCATGGACTCTTTGTCGACTCGTTTCATCTTGGCAAAGGTATCATTTTTTTCGAGCAGCCGAATATGCAATGGCCGCAATTTGCTCTTTGCTACGTTTCTTGCCGGCCGGCTTCTCCCGGTTCGCCCGGGTAAGCTCCTGGATATTTGCAGACACCGCCTTCTGAACGGCGGACTTGCCCTTGCCTGATGCTTTCTTCAATGGCATTTTCCCTCCTTCTTTATATGATTTTTCTTTTTTGTACGCATCAATACGCATTTTATAGTCCATTTCCATGGCTTTTGGGTCTTTTACTGCTGCATCTTGATAACTACGAGTTACTTCTGCTTTGCTTTTTGAATAGTTACCAGTACGAGCATGATAAGATGACTCACTGCTATATGACTTGTAGTAAGCGTCTAGCTTTTGCTTAGGCGTCATCCCTTGGGCTTTTTCGGAAGCCGTCTGAGTTGTGTAGCTTTTACCTTGATGGGTAAATGTTTTTGCTCCTGACTTTTTAGATGAAGCAAAACTTTTTCTGAAATCATCGTTGTTTGGCATATTACTTGCGTTTAATAGGTGTTACTCTTGCGCCCATCCCAACGCGCTCTTTCTCCCGAATTTTTTTCCGGAGGGTAGAGCGGTCTATCTCGGAGCTCGTCTTGGGGGTCTTGTCCGACACCCGCTTGCTCGGCCGGCAATACTCGTTCTTCCCACCAGCTCCACAGGCGCGGCCGGTCTTCTGGTCGACCCACTTCTCTTTCTCCCATCGTTTTAATTCAGTTCCTTTCTCAGTCTTACGGACAGACCCCGATGCCTTCCGGCACTTGGCAATGGCCTGGCTGGCCCGGGCCGACGGGAAAACGTCATATTGCGCTTTGACCTTTTTGTAACAGGCGTCCTTCATACTTTTGCAAAAATAATAAAATGGACTACCTAAAGTATTTCAAGCTCATCCGCTTCTGGGTGCGCATCAAATATGCCATCACGCTCGAAGAACTGGAGCTCCTCCTGTTCCTCAACTCCGAGAAGGTCTTCAACCAAAATAGGCTCAAGATGGCCAAAATAGGCATGCGCTGGAACCATCGCCTCATCGACGAGCTCATCAAGCGAGGCCTCATCGGGCAGCTCCGCGATAAGCCAACCAAACTCTATGCCTTAACGCCACACGCCCGGCACATCATCAACGCCGTCTACCGGAAGCTCAACGGCGAAGAAGAAATGCGCACGGACCCCCGGTCCAACCCCATCTACACGGCCAACGGGCCCTACTCCTACCGGAGGTACCGCGTTATGGCCGACGACTTCAACGAGGTCATAAAACAACGACGACGTCGCGCTCAAGAATCACAAGGTAAGGACGGCCCTCAATCATCAACTTAAAGCCGGCGTTCCGGTCGTACAGGACGCTGTCGCCCTCATTGATGGCTACGACTTCGTTGCCGACGCTGACGACCTTGCACTCCCGGTACCGGATGTCCTCGGCATCCTTGCTTGACATGACCAGGCCGCTGGCGGTCTTAATCTCCCGGTGGACCTCTTCGGCCACGATGAACTTATTTACTGCTTTCATTGGTTACGATTGCGTTTGTTCCTAAAAGAGTAACCGCTACACTCGTCGCGCTGACGAGAGCGTTCTTGGTCACTTTGGCCGGGTCAATGATACCCATGGTCATCATGTTGCCGTATTTCCCGTTCTTGACGTCGAACCCGAAGTTGGGCCCGCAGTTCGCGATGTTCTTCTCCACCTCGACCCAATTCTGACCTGAGTTGGCTACAATTTGTCGCAGCGGCGCCTTGATGGCTTCCCGGAACACGTCCAGCGATTTTTGCAGCACACCCTCCGGCAGCTCCATGGTCTGGGCGACGTAGTTTAAAGCCACCCCCCCGCCAGGCAACACGCCCTCAGACAGTGCGCTCCGGACCGCACACACCGCGTCATCCACCCGGTCGTACAGCTCCTTCTGCTCCACGTCCGTATTGGCACCCACATAGATGACCGACATGCCGCCGCTCAGCGAGGCAATGCGCTCCATGATGAAGTCCCGCTCGTCCTTGCGCTCGGTGTTCTTGTGCTGCTCCCATAACTCACGCACCCGGGCCTCGAGCGCCTCCTTGTCCAGGTCCGGCCGGACGATGGTGGTCTCCTCGCGTCCGACGATGATGCTCCTGGCAACGCCCAGGTCGCCAACCGTCGCGATGCTCAAATCGTCGCCAGTCTGCTCGCTGAAGTATTTTCCACCCAACATGAAGGCAATGTCGCCCATCTGCTCCTGCCGGCGCCATCCAAACGAGGGCGGTTGCACGACGCAGAACTTAAGACCGTTCTTGACGACGTTCGCGGCCAGGGTCATCTGGACCGCATCCGAGCAGTCCGCGATGATGACGAGCGGCTTCCCGCTATTGATGACCGGCTTGAGGACGTTCTCAATGGTCAGGATGTTGTTGATGGGCGCATCCGACACCAACACATAGGCGTCTTCCAGGACGCACTCGTCTTTCCGCTGGTCGTTCACGAACATCCGGTTGGTGTACCCCCGCTTGAAGCGCATGCCCTTGGTCGTCTCGACGTAGGTGGTCTGACCGGTTGCCCGCTGCACCGACACAATGCCCTCCGCACCGACGTCTTTGTACGCCTTCGCGATAATCGCCCCAATCTCCGGGTCGTTGTTCGCGCTAATCGTCGCAATAGACGCTAGGTCCGACAATTTCACGGTCTTGGACTGCTTCTTAAGCATCTTGACCGCTTTGTCGCATAGAACCATCAGGTCTTTCGATTGGCTTAAGGTCAGCCCGGCGTCCATGCCACCCAAAATGAGAGCCTCCGCCAGGACAATCGCCGTAGTTGTGCCGTCCCCGGCCATCGTAGCCGTCCGGTCCGCTGCCTGGCGCATAATCCGGACCGCCATGTTCTCCAATGGCTCCGACAACGCAATCGACCGGGCGACCGTCACGCCGTCTTTCGTGATGGTCATCCCGCCAATGTGCTCCAATGACTCTAAGATGACTGTGTTTCCGCTTGGGCCCAGCGTGCTCTTGACAGCGCTGGCCATTTTGATGATGCCTGACGCAAGACCTTGTCGAGCGTCGGCCCCTGAAGTGATGATTTTAGTTTGCATACGCAAAACTAACACTCAAAACCCATGCCATACGGTCATTTTCGGTAAAAATGAGTGGCCAACGGGCCCTTGGGTTCGATATATCAGTCATAAAGTCCTCAGAATCGACCCAATGCTCGTTAAATACGACAAAAACCGGCTCAGGTTCTGAAACCACTAGCACCGTCGTTAGGGGTTCCCCCTTTGTTGGCCAAGGTTGGTCGTACATGGTGGAGTGAAAATACGACGATTAGCAATGACGAGGTTTTAAAACCCCGTCATGTCGAATGTCGTTTTTTTTTCTCTATATACTATATATATATATTCTTTCTTTAGATTTCTTCCAAAAATTTCATAGTAAAAAAATCGACATAATCGACATTGAATTGATAATCAGATGACTAAGAAAAAAAAAATCGTCATAAAATCGTCATGGGGCTAGTAAAATCTGGCAGAAATATGGGGGTTAGGGGTTATCCGGGCCGTTTCGCGCGCGCCGCGCGTGGGGAAAGCACCCCCGCCATGTCGATATGGGGTGTTGTATCTTGTGTTACATGACGATTTTTTGCCGATTTTTACCTACCTTTAGGTAGGTAATTAGGGGGGCAAATTGGGGGCAAATTGGGCCTTCCATAGGGGGGTTAAACCCCCTTATCGCGTTGCCCTTTCACGGGCAGAACTGCGCGCCAAGGGTAACAAATCATTAACCCTTTAGGGTTAGTGGTGGTGTGTTCAAACACACCTCGACCCCCTCCATCCGAATCGTTCCGTGACAACGCGTGCAGTGTACATAGTACACCGCGCGTATTGTTGCACGCGCAACAATCATACAAGTATGATTCCGTAACAAATTCCACATCGTAACACATCATAAATCAGCCAAATCCCGCTCCGTGTGTGTGCCTGCGCCTTGGTATCCCCTTCGGGATACCGCGCGCAGTACCCCAAAGGGGTACATGTCGGGCAAAAAAGCCAAGACGGCCCGCCCCCGTTACCGCGCCCCCACCTTGGCATCCCCTTCGGGATGCCGCGCGTAGCCCAAAAAACACGCGTGAGGCTTATTTATTCAGTGTTATGGAGCCCACAACCTACCCCTAAAGGGGTAAAATCACTTAATACTTGTATTAAGTGTAAAGAGGAACTGCTTAATCCCCCTCATCATGTGTGAATCGCCTGCGCTATACGCACGCGGTGCTTCGACCAACTGCTTGATTTTCAGCACCTTTGCCCAAATCAAAATGTGGATAACTTTTATCGACCCCTAACTTGCTCAAAATCAGCGACTTACACTTGCAGCAAAAATTTAATTTGGGGGGGTCGGGCTGAAATCGGTTTTGGCCGTTTATACCTTTGCATCGTCGATTGACGGCAAATGTTCACGATTTGTACGAATATATCGATAAATACTTTCTTGGGGTCAGAGCCTGAGCCTTCGGCTATATGAGGGTGGCTATCGAAAGGCGGTCTTAGTCTTCGGGGACTGTGGAGGTGTACACCTCATACCCATAAAACACAGAAGGGTGTGGCGAGCCAAGAGTTCGCTGTCCAATCGAATCGGGGGAGAAATCCCCGAAGGGGACGGAAGGTCAAAACGAATAGTTAGACCGATAGGCGCGACAAAAAGGCCTGACTAGTCAGGCCTTAAAAATGTAAAGGCCACCTTGAAAAGGTGAATTTTCAAAAGTGGTCTTGGTAAGAACAAGGAAAAGGACGGCTTTAGCCGTCCTTGGGGTTCGATTCCCCGTCTTACCGCCATGCCCCGTTGGGGGGCTAAAGCCCCAACAAAAATCCTTTTTTCAAAGCCATAAACCCCTATACCCATGGCAAATTCTCCCATCATTTCTCTCGTCCGTAACAATGCGCAAGTTGCAGAGCAACTCAAAGTGCAGCAAATCAAGGCAGTAGCCTTGTCCATCGAATCGGGTAAAAAGAAAGTTTTTACCAAATCGATTGAATTGGCCCGTCTTTTGGTCAACGCCAAAAATTGGATGAAATCCAACGATACCCTTATCAAGGATAAGGGTATTACATGGAAATCGATTCTCATAGATGTGTTCGGTTTTACCGAATCGGCCATCGATAGCAAATGGCCCAACCAACTCTTAAGAGTTGGAGCAGTGACCGATGACCAACTCACTGAGTTTATTCAGTGGGCCACCAAGAATAATCAACCCCTCTCGATTAAATGCCTCGAATCGTGGTTGAAAGGTTCAACCACCGAAGAGACCGCCGAAGGCGGTGAGGAGGAGGGCGGTGCCGAAGGCACTAAGGGGCAATGTGTGGCCTGCTTGACCTTCAAACTGCCTCTTATAGAGGCAGGAGACAAAAATGTCTCGGTGTCTTTAGACACCAACGGCAATGTCAAGACCTCCAATAATGAGGCTGAACTTCGTTTAGCCTTGGAATTGTTGACCAAGGCCCTTGGCCTTGTTTAAAAGGTGTGTTCGAACACACCTCGTCGGGTCGGGTCGCTCATCATGGGAGCACACGGGGTTCGAGCCCCCGCCCGACCCCCAAGCCTGTGCACGAGGCTTCGTATCGTGCTATATCCCTATTTGTCCAACTCACTAAACCTATCATTGTGAGAAACAAAAAAGTATCTTGGAGCGAGGTCGTATCCCGCACCACCGAGGCCTCAGCCGAGGCCATCACGCAGGCCGCAACTCAGGCCATCACGCAGGCTTTGTCGGGTATCCCCATGCCCACGGCAGAGTTAGACCCCGAAGAAGTGCGCACCATCGTCCGCGAGGAGGTGGAGGGGCAGGTGGCTATGCTCCCGCACCACCGAGAAATGCAGTCGACCCTCCGGGAAATGGCGTCCCGTGCTGCGGATGACTTGGAGCAGGTGTACATGGCGCGGTTCGCCACGCTTACCGAGGAGGCCAAGGCGCAAGCGACCCATCGAATTGAGGTTGTCCGCCAAGAGAAAGGAGGTGTGTTCGAACACACCATCGAAATTGCCCACCAAAACTTGACCCACCTAATCAAGGCGGTGCAGGCAGGATTGAATGTGGCCCTTATCGGGGAGGCGGGCTCGGGCAAAACACACGGCGCGGAGCAGTGCGCCGAGGCTTTGGGCCTTCGGTTCTTGCCCTTGTCGTTCCATGCAAAAATGACGGCCACCGATATTAAGGGGTACTGCGACGCCAACGGCAACTATGTGCCGAGTATCTTGTATGACGCATTCAAGAACGGCGGGGTACCCCTTAATATCGGTGGCCG
>Ga0209229_10000987_pt1 | contig 11673 bp, 7 predicted proteins | sample SanBayMetagenome_FD_187466 | JGI IMG/M metagenome (GOLD analysis project Ga0209229, IMG submission 187466) | Freshwater and sediment microbial communities from dead zone in Sandusky Bay, Ohio, USA (SPAdes) (version 2) | ecosystem: Environmental > Aquatic > Freshwater > Lentic > Sediment | place... | reverse complement strand
ATAGAGCTAGACCAGGTTTAGCTAATACTACATTTAAATCAAGTGACTACACAGTAGAGGAATTACCAGGTCTATAATGGCACGATATAAAGTAACGGGGCCTAATGGCAAACAATATTTAATAACGGGGCCTTCAGGATCATCTAAAGAACAAATCTTAGGTGTGCTAGAAGAAAAATTAAGTGCGCCTTTAGATCAATCTACAACTGACGTTTTACCAAAAGCACCAGATGCAACGTTTGGTGAAAGTGTAAAAGACCTTGGCGTAAGTGCATTGCAAGGTGTGTTGGGCGCTAAAGAAGCTATAACTGGTATCGCTGATATACCAACAATGGGTATAATTGGTAGAGGTGTCGCTCAAGCTGAAAAAGATTTATTCGGTGGTACTTCACAAGATGCGCGTGCAAAACTTCAAGAATTAAAATCCGCAGAAGCCCTTCAACAAGAAAAAGAAATTGCAGAAACAAAAGGATTCCTTCCTACAGCTGGCGCTTATTTAAAACGACCAGGTGCATTAGCAGGTGTTATTACAGAATCTATTCCTAGTATGCTAGGCGGTGCAGGTATTGCACGGGGTGTTGTGGGTTCTATAGCTAATGTAGCCGGTAAAAAAGCTGCCCCATTAATTGCTGGTGCTATAGGTGAAGGCGCTATCACATCAGGTTCTATTGCAGAATCAACTCGACAAGAATCTGAATCAGGATTACTCACTCCAGGTCAAGCAGGGATATCTACTCTAGCTGGTGTATTTACAGGGGGCTTAGGTATATTTGGTGGTAGGGTTGCACAAAAACTAGGTGTAACTGATATTGATACACTAATGGCTGGTGGTATAGCAGATGCAGAAAAGAAGAGTATACTAAAACAAGCATTTAAAGGTGCCTTATCAGAGTCTGTATTTGAAGAGTTGCCTCAATCATTACAAGAACAAATCATGCAGAATGTTGCAGCGGGTAAGCCTTGGGACGAGGGTGTTGCAGAAGCAGGTGCTAGTGGTATGTTGGCTGGAGCCTTTATGGGGGGACCTGCAAGCGCTTTATCTCAAGCAAAAACTAATATGCAGATAGCAAGAAATAATCAACCTCCCCCTGCAGCTGAAAAAGAAGAAGAAGAACCTATTCCAACAACAGTACCTCCTACAGAAAAGCTTGAAGATATAAATGCATTAGAACTTTTAAATAGAGCGAGAACAAATATAGAGGGGAAAATAGATGAACAACTTAAGCCCAAAAAATCTAGAAAAGGCGTTCCAGTATCTGGAGGACCCGAAGATGGAGCTGCCGGAGTCGCTAAAAGAGATGACGGATCTGGAGTGGTTCGCGGCGGAATTAATGCTGAATCAACTGATGCTGGAGAGGGAGCACAGCCAGCTGCATTAACTAAAGAATCTTTTTTAAATGATATATCTGCACAAGGTTTGCAATTTAAAAATACTTCACAAGTTAGAAACTACTTAAAAACTAAAGTAAATAAAACTACGCTTGCTCAATTAGAATTAGAAACTCCTACCATAGTTAAAGATTTATTTAACGAACATAAATCTCAGCCAGAAATTAAACCGTTAGCAGAACGAATTTTAAAACTTGAAGATGCTAATAAACAAGCGCGCCTTAAACAAGAAGCTGAATTAAATCAAGAACAACTAGACGCTTTACCTACTTATCTTAGGACAGTTAGTGAGTATGCAAAAGAAGCGCCTCTTACTAAAGACCGTGGCTTACAAACTGCTGCTGTAGAAGAAGCATTTGATACGATTGATACTGCTGATATTAAAGGACTTAAACAAGCTTTAGTTAATCTTGCAAGGGATAAAACAACACAAGCTTTAGCAGATAGAAAAGCTCGTATAGAACAGCTTATGGCTCAAGAAAGAATTACAAAAGCTAAAGCTACAGAATTAATAGGTACGGCTGAAGATTATACTTATTCAAGTATGAGACCTACTGAGTTTATGACTAGAGAAGAATTAAATGCTTTAGTTAAAGAATATGAAGGATTAAGAGCTGTTGATGCTAAAGGTAATAATACATTAACTAACGATCAGATAGAAGAGGCTAAAGCTCGTAAAGAATTTATTGAAAGTTTAACTGAAGAAGAGAAAGCAATAGTTGAACAACAAAAATACGATGCTATTAATAAAGAACTTGAATCAAATAGGCAGCAAGTTATTAATGAAAAGCTGTTAAAACAAAAACAAAATGTTCAGAAAAAAGCTGCTGCCGAAGTAGAAGAACAAATAACAGAATCTAAACTAATACCTGAAATAGATACCAAACCCGCTCTTGAAACTGAAGGTCAAATTCTTAATAAAGGTACACGCATTGTTAATAAAAAAGTTAACTCTGCTATCAGTAATAACAAACCTTTCTTAGATATATTAAAAGATGTAGCTGGAGGAGAGTTTAATAAGTACTTCTCATACCAAACAGTTGCTGATATGTTACAAGAAAAAATAACTACATTAGCTAAACCTAAAGCTATGAACATGAAGGGTATGGCTTTACCTACAGTTGTTTATGGCACAGTTGAAAATGGCAGGCCAGCTAAATTTGACCCAGCTACTAATACAATTACAATCGACCCTAACAATTCTCAAGGTCAAGACCTAGGTCAAATTCTAACCCATGAGTCTATGCACTATATACTAGACCATATTATTGATAATCGTAAAAACTTATCTGAAGGTCAGAAGAATGCACTAAATCGTTTAGAACAATTACATAAACAAGTTAAAGCTAAACTAGGTAATCAATTTGATATACCTAACCTAAAAGAGTTTGTTGCAGAAGCATTTACTAATAGTGACTTCCAAAGAGCTCTAGCTAGCCTTCGTCCGCCGCGTGGTAGTAAACTATATAAAACCGCCTCTGATATTGTGTGGAACATTTCTAAAGCTATTGTCAGTGCGTTAGGACTTCGTTTTAATGCGGTTCCGCCTGTGGTACTTGAAGAAACAATTGACTTAGTATCTAGTATTATTACAGACAAAGCTTACACCCTACCTACAGAAACAATGATGGGTGCAGCGCCTTCTTTTGCACCTAAACAAGCAGGTGAACCTAAACCTTTATTTGATCCTGAAGAATACAAGAAAAAACAATCCGTAAAAGAATATCATAAACCAAATACTGTAGAAACAGTTAAGCGTACTATTGTAGGTGAAAGAGCTAGAGACTCTCTAATTACCAAGTTTCAAAACAGTAGATATGCTATTAAAAAATGGCAAAAAAATCTACAAAAAGCTGGGCTTATTAAAGTATTAGGTGATGGGTTTAATAATATTAATGATTACATTACTTTAGCGTTTGGTGAAGCAAACTTCAGACAAAAAGAGTATTTAGAAAAACCCATGCAAGACTTACAAAGGGCCTTACAGGAGCTTGCAAACAAATCTAATAAATCTATTGGTGATACACTAGGTGACTTACAAGCATATGCTGTAGCATTACATGAACCTGAACGTCGTCATATTAAATTTTTAAAAACTGCTCCTCTAGCGCCAAGAGCGGCTACCGAACGTGATGCTATATTTAACCTTGTATCATCTACTACATTACTTACTACTTCTGAATTGCAAGAGCTCCGTGCATACTTAGAAAGAATAGTTGCAAAGAATTTAGATCCCGCTGGCGAAGGTAGATATAAAGGACCCGAATCAATTAATGAGCAAAGTTCTAATTATAATGTGACCGCAGATTTAAACTCTAATGAGATAGCTGCCCTACAAAGAACATATCAAAATGATCCTAACAAAGCAGATATAGATAAACTGTTAGCGTTATTAAAACCTATTCAGTCTGCAACTATTCAGCTAAATAAAATGGGCAATTATTGGTCACAAGCTACAGATAATATTACAGCCTTTTATGATTGGCAAAACTACGTACCATTAAAATATAAAAAAGGTAAGATGCCAAGTAATGTAGAGGACTTAGAGTTAAGAGACAAACGTTTAAGTAATGAACTAAGAGAATCAGTAGGAAGTTTTGAGGGCTCAACAGAAGAAGCAGAAAACCCAATCATTCAAACTATGGTAGATGCATCACTATCAGCAGCTCGTGCTGGGCGCGTAGGTTTAACTCAGGCTATTAAAAATGCAATTGAACAAAAACTATTAGACGGTAAAGTTGATCCTAAACTAAAATTTACTGCGCAAGAAATATATAGAGGCATACCTGAAGAAGGTCAACAAGCTATGAAAAGACGTAGCTCTATTCTTCATTATGATAAAGATGGTTCTTTGCAAATCCTCCAAGTTAATGATCCTCAAATACTAGAGTCTATTCGTCGTACCTATCAAGAAGGGCATCCAGTATTAGATATAGCTAACAAGTTTACAAGTTTGATTGGGCAGTCTCATACTCGTTATAACCCTGCTTTCCCTGTACTAAACTTTGTGCGTGACTCTTTAACTAATGCATTTGTAATGGCTGTAGATATGGGCCCTATGGAAGCATTTAGATATATTGGTTCTATTAGTGCAAGTGTGGCAAATGGTGGTTTATTTAAAGCTAACAAAGTAGCTAGGCTCTACGCAAATAATGACATAGATGGTTTACGAAATCTTGCTTACAATAAAGATAAAAATGGTAATTATACTACTGTAAAAGATCCTTACATAAAAGACATGCTAGAGTTTATTGAGCAAGGTGGTATCGTTTCTATTGTTGAAGGTTTATCAGTTAAGGGACAATTAAATAGACTTTATAAAGATTTAAATAGAAGCAAAGTATTAAAAGCTAAAGATCAAATTGACCCATTCTTTGACGCTTGGGTATACACATTTGAATTAGCAGCTAGGACATCGGCTTATAGTATTGCTAAGAAAGACGCAGAATCAAAAGGGGCTACGCCTGAAGCAGCAAAACAAATAGGTACTGTTTATGCTAAACAACTAGCTAACTTTGAAGAGGTTGGTGAATGGGGTAAAGGTCTAGGCGCTATGTTTGTGTTCTTTCGTCCATCTGCTACAGGTGCTGTCCGTGCATTTGAATCTCTTGGTCCTATGTTAAGAACTTGGGAGTCAGTAAAGAAATCATTACCTGAAACTATTACTAAAAATCCTCAAGCATTAGCTGAATATGAAGCAAACTGGAAAAAACAAAGTAGAGCTGCTAGTGGCGTAGTTATCTCTCTATTAGGTGCGGGAGCTACTCTTTACTTAATGGCTGCAGGCTTATCTGATGATGACGATGAAGGTCGTAATAAAATTATTAATGATGACTTATCTCGTTGGACTCGTTTCATGAGGTTTGACATAGGTGAAGATAAGGTAGTACAAATACCTTGGGGTTTTGGTTTAGGTGGTTTTGCTGCGGCAGGTGCTCAAGTAGCAGGGGCTATGTCTTCTAAATCTAATAGTCTAGCTAGTGTATTTGGTAACCTAATTAATATTGGTATCGACTCATTTATTCCTATTCCTGTATCTAGAATTAATCCTACTGATAACTTTGCAGCTTTTGCAATTGATTCTATTACACCTTCAGCGGTGCGACCATTCTTAGAATATACAATGAATATGAATTCACTAGGTCAAGAGATTTATAATAACAGACAATCTAGATTTGGTGATGCGTATACAGGTGGTGATAATATTCCTGATATGTATAAAGATGCTTCCCGCTTGTTAGCTGACATAACTAATGGTGGTATTGATTGGAGCCCTAATACTATGTACTTCTTTGCTAATAACTATGCAGATGGCCTTACACGTATAGCTCAAAATGGTTATGGTATAGGGTTAACAGTAACAGGACAAAAAGACTTTGATCCTAAACGAGACCTTATTATTCTAGAAAGCTTCTTAAGTAACAAGTCTAATGTTGATAGCAGGCAGTATGGCAAAGTAGAAGAAGACATATTAGAAAAACAAAAGATTATAAATATGTTTAAACAATCTAACCCAGAAAAATATATTGATTATATTATGGAACATCCTTACGATGAAGCTATGATAGAGTCATTCAACAAAATGGCTGGTGGGGATCTTAAAAAATTAAGAGAAGATGCAAACGCTATTAGACGTATGCCAGGACTTACCCCAAAAGATAGAAAAGATATGCTTGAAATGAATAAGTTTACACAAAACCTACTTAAATCAAGTATTGTAAGTTCCATGGAAATGTTTAAAGATTTAGAAGACTAACCAACACGCCAAGCTCTAACGCCTAAGTGGTTCTTTTTAGTAGTAATATAAACCTTAACTTTAATCTTAGCCCTTTTAGCTCCGCACTCTATTGCATATACCATCTCAGCGGTATTAAGCGTAGGAATAAAAAAGCTTTCCCCGATGTTCATATAGTCAAAGGGGAATAACCATTCTGGTTCATCAAGCTGATTCAAATTCTAAATCCTTTGAGCCTAAAATTTTATCTACAAATTCTTTTCTTTTAAATCCATAGCATCGGACGTTATACTCATTGTTACCTGTATATTTCCAGCCTGCAGTCATGCGGATTCGTTTTTCAGATAGTTCTATGCCTGTATCTTTAATACCATTTTTAAACTCCATTAGGTTCGCTTTTCTTTCAGAGACTAAATAAGTATTAAATATAGTACGAGCAATATAAATAGTACCACTGTCTTCAATTCTAATGACTAACGGTGCTTTAGGTTCTTCATACATTTTACCGTTTTTAATAACTAATGTGCCTGCATGATTTTTAATTAAGAATTCAGATAGCAAGTTTTCATAATCCATCGTATTAACTTGAATAACATTTTCTTTAATATTCTTAATCTCTCTAACTATCTTTTGGTAAATTCTTTCTACGCCAAAATTATCTAGTATTTCATACTTATTAAGTATATCTCCTGCACCCATCGAGAAAGTAATTAAATTATGATAGAACCTATCTGCAGGGTCGAAGCCAATATCATCAATAAATCTCTTTAACCATTTCTGGAATGTTGGGCCATATTCTTGTTCTGGATGGTCATAATCTCTAATGATGTCCCCTTTAGATTCCATATCAAATAAAGATTTAATAAACATAGGTCCCGCATGTCCAAAGTTATGTTTCATAGTTTCAAAGATTTGCCTGCCTAGTGTTTCATCTAACCTAATAGCTTCAGGTTGGGTAATCATAAACTCAATAAGACGTGCAACTTCACCGTTGGGGTCAGCTTTAGCTGCAGCTAGCTTATCATATATAGAACTATTGGAAGTCATAACTGCAATCATATTAGCTGATGCTTCATAAGCACGTTCAGCGTTGAAAGAACCTTCTGCTCTAATCTTAGCTTTACCTGATGACAACGCATGAATTGTATTAGATAAGTCATCTGCCGTCATGTTAGTAATTTCGTCTAGTGCTAAAGGTAGGTTATGTAGTGCGTTAAGTCTAGACTTTAATCCATTGAATGTAGTATTTTGTTTACCAGTATGGATGTGTAATGCCTCTGGGTCTCCCCACATACTTAGCGCAGAATATAGTGCACCTGTCTTAGCCGCACCAGCTTTACCTGTTAAGCAAATAGTACCGCCAGCTGTTGATGAATAAGCCATAAGTGGAGAAGCAAATCCAGCTAGCATAAAGAAAGCATGTAGTTCCATACCAGGAAGGTTAAGCTTATTAGCCGCTACTTTCCAATTTTCATATGAACCTTTTTCATATAGTAAAGGACCCACAACTCGCGTAGGCACCGATACTGGGACGCTTCGTACTTCTCCGTTTCTCATGTATTCTTTATCGCCTAATACAAAGGAAGTATGGTCTTTATCTGTCCAACCCATTTGAGTACGCATGACATCATCTCGACCATTTTTTTCTAAGTATTGACCCCATTCAGTTATATAGTCCATAAAATGTATCACATTCTTTCTGTTAATAATTATTGATTTACTTGCTAATATATCCATCATCCTATCAGGCGAGTATGCGCACTTAATTGGAAATAAAAACTCTCTAGGTGGGTTATGTTTATACTCTACTCTCATTAATATACAGTCGCCATCTACATCATTTCTAAGTTTCTTTATTGCCCATACATTCTGTTCACAAATTAAAATTGGATTAGATGGTACTAATTGCTTAGTGACTTTATCATATTCAGGAGGTATCTCTCTATATATACCACCGTTAGGTCCAGCAAAAAAAGGTAATAGTCCTGGCGGTAAAGTAAATGCGCCTGGTGCTAATGTTATTGTAGTTAAAACTGTTTGCTCCACTGAACCAAAGACGACAGAATTATCTTCTTGAACAATAGGAATAATAGGTGTTTCTCGTAGCTTGCGAGCAAAGATTAAAGGGTTAGATGCTATACCTTTTTTAGGACAATTTTGACAGCCTTCAGGGTTAGCATTTTCAAACGACGTACATGGATGTACCCCACCAAACGTAGCCGCTTTTAAGATGGTAGCTTCACGATCATAGTTTTTAGCTTTATCAGATATTGTATGTATAGCTGTTTCTGAATCTGTACATCGACTAGCTACAGTTAACCCTGCAGTCCATAAGTCGTATGAGACAGAGTCGGGATTCTCATAGATGTATTTAATCTGATTACAACCAACACCTTTTAAACTTAAATCTAAAAGCTTATCAAAACTATTTTCCCAATCACTAGCGCCTTGTGCTTCACGTTCTTCTTGCGACAAACCTTTTTTAGCTGCTTTTAATACTGCTTCAATACCCAAATCTTTAGGGCTTATCTCATCTAAAAATTCTTTGAATTCATCAAATACATAGGTAGGCATTTCTTCACTAAGTACTTTTGTCAGTGCTGGAGGGTTAGCTTTCCAATTTGTGCAATTAGGTGTACGCGTGGCACGAGCTGCATCAGCAGTTACGTTAGGGTCAATCTTTAATCCGTTATCTAAGCAGAACTTTTTAAATACCTCTGAGTATAGTTTCCATTCTTCAATAGGAATATCTCTATCAAAAGCCCACCATGCCCACATACCACGACCAGAATCAAATCTAATTGGCTCAGGTAAATTAGCAGATGCAAGGAAATCATTTAAAGCATTTTCAGCTTCTTCTTTAGACTTATATTTTTTACCATCTATATCTTCTGGGTCTACATCTAAATCAATAAATAAAGACTTAGAAAATATAGCTTCTTCTTTACCTCGTTTCCAAGCTTTATAAGTACTATGAGATACATAAATGCTAGTGTTTAAAGGTTTTAATTCCTCTATTTTAGGCTCTAGTTCTTCTATTGATTCTACATAGTAATGTCTTGTTCCACCTTCTTTAGGCTCAATGGTGATAATACAATATACACCTTGTGAGGGAAGCACCTTATTATAAAATTCTGTTATCCCAATCATATATAATGCTTTCTATTTTTAGAGGCAACACTACCCCGCCACACCATATGTGTGTTTTTAAAATTAACTACCGCGAAATTCTATTTTACTACTAAATAATTATAGAGTCTAAATATTGTTGAGCTATGGATAAAGTAGGTGCAGGTAAATGCCCATCACTAAATCCTTTATTTACTTCTTCAATTAATTTATTAACTCGTACCTTATTTTTATCTCTTATCTCTTGACCCCTAAACCAACTATGTATCGTAAAACGTGATACACCCACCTTACGTGCAACATAAAGCGTAGGTAGGTTTGCCTTGACACATAGTTTGGCCATCTGAACCCCAAGGTTATCAGGGTCCAGTTTCTGTAAGTTCGCTAAAAAATCTTGACTGTAGGGTCTAGCCATTAGCTTTTAACCGACCATTTCTTCATCACTTCGCTAGCATTGTTTACTGGCTGAGGTGCTGCTTGAGTTGAAGGTCTTAGTACAGGTTCAATAGCATCAACATCTGATTTAACTTCTGCTGATACTGGCGTTGCTTGTACTTGTACTTCTGGTGTACCCTCATCATTTTGGTATACAGTTAATTTAACAGCTGATTCAGCTGCGGATGACTTGCCTTGTCTTTGCAAAATTTCTAAGTCATTAGCATTAACGGCAGCTGCTGGAGTAAATAAAACTTTTGGTGTAGAAGCTTTAGGGTCAAATTGCATCCTAGTTACTACACGACCAGCACTAACATTGTTATTAGCTAATAATTGAACATAAGGTCTGAATGGATACTTACCACCTTCTTCCTTACCGAAACATGATGTCGCAGGTAAAACTAATTGCATAACATCACCAGCAGGATCGTTAGGTAATACAACAGCCATTCTCCATGATAGACGACATGCAGTACCCGTGCCATTAGCCCCTGAATTTTTAGCACTAAATTGACAAGTATCGCATGTTTTAGATTGTGGTGTTTTTACATCAATATCAGGTACACGAGAATCACTAGACCAGCATGTAGGACTAATCTTCTCACCTTCCTTATATGATTGTGCATAGAATGTTCTTGATGCAGTATGTGCCATCTTTACAATTACGACGTCCATGTAATTATTTTCTGAAACACTTACTTCTTTACCACCAACAACTTTTCTAAATGCTTTACCACGAATTGAAATACGTTTGTTACCTTGATTAATGGCACCCCCAGCAACGGCTAGCGTATCTTCATCTAGCCCTGTTTGGATTAATGCACCACTATTTTGTAAGATTACTGATAATTCATTACTCATTTTGTTCTCCACTAATTTGACTTGCTTGTTGGTTTGCGTACAGTTATTGCGAATTCACGCAACGTGCTGATACCAGGGGGTAGGCCCTCATCTAGACGGGTACTCATAAACTCTTTGAAATTGGTCTGACTAATACGTTGTTGCAAGAGATCGAGTGCGTTGTTATCCACAACGAATTGCTTAAAGTTATCCCAGTCGCCACAAGTATAAGTTTCTTTCAAAGACTTAATGATAGTCCCACTCCCTGTACGTATGCTATCAGCATTTATTTCATTGCAGGCTACTAACATTGCCTGTTCCAGTTGGTCTAAGTCTGCCTTTAATTCAGCGTCCCTAGTTTCCCACTGGTTCTTCAGTGTATTCCTTTCATTTCTAATTGTCAAGTACGTTGTAACTAAATCATCTAACTTCATATCACTCATAGTTATTATCCATTGTCATCGTTTAAGAATTTTAATGTTGGTGCTTCTTTTCTTAATGCATAATACTCTAGCTGAACTTTGGCACTATTAATCATCTTACCTGCGACGTTGGCTAATTCACCAGCTTCTTTAGTTTTAATAGCACCACTTCTTAAATCATCAAATATTTCTGATAGTTCATTTCTTAATTGATTAACGCTTTTCATTTACTAACTCCTTTATTTTAAGTTGTATACGTTTTACTTCTACTAATGCTTGCGGTATATCCGCTACTTTTAAAGACGTTCTTTTTACTAATTGTTGTCGTATGTAAACGTCTGTTAAATTAGTTTTTTGCTTTAAGTTATATTCTTTTTCTTGAGCTTTATATTCTGGTGTTAACCTTTTAGATTTTTTCTTTGCTCTGCGTACTTCAGTATTCTTTTTAATGTAAGCTAAATTGTATGCTCTAATTTTATCTTTATATTTATCTCTACATCGTTTTCTCTTAGCACTATATCTAGCCTTATATTCAGGGTCATTTAGCATTTTATATGCATGAAGTTCCCGTTTTCTTTTTTTACGTTCTGGGTCTTTACTCTTAGCACATATCTTATCTCTATTCTTTTTATAATAATTTCTAATTTTTTCCTTAGTACACTCCTTACAGCATCTTCCGTTATAAAATTCAAATGTAGGTTTTACAATATTACATTTCTTACA
>Ga0209229_10000986_pt1 | contig 11683 bp, 10 predicted proteins | sample SanBayMetagenome_FD_187466 | JGI IMG/M metagenome (GOLD analysis project Ga0209229, IMG submission 187466) | Freshwater and sediment microbial communities from dead zone in Sandusky Bay, Ohio, USA (SPAdes) (version 2) | ecosystem: Environmental > Aquatic > Freshwater > Lentic > Sediment... | reverse complement strand
CGAGCAGCCGGCGGAAGAGGTCGAGGTTGCGGGTGGCCGCATCGCGGGCGACGGTGAGCCGGGCGTCGGGAGCCGAATCGTTGATCAGGCTGCGATCGCCGTCAGTGAGCACCGGATCGGTGGCGCCGCCCCCCGGAAAGCGGGTTTCGTCGAGTCCGAGCACGAACGTGAAGGGCCGACCGGAGTGGCCACCCCCTGCGAGGCCGCTCACGTGCAGGCAGCCGGGCCGCGGCCCGGCTCCGAGCACGACCAGCTCGGCGGGCAGTTGCGCGAGCCAGTCGAGCATGTCGCGGGCCTGCATGGCGGTGTGGCCCCGCCATTTCAGCATCGCGTCGATCTCGTCGAGGATCATCCGACGGGCGTTGCCGTCGAATTCGCTGTCGGCCGCGCAGACCGTTTCGACGAATGTGCGAGCGCCACCCAGCACCTGCTCGGCGGTGGCGTCTGGGCCCCCCTCGCAGGCGGCGAGATGATTGGCCAGGGCCGCGAGCCCCGAGAGCCGCTGCGTGATCCGCGACTTGCGGGTGGCGAGCTCGTCGGCCGTCAGGTCGTCGCCAGCCGGCGGATCGCCGTCGTCATGGCGACGCACGAACGACTCCGGGAGCTGCTCCTCCGCGCGGGCCGCGGCCGCCGCGAGCATCGACACCGTGCGACCCAAGCCGCGGCCGATCTTCACGCGGCGCAATTCACGCACGAGGGCCGACGACCGCGGGGCTTCGGGCACGATCGTCGCGAGTTCGAGCACGCCGTCGCGAAGCATCTCTTCGAGGGCCGCCTGCGGATGGCCGTCACGCCGCCAGGCGAGCCAGCCGGCGAGGGCCCGGCCCGGCTTCGAGTCGGCGAGCGGCAGGCCCTCGGCGAACGTCACCGGCACGTGGCCTTCGCTGCCAGCGGCGGCGCCGGTCGGCGGACGATGGAGCGCCGCCACGATCTCGCGGACGAGCGGCGGATAGGTGGCGGCGTCGGTGTGGACGATCTCGATCTCGTCGAGCCGCAGGCCCTGTGCGAGGCACGAGCGGAGCACGTGGCGGACCTCATTGGCCTCGCCCGCTGCACGAAAGATCCTGAAGCGATCCGCAGCGACCGCTGCCGGCGGGGCGGGCAGCGGCGGATCGGTGGCGAGCGTGTGGACCGTCACGCCTTGGGCCGCCGTGAGAGCCTCGAGCAGCTGGCGCTCGAGCCGCGGCAGGTCGAGATCATCGGGCACGAGCAGCCGGGAAAACTTCGTGGGCAGCTTCCCGGCCCGCACGTGCTCGATCGCGAGCGCCAGCTCCCCGGCCTGGTCGATCAAGCTCAGGTCACCGAGCGTTGCCACGTAGCGATCGAGCAGAATGCACAGATCGTGGGCCTTGTCGGAGTGCCGCAGGCCGAGTGACACGTCGCGGGAAGAGAGGCCGGCATTGCGGAGGGCCTCGAGGCTCTGGAGCAGACGTTCGGCGAGCCGGCGCGTCGGGCCGGCTGCGGCCGCGAACGACCGCAGCTCGTGGCGGCTTTCCGCGAGCACCCGCTCCACGGCCACGAGCTTGGCCCGCGGCGGGGCCAGCATCACCCCATCGGTGGCGAGTTGATCGGCGACGATGTCGAAGGCGAGGGCGGAGAGCGTCGTGACGTGGACGTTGGTGACGGAATGCCCGAGGCGCACGGCCGTTTCGAGCCATTCGTTGCCGACGCGGCGCGACGGGGCGATGAGCCACGTGGCGGGGGTGGCGGCTTCGGTCACCGCCGCGACGATCGCGTGCGCGAGGGTGTTGGCCTGCGGCGGCACGCGGCCGGGCAGGCCCCCGGCGACGCGCGCAAGGCGGCTCGCCTCGGGCACAGCCACTTCGAGGGCATGCCACGAGGGCGCGGCGGCAGTGGTCTTCCGTGACGACTTCATGGGGTCATATTGTGTTCAGGCGTTCAGTGTTCGTCCAGAGGGCAGCACATCGCGGCACTCAGGCCGGCGTTTGCGCTTGATCTTCAACGCACGAGGGACAACGTTGGTCCATCCGGGACGACGTGTCGTCTACACGAGCATGCGCCGGTCATGCTCGGCGGGATCCACGGCGCGTCGCTCCGGCACGAACTCTCCTTCACCCGTGATTCGCAAGAGCAGTGCGTCGCGCCGGGCGATCGCGTCGGAGAGCGACCGCGTGCGGAGCGACCGCCGCACACGCCGCTTGCGGTGGTCGAAGTGGACCGTGTAGTGGATCCACCACACGCCGTTGTTGTTCCAGAGGTGGTGGGTGGGGTTTCGGGGCTCGACCCGGATCGAGGGAAACGCGAGGGGCATGAGGCACTCCTTTCCAGACATGAGGAAAGGAAGGTGCTTTCGAGTTTTGTATTGCGTGGGAACCGCGTCGAACGAAACAAAAAACTCTCGAAAGCTTCGCCGGGAACCGCTCCCGACGCGTATCCTCCCGCCCTGTCGCCAGGGAGGGTCACCACCTTGTGCTTTCGCGAGGTTGGTACGGCCGACCACGAGGGCCGAGCCGATTCAAAGCCAGGATACTTTTGACCTTCCGGCGATGATTGTACCACCAGAGAATCGCGAGCCCAAACCGGCCTTCCGCTCGGGTGTGTCATACGACCTCGGTCGCCCAAGCCGCCTGGCCTATCGCACCGGGACGCGTTCGACCAGGTCGAGGTTGTCGGCACGGGCAGCGCCCCCCACGAGCAGCAGATGCGCGGAGCCGTCGGCCACGGCCCGGTGCACGATCCGGGGCAGGACGCGGGCAACCGGCTCCCACTGACTGCCATCGGGCGCAAGCGCGCAGACGGTACCATCGGCCATGCTCACGTGGATCACGCCGCCCACCGTGCAGGCTGCCGGGGCGAAGCCGTTGAGATCTTCGCCGGGCAGGTCCGGCCCACGGCTCCACGATCCGGAAGCGGGATCGAAGATGTCGATGCGGCGGCTCGCTTCCTCGTCTTCCGTAAAGCCGCCGATCACGAACAGACGGTCATCCGCCACCGCCGTTATCAGCGCTCGGCGTTGGAACGGCTGCGGGATCTCCCTCCAGCCACCTGTCGGGGTGGCCAGGTTGAGCGCGAGCATGGTGTCGCACCACTGCTCACCGGCATGGCCGAGCATGTTCCAGCCACCGACGACATAGAGCGTGTCGCCGACGACGGCGACGTCATGCGACGATCTCGGCCGTGGCAGCGGCGGCAGGTCGGTCCAGGCGTTCGTCGCCGGGTCGTAGCAGGCGGCGGTGGCAACCGACCAGTTTTCCTCGGGCTGACCCGGGGCGTTTCGGGGATCCATCCCACCCACGCGATAGATGCGGCCGGCATGGGCAGCGAGATTCATGCCTTGGAGGGCTGGGCCACCGGGCAATTCCTCCCAGGCCGAATCCTGCACGAGGCCGCGGCGGAAAAATCGGCCGCTGACCGCGGCGGTGGAATAGGTATGCACCGGTGCGATGTGGCCGCCATACACGTAGACGAATCCATCGGATTCGACGACGCCCAGGCTCGACGCGGCCACGGGCAGCGGCGCGAGTTCCTCGGTGGCGGTGAGCGGCTCGCCATCCCTGCCCGGCTTTCCCGCATGCCCCCGGGGCACGTCGATGACGAGTGTGGGGTAGTGGCGAATTTCCTCGTAGCGCTCCCCGACATGGTCACCGGACTTCGCTTCGACGTGCCGAGCCCAGGCGCCGTAGCGACCGGGCGGGTCGAAGGCCGGTGACAATCCCTTGTCGTCGGTCACGACCTCTTCGCGCTCCCCATCGGGGCGGATCACCGTGAGTTTCGCGCCCGCGACCGGCTCGCCTCGCGCGAGCATTTGGAACCGGAGCGTGCCCGGATGGCCCGCGGGCACGATCTCGGCCGCCGCATCGGCGCCGATGCGGGCCGACGAGCCGAACGGATAGCCGATGCACGCCTTCGGGTGGTAGACGACGAGGAATGGCTTCGGCCCATGCTTCATCACGCCGTGCGTCATCGATCCATGGATTGCAACCCGTTCCCGCGCGGCGAGCCGCACGATCCGCTGCTCGTTCTCGACCGCGAGCACGAGAGCCCCCTCCCGGCCGGCCGGATCCCGCGATACCAGCGTTACGCGATCGACGAGCGCGGCGTCGACGTTTTCGTCGGGCTGCAGGTCCTCGCTGAGGATCACCCGGGCTCCGACGCCTTCGGCATCGGGAACGACGAAGATGAAATGGGCCTGCGCAACGCCCGCCATCACGGCGAGCAACATCATCGCGGGCACCGCACCCGTCAGCCCGCGAGCACTGTTCGTGGCAATCTCTCGAATCCGACCGTGCATGGGAAAGTCCTCAGGGGAGGGTCACCGACTCGCCGCCGGCTCGTGACGCCACAGCCTGCAGCACCGATCGCTCGACAGAATCCTCGACGAACCGGGTGGAACCGTCGGCCATCGTAAACCCACAGCCGCCGGGATGGTCGCTGCGGAATGTCTGGTATTCGTCGTTGCCATTGATGAGCCGTTCGGCGTTGTAGACACCGAACACGCTGGCCAGCGAAAACCCTGCGTAGCCGAAGCCCCAGGCCGTGCTCCCCCACCGCATGCCGGTCTTGTTGCTCTGGCACATGCTGCGGCGGTAATTCGCGAGGCCATAGTCGAGCTCTCCGGCAAGGAGCGTCTTCGAAACGCCGTCCGAGATCGTGTGGAATCGCACCGCTGGTTCGGTTTCATCAACGAACGCGCCGTTGTGGGGGATGTCCCATGCGGAGCCGGTGCCCGTGCACACGGCGTAACTGGCAGGAGCACTCACCTCGTCGCACGTGATGTCGGGAACGTTGCGCCGCAGCGCCATGCTCGGGCAGATGAACAGGGAGATTCGTTGCTTGACGACGTCGGCATTCTCGAGGGCCGACTTCGTCTTGTCGTACTGCTGGGCCGAGGCCGTCTCTTCGATGTAGGGGAGGATCTGCGTGAAGGCGCTCGCATACGAACTTCCGAACGCGGTGGCCGCGGGCAGCCGCCGCGTCGCGTCGTGATGGAGATGAAAGCCGAGGCCGACCTGCCTGAGGTTGCTCAGGCACCGGCTGCGACGGGCACTTTCCCGCGCCGACTGCACGGCCGGGAGCAGGAGCCCGATGAGCACGCCGATAATGGCGACGACGACGAGCAGCTCGACGAGGGTGAACCCGCCGGCGTTCCCGCCACGGGGTTCGGGGTGGTGAATGAACGCCGCCGCCGGACGAGCCTGCGGATCACACCGCCTGCAGCCCCGAGCGCCGCTGCCGCGAGCGAAGCCGACGTCGGTTCCGGGACAGGCACGGCCGCCACCGTATCGACCGACAAGGCCATCAGCGACACGTGGCTCGCGTTCTCGAACTCGATCTCCAGCAGGCCGCCGTCGGTTACGACCGTGTCCCACGCGTAGAGCGATTCGACCACGGTGCTGCCGAAGCCACCGCCGCCCGCCGAGCCAGTCGTCACCTGTTGCAAGAGTGTCGCGTCCACCGATCCGCTGCCGGCTGTTAGCTGCGGCGTGCTGATGAACACATTGTCCGCCCCGAGGGAGCCGCGAACCTGGAGCAAGATCGTGCCGGCCGAGCCCGACTGCAGGAACGAGGGCACCGAGAGCGTGAACGTGTCCGGCGTGAAGGTGCCGATACCGAAACTCCCGTTGTAGAAGTTGCCCGTGCCGATCGGAATGAGCGGCGTGACCAGACTCGCAGCCCCGAAGGGCGCGGGCGAGGGCACGGCCGAACTGCCGGGTGCGTAGGAGAACAGTTCCGGATCGCCGCCGAGCGACGTTTCCGTGCCATACGGATTGGACCACTGATACCAGGTGGCGTCGGCATTCCCGCGCCAGGAGGGAACGAGAAACCCCGCGGCCGCGGTGCCCGGCAGACCGCACACGATCGCTGCGACGACGCAACCACGAATCGATAGACAAAGGCTTGGCATGCTGGATGATCCTCGTGATTCGAGTGATATGTCCAAAAGAAGTGAATCTGTTCCGTCCGCGCGACCAGATGCCGCCCGGGCACCTCGTCGGATTCATGTCGGGCCGCTCCTTTCCGGCCGGTGATCGCGATCCCCACGGGGTCGCCTGAACGGCAAGCGGAGTACTGCCGCACACCCGATCGCCGCTCCGACGATCGCGATGGCCGATGGCTCGGGCACGGGTGCGACGGCGACGTTGTCGAGCCCAAACGTGTAGGTCGTCGTGCCGTCGAGCACTTCGGGGGGTTGGGTTGGAGCGAGTGCGATCTGCACGTTCTGCACGTTCGAGAACACGCCGCTGAACGTGCCGACCCCATACGACTGGAAGGATGATGCGTTATCGACGATCGGCACCCCAATGGTCGTCCACGTATTGCTCGGCACGCTGAACACCACGCTGCTGGCCGCAGCACCGCCGCCCGCGTCGATCCGCAGGTACATGTTGAGCGCCGCCGGCGCGTCGTGCCGCACGGCCGCCGAGAACGCGGTAACACCCGCCGTCAGCCAGTTGCCGACGAAGGCGTCGCCGCTGGCATCGGCGGCGGCGTTGCCACGGAAGGAGATGAAGCCGAAGCCCGAGCCATTGAACTGCGCCGCGGACATCGCGCGGCTCAGCGAGATGAAGCCGCCGTCGTCGACACCGCCGCTACTCGACCATGTCGGGCTGCCGGTGCCGGATGGCACGAGCGAGATCAACCAGCCCGCCGCATTGCTTCCGAACGTTTCGGTGAACGGCAGCGTGACGGCCGCCGGAGCCCGGCCCGCGCTCACGAACACGACCGCCCCGGCCACGATGCCGGCGAGGACGCGTTTTTCAGATCCACTCCCAATCATGCCAACCTCCTCGGGTGAGAAAATCCACGAACCTGCCGGAACGGGGCTGGCTGGCGGAAGGGCCGGAGACGGCCCGAGGCTGGCTGGCGAGATTCACACTTGCGGCGACCAACGGAGTTGATACACTCGCGTAATCGAAAATGAGAATCAATATCAAAATAATAGATTAGCCTGTCTTTCTGGGCTGTCAAGCATTCCCACGGACCGCGGAGCGAAAAATTTTCGGTTGAACCGCATGAGTCCCACTCGGTCAAACGCTGGTCCCAACTCGGGGGAAGGCGACGCCGCCAGACTGCGGGGCGGGCCAACGTCGCCGGCCGGCGATCGGCTCCAGCCCGCCCCTGAGGTGCCGGGCCCGGCTGACGTGCCGACCGTCAATTCCTCGGAACTGCTGCGCGGGCGCAGTGCGGTCCACATCCTGCACAACGGTGAGACCTACCGGCTCACCGTCACGCGATCCGGGAAGCTCATTCTCCAAAAGTAAGCCCGTTGCTCAGGCACCGCAAGCAGTGCCCGTCGTTCAGACTTTGCTGCCGCGAAGGAGACAGTAGGAGACCGGGATCACGAATAGCGTGAACAGGGTCGAGGCGACGAGGCCGAGGATCAACGACCAGCCGAGTCTTGCGAAAGCTGCGTTGTCCCGGGCTATCATGGTGTGCATGCCCCCCCTGGAATACTTTCCCGTCATCGACGTCGGCCCGCTCATGAAGGGGCTCGTCATCGGTGGGCTGGGCATCTTCCACGTGTTCCTCGCGCAGTTCGCCATCGGCGGGGGCATGCTGCTCAGCTACCTGCAGTGGCTCCACATGCGAGGCACCTGCCGGCTGGCCCGCCGCTTCGCCGACGACTACTTCAAGATGCTCGTGCTCGTGAGCTTCGTGCTCGGCGCCGTGACGGGTGTGGCGATGTGGTTCACGAGCATCCAGGTCAGCCCCCGCACGATCGCCACGATGGTGCGCGAGTTCCACTGGGTGTGGGCCACCGAGTGGACGTTTTTTTGTCTCGAGGTCGTGGCCGGATACCTGTTTTACCGGTACGGGCCGAGACTCGCCGACCCGGCGCGGCTGCAACTGCTCCTGCTCTACTCGGCCGCCTCGTGGATGAGCCTGTTCTGGATCAACGGGATCCTGTCCTGGCAGCTGACCCCTGGCGCATGGCTGGAGTCACACGACGTGTGGGCCGGGTTCTTCAATCCGGGGTTCCTGCCCTCGCTTATCTTTCGCACGATCTCCGCGGCCGCGATCGCGGCGCTCGCCGCCTGCGTGCTCGTCAACGCGGTGGGTGGGTTCAACCGGGAGGAGCGGCACGAACTGGTGGCCGTGTGTGCCCGGCCGCTGGTGGCGATGCTGGCGATGCCGCTGGTCGGGGCCTGGTATCTGGCGACCATGCCCGCCGACAGCCGCGGCTGGACGACGGGCGGGAGCGTGCCGATGACGCTGTTTCTCACGATGGCCGTGGGCAGTTCGACGCTCGTCGGCCTGTACGCCGTCGTGGCCATCCTGCGTCAGCGGCTGTACGTCAACGGCGCGACCGCCACGCTCCTGCTGGCCTTGGCGTTCGCCGCCACGGCCGGGGGCGAGTTCGTGCGCGAGGGCGTGCGGAAACCGTTCACGATCCGGGAGTATCTCTACTCCAACTCGATTGCCCGCGACGGGATCGAGCAGCTCCGGCAGCGGGGCTCCGCCACCGACGACCCCTATCCACTGCGGGATGCGGCGGCCTATCCCAACGCGCAGCTGGTCCTCGGCGCGAAGGTGTTTCGGGTCCAATGCTCCGTGTGCCATACGCTCGAGGGCATGAACGCCGTGTGCGACCTGGCGGCGACCTGGTCGATCGACCAGCGGCGGCTCAACATCGCACAGCTCCAGCGGACGAAGCCCTTCATGCCTCCCTTCGCTGGCACGCCGGCGGAGGTCGAGGCGGTCGTGCAGTTGATCGGCTGGATCAGGGCCGGCAAGCCCCGGGCCTGGGAGCAGACGCACGATGCCTCCGTACTCGAGCAGATCGGTCGCTGGCTCGACGAAGCGGGCACGGGCCCCGGCGATCCGCAACTGGCCGCGGCTGAGCCATCCCGATGAACGCAGCCATTCCCTTCGGCCTGCCAGGTGCCACGGCCTTCTATCTCACGCTCTACCTGGCCACGTTCGTGGTGCACATGGTGTTCATGCATTACGTGCTGGCCGGAGCGACGTATCTCGCCTGCGGGCGGCTGATGGGAAGAGCCCGCTGTGCGGCCTGTGAGTGGCAGGGGATTCTGCTCGACTGGCTGCCCTTTGCCACGGGGCTTGCCATCACGGCCGGCGTGGCGCCGCTGTTGTTCGTGCAGATGCTCTACGGTCGCGAGTTTGCCACGGCCAACCTGCTGCTTTCCCATCGCTGGATGGCGATCATGCCGGTGCTGATCGTCTGCTTCTACCTGCTCTACCTGCAGAAATCGGCCTGGATCAGCAGGCGTCCGTGGGTCTGGCGGCCGCTCGTAGCCGTAGTCGTTTGCGTGGGATTCCTGTTCATCGCCCTCAGTTGGACGGAGAATCACCTGCTCATGCTCGACCACGCGGCATGGCCACGCCTGTATGAATCCGGCGGCCTGCGCTACAAATCCCCCGGCCTCCTGCCGCGGCTGGCCGTCTGGTTTTTCCTGGCCTTTCCGAGCCTGGCGATCGAACTGGCATGGCAGGGCCGGCTCACGGGCGTCGGAATCGACGCCACCCCGCAGCCCGGTACGGGGCTGTCGCCGGTCAGACGGCTGGCCCTGACGGCTGGTGCCGGCCTGGTGGGTTGCGCGACCGCCGGGCTGCTGTATTGGTCCACGCTTCCCGCCGCCGTGCGGACCGCCGTGGCGGGCCCACTGGCAGGCCCGTGGCTGGCCATGCTCGGCGCGGCGCTCGTCGTTCAGGCCGCAGTCTGGTTGATCGCCGCGATCCGTGGCCGGCTTTCGTCGCCTCTGCTCCTTGTGGCGACCGGTGGCTGGATCGTCGGGCTCGTCGCCGTCGCCCTGGTTCGCGAAGCGATCCGCTTGAACTCGGTCGACGTGGCCGCGTCGGCCGCCTCCCTGGCCGCGGCGCTCCGGATCGGGGGGTTGCCGGTATTCCTGGTGTTCGCGGTGCTCAATGCCGCAGCCATCGTGTGGTGCATTCGCACCGTCCGCGCGACGGCACGCTGAAGAACAGGCACATGCCCTGCGCGGCGGTCAAACCCTCCCGCGGAGCATGCCGTGCCAGTAGAGCCGCGGCAGCACCTGCGTCTTGAGGAGCCACATGCTGTAGCGCTCCTTCGACTGGTCGATCGGAAACGACTCCTTCGGCTGGTTGTCGTAGTCGAATTCCGCGAGCACCATCCGGCCATAGCCGGTGACCACCGGGCACGAGGTGTAGCCGTCATAGGCTGCATCGCACGGCTTCCCGTTCATCGCGGCCAGCAGATTGTGGACCACCACCGGAGCCTGCTTGCGGATCGCGGCGCCGGTCTTCGAGGTGGGAAGGCCCGCGGCGTCGCCCAGGGCGAACACGTCGGGATATGCCGGATGACGCAGCGTGAGTTTGTCGGCCGCGCACCAGCCCTGCTCGTTGGCGAGTGGGCTGCGCTTGATCACATCGGGGGCGCTCATCGGCGGGGTCACGTGGATCATGTCGTAGGGGACGACGCTCCGCTCGTGGGTGTCGAGGTGCTCGAGGACCGCCTCGTGGGCGTCGGGCCGCACCTCGACGAGGTTCTGGCGAAACCGGGCGTCGATGCCCTTGCGGGCTACGACCTGCTCCAGCGTCTTGCGATATTTCTCGACAGCGAAGATCGCCTTGGCCGGGGAGGCGAACACGATCTGCGTGTGGTCGCGCACCCCCTGCCGTCGGAAGGCATCGTCGGCGAGGTACATGATCTTCTGGGGCGCGCCGCCGCACTTCACGGCCGTGTTGGGCACCGTGAAGAGGGCCGTGCCTCCTGTGAAGCTGCGGATCGTCTCCCACGTGTAGGCGACATGCTCGAAGGAGTAGTTGCTGCACACGCCACGGGTGCCGATTCCCTCGGCGAGACCCGGGATTGATGTCCAGTCGATCTGGATGCCGAGGGCCACGACGAGCCAATCGTAGGTGAGCCGTCGGCCCGAGGCCGTGGCGACCGCCTTCTGGTCGGGCAGAATTTCGGTCACGCGGTCGCGAATCCAGTCGACGCCTGGGGGAATGAAATCGGCCTCCCGTCGCCGGCTGGCCTCCGGCGGGAAGACACCGGCCCCCACGAGCGTCCAAAGCGGCTGGTAGAAGTGGCTCTCGGACGGCTCGACGAGGCCGATGTCGAGACGGGCGTCGGCCCGTTTGAGTCGGGCGGCCACGGTGATTCCCGCGGTGCCGCCCCCGAGAACGAGGATCCGATGGTGGTCTGGCATGGCACGATCCTCCTGGGGATGCCTGATTATACATCGTCGTCTCGCGATATTTTTACTCTTTTTTCAGCCCCGCCGGAAAAACTCATTGACGTATCGGAATATTCCGATATGATTGGCGTGCGGCGAACATGCCGCGAAGGGCATCCCCAAGCCCGACCGACCCGTCAGGGCCTTTTGTCATGGTCGACACGAAGCGCAGGCCGGTTCGCCCGAAACTCACCAGCCTCGAGAGCCTGGGGCAGGCGGCCGAATGCCTGAAGACGCTCGCCCATCCCCACCGGCTCCGTATCGTGCAGATGCTGCTCGGCGGCCGCTACGCGGTGGGTGAACTGGCCGAGGCCTGCGAGATCCCGAGCCACATGGCCTCCGAACACCTGCGGCTCATGCAGCGGTGCGGCTTCCTCGACGTGGAGAAGGAGGGGCGGTGTGTCTACTACACCATCGCCGAACCTCACCTCGCGAGCATCATGTCTTGCATCGAGGCCCGGTTCGGCGGCCCGAAGTCGCAGCGAACCGGTGTTTCCGGCTGAGGAGTTTCCCCCTACCATTCCCTGAAGCGTCGCACA
>Ga0209229_10000985_pt1 | contig 11710 bp, 26 predicted proteins | sample SanBayMetagenome_FD_187466 | JGI IMG/M metagenome (GOLD analysis project Ga0209229, IMG submission 187466) | Freshwater and sediment microbial communities from dead zone in Sandusky Bay, Ohio, USA (SPAdes) (version 2) | ecosystem: Environmental > Aquatic > Freshwater > Lentic > Sediment... | reverse complement strand
CCAGAACGGAGCGTGCCGTCCCCCCCCACGCCCCCCCACCCGCATTGAGAGTCGCTAAAGTGCTGTAAACATGCGGGCGCACCCGTATCCGCACAGTTCCCCCAACTTTTTTGACCGAACATCGCAGGCGGGCGGGTCTGTGTGAACCCCATTGTTTCGGTGTTCTTTCATATGCGGGGGCGGATGTGTGCGTCAAAGATTAAGGGGCAGTTGTTCGGTGTTGCCGAATGACATGGTGTTCATGCCTGCGTTGGTGGGTGTGAGCGTCAAAGAGTTGTTGTGCCGTTCGGTGATGCCGTATGGTACAGCGAGTTACACACACTCGTAGGTGGGTGTGTGTGTCAAAGAGTAGAATTGTTGCCATCGCCGATGGTACATGACATTGGGGGTTAGTATGTGGGTAGGTGTGTTCGTGAGGCAGTTGTTGGAGTTGAGGGATGCTCGCAGGTCGGGCATTCAGGAGTGGGTGTCCGAGTGTCATTGGCATTTGGGTCGGATGCTGAAGTTCCGCAAGTTGGATGGTCAATGGTAGTTGCCCCTGTGGGGTCGGGTGTGAAGGGTTCGTAGCCCTTCACATCCACGATGGCACACACTCGTAGGTGGGTGTGTGCGTCAAAGATAGAGGTTGCGGTGGTTGCGACATGGTGTTGCGACATTAGGTGTTCGTGAACGAACAGCCGCACGAGCCAGTCTGGGAGGACATCATGGCACGCAAAAAATTGGTAGTAGCAACATTCGGTCGTTATGCGAAGCATGACAAGTGGTGGACGGTTGCGTTTGACAACGCAGTTGAGGTGCTGGAAACGGGCACGGTTGTGGATGTCCGCAAGGTGGACGGAACCGAGCAAAAGGTTGTCATCCAGTCGCTGGTAGCATCGTCCATCGTGGATGCGGATGACCAAGCACCAACGCTGTATTACACATACACGAAGGTGTCCGCTAAGTAGTCACGGTTGGTTGAGGGCACACGGGCATTTCCCCGTGTTCGTGTGTCCGATTGCTCACCGTGAGCAGATAGGAATATGGCTGGGAGGCTATTATGAGTAAGCAAGTAGGGTTACAACCGAAGGGCGTGTACTGTTGTCCACGCTGTGAGCGTAAGGTGGAAGTGTTTGTTCGTGTGCGTGAGGTAAGGTGTAATCAGCACGGACAGATGGTTAAGGGAGGGAAGTAATGTGGTATTTGGTACAGACTCGTAAAGAGGGCAACGGGTATTTGACCCGTTGCTCAACGGATGTGTGGACTCAGGCGTTGATGTATTATAGGAGTATTAACATTGGTGCTCCTTATACGAAGCGTTTGGTTGAGGTGTGCGAGGGGGATTCTACTCGTAAGTTTAAGGTCATTGCTAGGTCAAAAGGGTTGTGATGGAGTTTGTGTATTGTGAGCAGAAGTGTGGTAATCGTGCGACAGTTTATGCTGGCGATAGCATTGCTAATGGGTGGGCGGGTTGCTATTGTGTGACCTGTTCAGGCGTGTTAGGGTTTTCCGTGTGGAATGTTTTTCCTAACGGGATTATACAAACAGAACTAGGAAAGGTAGGTGCGTAATGGATGAGTACGGATTAGGGTTAGTGTTGTTGGGTTACGGGTTGGCGTGTGTTGTATTCGGGTATTATCTACGGAAATGGGAGGGTAAGTAATGAAGCGCATTGGTTGGTTGTATAAGGTAAATAGGTGGTGGGGTGATGGCGTATGCGAGGCGTTGTGGAACGCTGTTCGTGGTAGGTCATTTCCAGATACATTTCCAGAAATTGGAATGTTGCGAGATTGGGAGGGCAAGTGATGGATAAAGAGATTAGGGTTGGTAGTTTGGTTGTGTATAAGGGTATTGCGGACTCGTCCGTCTATAGGGTTGCGGAGATTTCGCAATGGGATGAGGTTGTGATGTATGATGCGACTGGGCGTGGGAAGTTTTCTCGTAAGGTTAATAAGTTCCGATTGGAGGCGTTGTGATGTTTAAGCAGGGCGATAAGGTTACTATTGAGGACAAGCAGGGTGTTTGGCTTGTGAAGGATGCGGATGAGCGGTTTAATAATGATATGATGCTGGTTCATCTTCAGGCGGACAGCGGGTTTGTGTTGCTTGCTGTTCGTGGGTGTAAGTGTAATTTAATCAACGAGGGAGGAAAGTAGTTATGGGTATGTTCCAACATAGGCATTATGAGGCGATTGCCGAGATTATTGCCGATATAGATATGGCAGTTGCGGGTTATACGATTACTCGGGAGGAAGCGGGCGAGGTTATGGTTCGTTCGTTGGAGTTGTTGTTTCAGGATGATAACCCGAAGTTTGATTTGGTTCGCTTTCGTAGGGCGTGTGGGTCTGTCCGTCAAAGATAAGGTTTCCGACAGCAATTCCGCTGTCGGATTTAATCAACTGGGAGGTTGATATGGGTAAGCAAGTAGCAGTTAAGGTTAGTCGGGTTAAATTGTTGGAGAAACTTAAGCAAACACATCTCAAGGCAACGAATGAAGCGTTGGCTTATCAGATTGCTTGCGAGAACATAGACAAGTTGGAGGAAAAACAGAACGCCAATGTCATTAAGCAACTGTCTAAGGCTGATGTTTCTATTCGTAACACGACTAGTCGTTATGAGCGTGAACGCAACATTGTTGAGTTCTCAATCACAGCGACATTTCCTAGCAGTATGTTCCCGAAGGTAGAGTATCCTACTCGTGGGGAGAATTACTTTGTGAACACGGATGAGTTGGCGAACATCATCAAGTTGCTGGAATTGAGTGACGAGGAGAATGTTTCTACTTCTACTTATGGTAATGTTGCCCGTTTCTTGTAAACGGGTCACCGTGTGGGGGTTCGTAGCCCTCACATGGTACAATTTGACACACATGCGTACAGGTGTGTGCGTCAAAGATAGGGAAATCGGCAATAGCAATTCCGCTGTTGTCGTATTAACGCCGAAAGGCAGGAGGATAGTATTATGGCTGGGAAATCATTAATTATCGTGCGGATTGACCGTAACAGAAAGACGGCGTGGTGTAAGTTTTCACCTAGCACTCAGGAGTACGAGTACAGTTTCAGGAGTTTGGGTCGCAACACTCTCATCAAGGTTGTGGGTGCGTTGGGTCACAAGTTCGTTGGTCGTACCCCGTTGTCTTACACTGGGGACGAGTTGGTGAAGTTGGCTATTGCGTTGTGTGCTGATGGTGGTGCTGATATTCATGTCAGTAGCAAGCCGACAGTTCCTGCGGTGCCAGCACCTACGGTGACTGTCCCCGCTAAACCGAATGTGATGGTGTCTGCTGTTGGCATTGAGGATGCTTTGCGTGGTGTCATTACTGATGCTCTCAAGGGCTATACTGAGGGTGGCGTGGACAAGGAAGTGGTTGAGGGTATCGTGTCTGATGCGATTGCTCGTCATTCCAGTTCGGTTGATGCCAAGATTGCGGAACTCACTAGGGTTATTGCGGAGACTAAGCCGACTGTTAAGCACATTACGCTTACCAATGGTGAGGTTCGCAAGATTGAGGGTCGTACACACTTCATGTTTGATAAGGTGTTGCGTGTTGTTGATGCTGGTATGTCGCCGTGGATTACGGGGACTGCTGGTGTGGGCAAGACGATGCTTGCCGAACAGATTGCTACAGCATTGGGCTTAGAGTACAGTCCTGAGTCGTTCTGTTCGCAGTCATCCAAAGCAGAAATCAAGGGCTATAAGGATGGTCACGGGTTGTACCAATCGGTGGACTTCCGCAAGCGTTTTGAGGAGGGCGGTGTGTACTTGCTGGACGAGATAGATGCCGCTAACCCGAACATTCTGCTAACACTCAACAGCGCATTGTCTAACGGTTGGATGATGTTCCCTGATGGCAAGGTTAAGCGTCACGAGAAGTTCGTGGCGATAGCATCAGCGAACACTTACGGCAACGGTGCTACGGCAGAGTATGTTGGTCGTCAGGTGATTGACGGCTCTACGCTAAATAGGTTCGTCAAGATAGATATGCCTATTGACGAGGTTATGGAGGCTGGTATCGTTGGTGACCTATCTAGGGATGGGGACGCTGGTCGTGTGTGGCTTGAGATTGTGCGTAGGGCACGAGTCAATGTCGCTCATCACGGTCTTAAGGTTATCATCTCGCCCCGTGACTCTTATCACGGTGCGAAGTTACTTAATGCTGGGTTCACCTTTCAGGAGTGTGTGCCTATGACATTCGGTTCGGGTATGAAGTCCGAACAGTATGCTAAGGTGATGGAGGGTGTTACTGTTCCTAGTGGTGGTGCTAAGGCTTAGCGGATGGGCGGTGCGCCCATCCATTCTCCCAGCGTGGGTGGGCGTACATGTCAAAGATTGGGATTTACAACAACAACTATTGGAGGGGTTATGATTACACAAGTGATTGACAAAGTTTACATTGACGAGTTTGAGTCGTTGGGTGAGGCGTTGGCTTACGCTAAGGCTAACACCGATAGGCGTTCATCTGATAACAAGCGTGATGTCAAGTGGGCTGGTTCGGAGTCTTTGGATGAGGCTGTCCAGTTGGGTACGGATGGTTGGCATGAAATCCGTCCTGATGTTGATAGAATGTTCAGCCACATGGAAGAGCAGATAAACATGGCATTGGGTGAGATATTTGAGATGCGTTATGATTACAGCGGTGACACGGTGGACATTGACCGTTTCCTGATGGGTGACCCTGAACACATGATGGATTATGAGACTGTTCCAGCAGGCAGGATGGGTCGTGTTGTCCGTGTGTTGATTAACGGTGCGGCTAGTGCTAGGATTACACCTGAGGAGATTATGCGTAGAGGTGTTCTTGCTGTTGCGTTAGTTGATGTACTGAACAAGTTGGGTGTTGGTGTTGAGGTGTGGTTAGAGTCCGCTACCGATGACAACGGCAGGGGTGTTCATTCGCAACTCATCAAGTTACATTCATCCGAAGAACGACTGGATATTGACAACCTTATGTTTGCTATGGCTCATCCTGCTATGTTGCGCCGTGTAGGTTTCAGTATCTTGGAGCGTACTGGTTGGTCTAATGCGAAGCGGATTGCTCAGGAGGGTGCTGGTTACGGTCAGCCACATAATCTCACTCAGGGTAAGCGCATTGGTGCTGATGTTGAGATTGACAAGTTACAGAACGCAACGGGTGACCCCATTGCGGATGGTGTTGCTTATATCATGTCCACCGTTAAGGGATTGGATTTGTTGTAAGCACAACGGTGCCTACGCCGTGATAGTGGGGCGGGGGCTGGACGATGAAACTCCAGCCTCCGCTAAGGATAACAACAACTACAATATGGGAGGAATTATGGAATACGAAGTGCGGTTAGTGGTATCATATAAGGGTGATGAGATTGACGAAACAATTATTCAGGCGTTGGAGGACGCTGGTATGAAAGTTGATTTCATGTCCATCATAGATGCTAGTGGTGAGTTTCATCCAGAATACATGAGCGTGGAGGCTTAACATGAATAAAGTTACAGGGTTGCTATTAAACGCTGGTGTTGGTGCCAGCATTGACACGGTAGAAGTTACCGATTTGGAAAGCATACAAGGTTATGTTGGTGGGTTGATTGACGCTGTTAGGCAACCGATTAATGATGACATTTATGTTGTTGGTTATGTTCACGACGAGGGTTTGTTACTGGATTTGGAAATGAACTGGATTGCCAGCGCATTGTTCGGTAGGGAAATCCGTGGTACTGTTGTGTTGGTGAACGGTAATAATGATGTTGGTGAGTATGATGGTTACAACCATGACCTGCCCAGCGACTTCATTGAGTACATGAAAACCGCTTTTCTTGCTCGTGTTGCCACTACCTATAATGAGTCACAAATTATTCTTGCGTTGTTACAGTCAGCGGCAAGTGATGATATAATTGAGCCTGAGAAACTGGATGAGTTATTGGAAGCACTTTCTGAGGCGGTGGAAACGGGTGACCGTGATGCCAATAACAAGGCTGGTGAACTGATGAGAAATGTTTTGTCACAACTTGACCAAACAATGGCTAATCAGGCTACAGATACATTGGTTGATGAAATATATGATTTCCTAAAGGAGCAAAACTAATGATGATAGAAATAGAAACACCTATGTGTACCGTTTGCGGTAACACTTCTAAAATGTTTGTGGATGAGACTGCTTTCTACCAATGGAAAAGTCGGGAAATCCTTATCCAGCAAGCGTTTGCGGACATGCCGAAAGAACAGCGAGAAATGTTGATAACGGGATGTCATCCCGAATGTTGGAACCTACTGTTTGGAGATGATGATGAGTGACACACTAATTAAAGTTGATGCTGTTTATGATATGTGGCAAGGTGAACGCATATGCGAAATCATGGAGTACACACAAGGTATGGGTCATGTGTGGACTACAGACACAATGCTAAACTACTTTGAGAAACTAACAGAATGTTACGACCTGTATCGTAGCACCAACGGTTATGTGTCCGATTCGTTTGACAGCATTGAGCCACTACAATTCGGCAATGTGTCAATGCTAAACAAATGGAAACATATCAGGAACTCTGTAATGGATTACTCGCTACAGTTCCCTAATGTAGAAGTGTTGGATATTATCCATAAACTGGGTGTAACATTGGATGAGTTTTATGCTGCTGTTACTGTAAACAAGAAGCAAAACAAAATGTCGGAAGAGGGCTTCCGCCAGTTTTGTTATGCCTGTTTAACCGACAACCCTAACTTTGCCAAGATTGGCAGGGACTACGGTACTGGTATCAACACTATGAAATACTTTAAGAAACTTTTTAGAGCAATAAAGATAGCGAGGACAGATGGTGAATGACAAGGATAAAGTATAATAACCTTACAGGGTTTCGGTACTTACAGTACCTCAACTAACTGTCCATGCTATCTAGTCTATTAGAGAGAGAATAAATGAAAATAGATAATGTTAATAAGATAGTGTATGTTAGACAGTCTTGGTTAAATGATATGGTTATCTGTCCAGAAAGAGCCAGACTCGGTATAACTCGTCCAGAGTTCCGTACTGGTAGTGATGCTACTATTATGGGTACCAGTATTCATACTGGGATAGAAGCCGTCCTTAATGGGACGGCAGGTAATTTTGATGAGATGTTACAGTCTGTCACAAATAACTTTGATGAGTTACAGAAAACTGGTTACAAGAAAACAAACATTGACGAAACAAAAATACCTGACTATCTTAGGTCTATGTCGTCAGCGTTTTACGAGGAGATTCTACCGAAAGTAGAGTTGGGAGGCAAGGTTGAGCATTATTTTAAGGTTCCTTTGGGTATTACTGTTCAGGACTATTCTGTGTGGCTTGAGGGAACGATGGACTACATCGCACCCAGCGGTCTTATATGGGACTGGAAAACATCATCCCGTCCTTATTACATCAAGGACAAGCAGAAGTCCGCTATCCAGCCTACGGTCTATGGTTATGCGGCTGTTAAGGAGGGGCTGAGCAATGGCGAAGTCACTCATTTTAATTATGGTGTTATGGTTCGGACTGAGGATGTTAAGTCCCAAATTGCGCCTATCACAAGAACAGAGAGTCATTACAATTGGCTTAAGTACTTTGTTCGTGGTGCTGTTGGCTCTTGTATTAAGGTGGGTTCCGACACCGAATGGTTTATGAATGACAGCAGTACTTTATGTTCGTCATCATGGTGTTCCTATTGGAGTATCTGTAAAGGTGCTTTCAATTGTGAATGACTAGCATCTGCTAGTATTATATCAACAACAACTAGTTAGGAGAAAGATATGAGTGCCGTATCCAAAGACCAGAGTATTATCCTTCAGGTCGCAGGTAAGATTGCTGCCGATTTGACACCGAAAGGTAACGACATTAACGAAAACATTTCCAATTGGGTTATGGCGTTTGATGCCGTAGGTGAGCAACTGTTCTCCTCAATGGGAATGACAGCAGGAACTCCTGAGCAGGTCACACAGACGCTTGTAGAAGCGTTTGGTGCCACCCCAGTAGCATCAACCCCTGCCATGTCATACACGCCACAAGGTGGCACCGTTACCATTAAGGGTAAGCAACATGGTCCAATTCCTGAGTGGCTACACAGCGAATGCGCTAAGGTTGGTGTAACGGAAGTGTGGGATAACCGTGATGGTTTGTCCGCTAATCCGAAACGCCCTTGGTTCAAAGCAGTACAAGGTGACAAAGCCTTTTGGGCACCACGCAAGTAACGATAGGATAACATATGGCTCCTGATTATTCGGAGCGTTGGGCTAAGGCAGGGCGGGGCGAACTTATCGCCCCGCCTGTCTCGTCTAAGGCTTCATACAACTATTATGTACCACTAGTAAAAGCGGCAGACGATTATGTTCACTGGGCGCAAACACCACACGAACGCATCTATCTAGGGTTTCCCGAAATAGACGCACAAATGCGTGGCATAGCACCATCCGAACTATGTTTGGTAAACGGCTATTCACATAGCGGTAAGACTTTGGTTCTATTACAGATTCTTGCTGCGAACCGTGATAAGCGTGTTATCTACTTCTGTCCTGACGAACCAAGAACATTAACGCTAATAAAATTGGCGTGTGTTACACATGGTATTGACGCTAACATTTTGGAATCCGAAGTAGCGTTAAATGATGAAAAGGCTATTTCGTTACTGCGTGAAACAGCGCAAGAGTTCTTTCCGAACCTTGCTGTGTTTGACCAAACAGTATCGCTAATAGATATGGAACGGGCATTGTCCGAGTACACTGATGTTATTGGTGACCCACAACTAATCGTTGTGGACTACTTGGATTTGATTACAGGTGGTGGCGAGGACATTCCATCCAAAGCCAACAGTATCAAAGCGTTCGGTAAGCGACACAATGTGCCCCTAATCGTGTTACATCAGTCGTCCCGTACCGCTGGTGCTGACGGCAAGAAGATGACTATTAGTTCAGGTGCGTTTGGTGGTGAGCAACAGGCTACCCATGTTGTTGGTGTTCGCCGTAAGCGTTTTGAGATTGAGGGTTACATTCGGGAACTACAAGAGAAACTGGACAGGGCATCCAATACTGAACGAATCATAGAGAAAATAGAATCGTTACAGTATGACCTGCGTATCCATCAGGATACGGTAACAGTTAACCTTGTAAAGTGTAAGCGTCCAGCATCACAACTATTGGATGACATGCACTTTACTATTGAGGCAGGGACAGGTAGGTTAAGCCGTTTGGAGGACGGTGTGCTACCATACAGAGATGACAGACCTCTCTCGCAACCAATAGCGGGAGAACAACAAGTTATCGTTGACGCACTAGCAGATTGGTGATATTATGATACCTGATTATCTATTGACAGATTACATAACATTGTTTCGTGGTCGTGGAGATGTTTATGGACATGACGAGGGACGCTGCGTAAAAGAACCATTAACACGAGAAGTGTTCCAAAAACATTTCGCAGACTCACCTATGGGTGTTTACCCTATGGTTCCGCTTAACGGTGACTATTATGTTGCTTGGGGTTGCTCAGACTTTGACACAGCAGATGCCAAAGAGAACGCCATCAAATTACATGACGCATTACGGGACGCAGGTATTGTATCTTGGATAGAGAAATCACGGTCTAAAGGTTTCCATGTTTGGGTATTCGCCTCCCAACCTGTCCTTGCTACAGAAATGCGTAACATGTTTCTTGTTGCGCATCAGGTGGCAGATGTTCCAGCGACAGAAGTAAACCCGAAACAGACTACACTCAAGCATGGGCAGTATGGTAACTATGTTCGGTTACCTTATGCTCGCATAGCAGAACTATACACAGACAAGCAACGCATCATTCATCGTGAACGCATCAACGACTGGGGCAGTCCGCTGACCCCAATGCTACTGTTGGATTTCATTCGTAACGCTATGGATAATCGTACAGACCCCGAACTTATCAAGCGTATCGCTGACATGTATGTGGCACCATCCACAGCCGTAACTGTTGTGCCGTCATATGAGTATGACGCTACTCTTAGTGAGGCTATGGAGTCGCTGTCGCCTTTGGGTAAGGTTATATGGCGTGACGGTCCGCTGGCTGGCAAAGACCGTTCTACAACATTAGCAAAACTTGGGCATGAGTGTGTGCGCTCAGGTCTTAATCCCTCCCAGACTAAGACCATTGTGCGCACCGCTGACAGCCGTTGGGGCAAGTATCATCTTCGCCCCAACGGTGAGTTGGAAATAGACAAACTAGTAGTAAGGGTACATTCGTGACAACAATTCTAGCAATACAAGGTGACGGCTGGGCATCAATCGGCTCAGACTCACAATGGACAGACGAATACGGACGCATCGGCAAGATGTCACAATCCAAAGTAATCCCAGTAGGACGCTACCTAATTGGTGTAGCAGGTGATACCCGTGGAGCAAACATTATACAACACATGTTTACCCCGCCAGCATTACCAATTAAACTTGGTGGCAACAAACTCACAAAGTTTGTAGTGTCACAATTTGTTCCTGCGCTAAGGGAATGTTTAGAATTAGGTGGAGCAGGTCGCCCACAATATGATAGCGAACCAGCAGTATCAGCCAACGAAATCTTGGTGTGTGCTAACGGTTCTATCTATCAGATTGACACCGATTATGGTACCGAGATTGACGATAACGGATTATATGCTATCGGTTCTGGTGCGCATTACGGTCTGGGTGCGTTACAAGCGTTGGTTGGCAACAAGAAGGTGCCTAATACTGTCGCCAAGCAGATGTTACTTAAAGCGATAACAGTCTCAGCGAAGTTTGACTCGGGTACTGGCGCACCATTCCACACCTTTTTCCAGTCTGCGCAATCCAAATGACCCACACAATAACCGTAGAAACCAAACCCATCCCCAAGGGTCGTCCAAGAATGACACGCCGTGGGCGTGTCTTTACACCTCAAACAACCATAGATGCTGAAACGATTGTTCGTGAAGCATGGACAGGACCGTGCTATGATGGTGATGTAAGTTTGGTTTGCCGATTTAGCAAAGAAGGAATAACTTTAACTGTTAGCGAAATATCAGAAGGAACATTAACAAAATCCACATTACGAGGTGACCTAGATAACTATGTCAAATTGTTGATGGACGGACTGAACGGAGTAGCATGGCAGGACGACAAGCAAGTGAAACTAATAATAGCAACAAAAGAGTAAACCAGTCTGATTATGATATCGCACCAAAGCAATATGATTTTCACACAGATTTACGATACGGCAAACAAGGAGAGAAACTTGTTGAAGAGTTTTTGGAAACCCTTAGCGGTGGGGCGTTTGAAGTTAAAACAGACCGTTACCGTAATGGGCGTATGGTTCTGGAAATGGAACATAACCCTAGAAGGAAAGTGGATGAAGAAGGTAAAGCATTATGGAAACCGTCAGGCTTGGCAATTACTAAAGCACGCTGGTGGGTCTATGTTTACACGCTTGACGGTTCGTTTATCATTGTGGATGTTCAACGCATTAAAAGATATCTTAAAGTTAACAAAGACCGATTCAACCCCAAGAAATACCACGACTTTGCACACAGAAGCAGTAACCCCTCCAAAGGATATCTATTACAACCCGAAGATGTAATGGACATGATGATTAACCCCGCATATGACACAGTACCCAAGTTATAACAACCCACTCGGTGAAGGCAAGGACATCCCCGACATAAGGGATTACCCGCCCGATAGCACGGAATGGCTAATGATGCCAAACCAAGCAATCGTACCTGTCGTGGACAACGATGAACTCATAGACACAGTTCGCAACATCCTGTCCACG
>Ga0209229_10000983_pt1 | contig 11717 bp, 8 predicted proteins | sample SanBayMetagenome_FD_187466 | JGI IMG/M metagenome (GOLD analysis project Ga0209229, IMG submission 187466) | Freshwater and sediment microbial communities from dead zone in Sandusky Bay, Ohio, USA (SPAdes) (version 2) | ecosystem: Environmental > Aquatic > Freshwater > Lentic > Sediment | place... | reverse complement strand
GCTTGATGGGTTTGCCGGTGTACCCCTTCCATTGGCCGGAATGGACTTTCTGGCAAATGGCTTTCATTTGAGACAAGACCCTGAAGATGTCTGGCATGATGTCTTTACCATCAGTTTGAAAAGAATGTCCACTTAAATTTCGAAGGGCAGTATGCAGAACAGCCCTGTTTTCTGTTCGGTTGATTTTCTCTCCAGCAAACATCGATTCAATTGCCTCAGGCAATCCACAATCCCTGGCCAAGTCCATCAGCAATTGAAGAGTCTCCCGGGTAATGATATTTTTAGAATAATCGAACAATAGATTTCCATCGGTCTGTGAAAACGAAGCAAAACGAGTTGGATCATTGGCAAAAAGTGCTCTCATATGCACTTTTTTCATTGCTTCAGCATGTGTAGAAAGTTGCTTCCAAGTGGAAGTAGAAGTTGGATCAATTGAAGGGAACATTAATAAGATGACTTTAAGGTTTTTTCAAATTGGGTGATCATGTCTGGAGTAATATCCAGGTGGGTGACCAACCTGAATTTATTTTTAGATATGGCATAAAAAAGTATGCCATTTTCTTTCATTTTTGATTGCCAGCCTATCAAATCAAAATCACTGTTGCATTCCGCAATGATGATATTGGTTTCAACTGGTAAAATTTCTTTAACAAATGGGAGAGAGGTTAGCATAGAATTGAGCTGCGTTGCATGATCATGGTCGACTTGCAACCTGTCAACATGATTTTCCAAGGCAAATAACCCTGCTGCGGCCAAACTTCCCGCCTGGCGCATGCCTCCTCCAAATACTTTTCTGACCCTTCGCGCCTTTTTGATGAAATCTTGTTTACCCAAAAGGAGACTGCCTACAGGCGCACCTAATCCCTTACTCAAGCAAATGGAAATAGAATCAAATAATTTGCCGTATTGTAAAGGAGATTCTTTTTTGGCAACCAAAGCATTGAACAATCGGGCACCATCAATATGAAAGGCGAGATTTTTTTCTTTACAAACTTGTCCGATTTCTTCCAATATTGCAAAATCGTAGCAACTTCCTCCACCTCGGTTAGAGGTGTTTTCCACTACAACAATACTAGAAACAGGACGATGTACATCGTCGGGCTGGATGTTTTGCGCCACCAAATCTGCTGTAATCCTTCCTCTATCACCTTGCAAAAGCTTGACAGATGACCCAGCATTAAAGGCAATACCACCTCCCTCATATTGGTATACATGGGAAAGCTCATCACAGATTACTTCATCTCCAGGTTGGGTATGGCATTTGATGGCAATTTGGTTGGTCATGGTGCCACTGGGACAAAATAGCGCCTTTTCCATACCAAACATTGCTGCCGCATGTTCTTCCAAGGCATTAATGGAAGGGTCTTCTCCAAATACGTCATCACCCACAGGAGCACTATGCATGACTTGTTGCATGGCTTGGGTGGGTTTTGTTACGGTGTCTGACCTGAAATCAACGATCATTTGACAAAATTAATTCATCAGTCTTGCATAACTCATCTATTTTCAAACTTTTACCCATTTTTTTTGTTTAAAGTGGGTAAAAACAAATCATTTTTTTGTTTAATAACTATGATATGTGCGAAAGGAATTTTACCTTTGCAGAACCCTCTATACCCTCTGGAAACGATAAATTGTTCGCACCATTCAACCATTATAAACTGTCTTAATTGACAGAACCCTTTAGATTATGAGGCAATTAAAGATAGCTACACAAATTACCAACCGCGACTCACAAGCGGTAGAAAAGTATCTGCAGGAAATCTCTAAAATATCAATGATTACGCCAGAGGAAGAGACTATACTTGCTCAGCGAATCAAAATGAACGATCAACGTTCTTTAGATAAATTGGTGCAAGCCAACCTTCGTTTCGTTGTATCTGTTGCAAAACAATACCAACACCAAGGACTTTCTCTTAGTGATTTGATTAATGAAGGAAATCTTGGTTTGATTAAAGCTGCACAAAGATTTGATGAAACCAAAGGTTTCAAATTCATTTCTTATGCAGTATGGTGGATCCGTCAATCTATCTTGCAAGCATTGGCTGAACAAGGACGTTTAGTTCGTCTTCCACAAAATAAAATTGGCACTTACAATAAAGCGAACAAGGCATACATGGCTTTTGAACAAGAGCATGAGCGTGAGCCATCCACTGAAGAGTTAGCAGAGATTCTTGAGATGAGTGAGACTGAAATCAACAATATATTCCAAAGCAATACCCGTCACACATCACTTGATGCACCAGTACATGAAGCAGAAGATGTTGCAATGGGTGATTTATTGGAAGGTGGAGATGATACTGATGATGATGTAATGAAAGATTCATTGCGCGCTGAAATAAGAAGAGTATTGAAATCACTTAGTCCAAGAGAAGCTGAAATAGTGAATGCTTATTTCGGATTGGATGGTGAAAATGGAGTTACCATTGAGCAGATTGGTCAAAAATATGATCTTACCAAAGAACGTATTCGCCAAATCAAAGAAAGAGCGATTAAACGTCTACAAAAAGCCAGATACAGCAATGCGCTGAAAGCATATTTAGGTTAATAAGTCACCTTCAGCCCCGCTCTTCAGCGGGGTTTTTTTTAAACTGTTTTTGCTGAAAGTTGTTTATAAGTATATGCGCAACCTATACTTGATCCTTATCCTGTTTATTGTTTCCTGCGAGAAGGATGTCAATATTAAACTTGACCCAAGCCAGACTCGTCTTGTTGTTGAGGCTACAATTGAAAATGATCAGCCCCCAATAGTTTTTCTTTCCCAGAGTCTAGATTTTTTCGGAAAAATAAACCCATCAATATTAGCTGCCTCTTTGGTTAGAAATGCAAGAGTTACCATAGCTGACGGAACTACAACTATTGAGTTGACTGAAGATTCGGTTGTTCGAGGCAATTCAAAAATCTATTTTTACACTACTTCTGGAAGTAATCGTTTTTTCAGAGGTAGAGTAGGTCTTAAATATGATTTAAAAATTGAGGCATTGGGAAATAGCTATACTGCTTCTACAACAATTCCAGTTATTACTAGAAAAATAGATTCTTTATGGTGGGAAAAAGTGCCATTGGCAGATGATACCAATGACGTAAGAATGATGCTTACGGGAACGGATAGGCCCGGATTTGGTGATTTTATAAGATACTTTACCAAAAGGGGACAAGAACCTTTCTTGTCAGGTTTCAATAGTGTTTTTGATGATCAGATAATTGATGGATCTACCTATACAGTTCAGGTTGATAGAGGGTTTGATAAAAATACAGAGTTCGCTGATAGCTTGAGTTACTTTAAGCGCGGCGATACTGTTACATTAAAATTATGTAACATAGATAAAGTGACGTATGATTTTTGGCGTACCTATGAATTTTCATTTCAAAGTATTGGAAATCCTTTTTCTAGTCCCACTAGAATTTTAGGTAATATCAGTAACGAAGCATTAGGTTATTTTGGCGGGTATGGAGCACAGTATCGTACCATCATTATTCCTAAATAACTTAACTTCGCAGACAGTAATTTAAATATTATGAGCGCTGAAATTGAAAAAGTTAGTTGTTTAATTATTGGATCTGGACCAGCAGGTTATACTGCTGCAATATATACTTCACGTGCAAATTTGAACCCTGTTTTATACCAAGGTATTCAGCCTGGTGGACAATTGACCATTACCACTGAGGTTGAAAATTATCCTGGATACCCTGATGGGGTACAAGGACCCGAAATGATGGTTGATTTTGAAAAGCAAGCCAAAAGAATGGGTGCTGATATCCGTTATGGTTTGGCTACTAAAGTTGACTTCTCTTCTCGTCCGCATAAAGTTTGGATTGATGAAGAAAAAGAGATTCATGCTGATACAATAATCATTGCAACTGGAGCTTCTGCAAAATGGCTAGGATTAGAGAGTGAAGAAAGATTAAATGGTTTCGGAGTTAGCGCATGTGCTGTATGCGATGGATTTTTCTTCCGTGGTAAAGAAGTTGCAATTGTTGGTGCAGGTGATACTGCTGCTGAAGAAGCACATTATTTAAGTAAGCTTTGTACTACAGTCCACATGTTCGTTCGAAGGGACCAAATGCGCGCTTCTAAAGTAATGCAAGACAGAGTAATGAATACCCCCAATATCAAAATGTATTTCAATACCGAGACTGTAGAAATTTTGGGAGAAAAAACTGTAAATGGTGTGCGTATCAAGAACAACAAGACCGAAGAAACGAATGAAATTCCAGTTTCAGGTTTTTTTGTAGCAATTGGACACGAGCCTAACTCTGGTATTTTCAAAGACTATTTAGAGACTGACGAAACTGGCTATATCAAAACTATCCCAGGTACATCTAAAACAAATGTTGATGGTGTTTTTGCTTGCGGAGATGTGCAAGATAAAAACTACAGACAAGCAGTAACTGCTGCAGGTAGTGGTTGTATGGCTGCCATTGATGCTGAACGTTTCTTGGCTGCACAAGGTCACTAAGGCCAGCTCATCAAAATAAATACAGCTGCTCCACTAAGGTATCCTAGTAGTGCCAAGAAGCTAACTTTTTTCAGATACCAAAAGAATTCTATCTTGGTTAATCCCATTGCTGCAACTCCAGCCGCTGAACCAATGATCAACATACTTCCGCCTGTGCCACTGCAATATGCAAGGAATAGCCAAAAAGGGTGATCAGTTCCAAAATCTGATAAGGAATACATCCCTTGCGTTGCTGCTACCAGTGGTACATTATCAATAATAGCAGATAATCCGCCTAACACCATGACAATAATTTTTTGGTTCCCGATTTGCTGATTTAGATAATCAGCCATTTCTTTTAAAGTGCCAGCTGATTGAAGGGCAGCAACGCTGATAAGGATACCTAAAAAGAAGAGGATACTGGGGGTATCAATTTTTCTAATGGCAAAGTTGACAGATAAGTTATCCTTATCTATGGTGTCTTTTCCATTATGAATGATTTCTGTAATTAGCCACATCACACCTAGGGAAAATAACATACCCATAAAAGGAGGGAGGCCTGTCCAGGTTTTGAACACTGGAACAAACAACAGAGATGCCAAGCCAATTATCAATACTAAGTTTCTTTCCTTGTAAGTTGATCTAGCAATTACTTTATTATCCTCCTTAAATTGAGCTATTTTACCTTTTAGAGCTAAGCCCATAACTAGTAATGGAATAATTACAGAGACTACACTCGGAATAAAAATAGCTTTGATAATAGCTTGGGTGGTTACTTGTCCGCCTATCCAAAGCATAGTTGTAGTAACATCTCCAATAGGGGACCATGCACCACCAGCATTTGCAGCAATTACAATTATAGATGCAAAAACAAGTTTTTCTTTTTCATCTTTTACCAATTTTGAAACCAAAGAGATAAGTACAATTGTAGTTGTTAAGTTGTCTAAGACTGCTGATAAGAAAAAAGCAAGTAGTGTTGTTATACTTAAAAGCTTGAATTTATTTGTGGTTTTGATTGAAGAGGCGATAGGTTCAAATCCATCATGAGCATCAATTAACTCTACAATAGTCATTGCACCCAGCAAGAAAAATAGTATACCTGAAATCTCACCCATATGTTCTAGTAAGGCATGATGCACTTTATTGTGATCAGCACCACTGAAAATATAAATAGTCCAGCACAGCACCCCTGTAATTAGAGCACTTGCAGCCTTATTGAGTTTGATTTGGTGTTCAAAAGCAATCGCTAGATATCCTATGATAAAAACAGCTAAAAGCATTTATGCTATAATTGAGATATTGAAAATAGGTAGAAAAACCTAAGTGGACAATCAGATTTTACTTCTTATAGAGATCATTCAGTGTTTTAGGCCTTAAAGCTTCTAGCCATTTGAAATTTCTCAGTTGTTTCTTTTCATCCGGGATTTTATTCATGGGGTAGGTAGTCCCTGAAACGCCGTTTACCCATGAAACTCTCTTCAATTCCTTATTGATGAATTTCATAATAATGGATTCTGCCATTGCATAGTTCATCCCAATATATGAACTGTCTTCGTCTTGCAAGTAATATAAACTTTCACTATTTCCTTTTGCCCTCAGAAAATCAATTTCTCCATTGATAAATTTGCCATTCATGTTTGTCCCTTTTAATTGATTGAACAAACCTTCATTGGTACGATTAATAGAATATGCATTTTCATTTACAAAAACCTGGTCTGGTTTTTTGTTTTTGGTTACCAAGAATATTGTGTCGCCAGAAATTTGACTTCCTTGTGCCCAAATGATAGGTTCATTATAGAAGCTAAACGTTGAATCAAATGCAGAGTAGAATAGAGAATCGCTTTTCCCTTGTAAAGAATCTGAAAATATTCTTACATCATAATAAGCACGGAAAAAACGTATGGTGTCTACCATAATTTTTTTAGTACTATCCTTCTTCAAGTATGCTGAAAATAGGGTATCTGCTGCAATGTAGATAGAATCAGTATTCTGTTTTAATGCCATGAGCGGACGCTTATAGGCATTAATACTTTTGGATTGGTTGTTGAATTTTGCTGCACCTGCTCTCATGGAAATGCCTTGAGCAGAGTCTTTGTAGGTTACATCACCATTGGCCAACCCTTCGCCTGTTTTTTTATTGTAGAATATACTGTCTGCAACTACTGTCTGAACACTGTCGATGATTACGGGACGTTTATCGAAACTTGCATTTCCTTTTTTTAAATCATAGTACCCCGACTTAGTCAAGATTTTAGTCCTGCCGTCATTGATTGTAGTAGGAGAGACAAAATTGGCAACTTCAGTATTAACATTGTAGAGCAATGTATCTGTGTTCATTTTGTATTCTGGATCAACCAGCTTTACATTTTTTTGGAAATATACTGATCTAGTAGAGGCATAATAAATTCCAATTTTACTGGTAAGGACTGATTTTCCATTTACTACTTTCCCGCCTTCCAAATAAGTTCCAATTTGAGGATCAATTTTGTATTCTAATGCTTCGGTAGTTAATACTCCTTTACCATCAGTCAGTTTTACCTTGTTTTTTAATTGTGCAATCTTTGCATTCCCGTCGTATTTCATGTATTGGGAATAAGTATGTACACTGTCTTTATCGTTAATGTGGATATTGCCAAATGCTTCAACTTGATTGATGAAGACATTTTGTATGGCGCTGTCACAATAAAAAAGTGTGTTGTTTTGTTTCATTAATACATCACCAACCAAAACATTTAGGTCGCCACCTATTTCTTGTTTAATCCTGATGTATTTGTTTGCTTTGATTACTTGTACAAATTTTCCTTCAGCGCCATCAATGGGTATTTGGGCATGAACTGTTGTTTGTAAACACAATATCAACCAAAAAGAAAGGATCGAAAATTTCTTGTACATCCTTTATTGTTTTCCAGTTGAATCTGGTAATGCTTGCATCAATGGTTCGGTTTTGTCTTTTTTTCCGAAAACTGAAACCTGAACATATCTTTTAGGGTGTAATCTTAAATCCTGTAACAATATATTGAGGCTATTTGATGTGCTTGTCAAGTTTTTGTACAAAGCGTCATCTTTTGTTAGTTTACCAAGACTGCCTTTTCCTTCATTTATGCCATTTAATATTTTATTCAGTTGTGTTGCTGCAGTTTCAAGTGAATGAACAGTAGCACCAATTTCCGAGTTAGATAATTCTCTTGAAACTTTAGTGAGATTACCAATAATCATGGTAATTGAATCATTGTTCTTTTTAATGTTACTAGAAATATCTGAAACATTTTCAACCGATTTTGCTATACTTCCCTTGCCTGGCAAAAGCATCTTGTTGATTTGATCAGTTGCAATGGCCAATTCTTTTAAAGTTTTTCCAATGTTTTGTTTTGCTTCTTCGTCAACAACATTTCCAACTCTTTTAACTGTCTCCTCTAATGCTGTAAGGGTCTTGTTAAGATTGTCAATAGTCGGTTTTAATTGGTCTTGTAAATCCTGTACAATACCTTTTGTTTCCATACTTTTTAAAGTATCTCCGTCCTTTAAATAGTTTTTTGATTTACCCATTATCAATTCTATATAGGCGCTACCCAACGGATTAGTAACTACCTGAGCATATGTGTCGTCAGGAATATTGATGGCACGTGTTAGGTGAAAAGCAACTACAACACCACTCAAATTAGCATCTGTCTCTTGCATGTCTTCAACTCCGCCAACTTTTAATCCGTTTATTTTGATAACATCCGCCATATTCAATCCATTTACTTTTGCAAATGCTATGTATAGCGTAGCCTTTTTCTCAATAAGATTTTTGCCTTTGAGGAAATTGAATCCAAGAATCAACAGTGTTATGGCAATGGCTGTAAGTGCACCAATTTTAGTTTCGTTTGATACTTTCATATTAAGAAGTTGTTCTTGAGTTATTTTCCGTCGATAGTTTGTTTATATTTTACTATTGCATTGGCTATTGCTCTTGTCATTTCTATTTGACCAGCATCACTATTTAAATAGTCCTCTTCTTCCTTATCAGTGATAAAACCGGTTTCAATCAAAACAGCTGGCATATTAGTAGCCTGTAACACCCAAATACCCATATGATTTCTTTGCAATACTCCAAGGCTTTTTCTGCCAATATTCACAAATTCATTTTCTATAAGCGTTCCTAACTGTACTGAATTTTTGAAGAACTTTTGTGACCATAAGCGGGCTTTGATTATGGCTTCCGGACTATTCACATCTGGCACATCCATAATTTCTTCAGAAGACTCATATCTATCATCAGCAATGATTCCTTGAGCTTTTTCATCAGATCTATCAGCAGCCCATACATAGGTGGATGTTCCATGAGCAGGGTTAGGTGATGTGGAATAAATGGGAACTTTTTTATATAGTTTTTTTCTTTTGCTACCCTTTCCTTTGTAATAGGCTACAGATTTATACCCAGTAACTGTTTTTTTAGGAGGTGCTGCATTTACATGAATACAAACAAATAGGTCACCTTTCTCACTATTAGCAATATTCGCTTTTTCTCGAACATGATGATAAACGTCTGTTGTTCTTGTCATCACTATTCTTGTATCAGGCATTTCATTCCTGAGTAAAGTATCTAGTCGAAGTGCAATTTGAAGAGTTATTTCTGCTTCAGTAGAGTAGGCACCTCTGGCTCCAACATCAGATCCACCATGACCAGCATCAATGATAATTGTCCTTACTTTAGGTGGTTTAGCACTGTTCTGGGCAAATAAAGTCATTTGCAAACCCAAGCAAACGAGCAGAACAATGAAAAGAGGTCTTGTTTTGCTATACATGGCCTATTGCTTTATCCGTTTGAAGTTTGACGTATTGTTCACAATATCTTAAGCTTAAATTTGTTTAATTTTGCCTGCCACAACTTATGCTGCAAGCAAAAAGCAAATTTAGCTTAAAATATCTTTTATTCTTGATTTTGTCTTCAGGGATACTCTTGATTTTAACATTCCCAAAGGCAGCAGATGCAAGTACAAAATCCTTTGCTTATCAGCAGATTAAAGTAGATACCACCTTGCCTAAATCTATCAAGGATACTTCCAAACAGGTAAAGGTTGATACCATGCAGCTAAAAATTTCAAAAGACTCAATTAATTCGCCAGTCGATTATAAAGCTGAGGATTCGATGGTGCTGGAAATTGACACCAAAAAAATCTTCCTCTATGGTAAAACAGAAGTGAAATTTGAAGATGTGGTATTGAATGCCCCTAAAATTGAGTTTGATCAGCAAACACAATACGTGCTTGCAAAAATGGGTAGAGATAGTGCTGGATTGGTTACGGGTATGGCAAAATTAAAACAGGGAGAAACAGTTACTGTAAGTGATAGTCTAAGCTTCAACTTTAAATCCCAAAAAGGACTAACATACAGTTCCTTCTTTCAACAAGACGAGTTTTTCAATTATGCTGAAAAAGTAAAGAAAATTGATCAGGAAACTTTTTTTGCAGCAAGGGGGAGGTTTACCACTTGTAATTTAGATACTCCTCACTTTGCTTTTAGGTTTGCAAAGGCAAAGTTCATGAATAAAAAATTGGTAGTAACCGGACCAGTTCATCCAGAGTTTGAAGATGTTCCTGTGCCTCTTTATTTACCTTTTGGAATATTCCCAATGAAAAAGGGAAGGCAATCTGGAATACTTCCTCCCCAGTTCACCGTTACAGAAGACTTTGGAATTGGATTGGAAGGTTTGGGATATTATAAAGCTTTCAATGAATATCTTGATGCCAAACTTTGGTTTGATCTTTATTCTTATGGTTCTTGGCGTGCTAATTTTTCACCATCCTATCGTGTTAGATACAAATACAACGGTTCGTTTAACATTAGTATTCAAAATACCAAATTTGCTTTCAAAGGAGATCCTGATTTTAGGAAGAACCAAAGTTTCTTTGTTACCTGGGCGCACAGTATGGACAGCAAAGCAAGACCTGGTGTGAGTTTTAGTGCAAATGTGAATGCAGGAAGTAGTAAATATCTTTCATTGGTTCCTAATGCAGGACTTGTCAATCCTGGTTTTGGAGGAAATGTACAAGGTGCTGGAAACTACCAACAGCCCATGAACTTCACCAACCAATTGAGTTCATCCATATCATTTCAAAAAAACTGGCAGGGTACACCGTTTAATTTAGCGGTGAATATTAACCATAACCAAAATACTGCAACTAGTTTGGTCAACCTCAATCTTCCTGATATTGCTTTTGTGATGAATACTATTTATCCCTTTCAAAGGAAAGAAGCCATAGGTGAGTCTAAATGGTATGAGAAATTAGGTATAGCTTATACTGGAAATTACAAGGGACAAATTTCTTTCTACGATACGGCATTTAGGTTCAAACAATTAATTGATACTTTTCAATGGGGTGCAAGTCATGATATCCCCATTACTCTATCATTACCTTCCTTAGGACCTTTTCAATTAGCACCTAGTTTTGGTTTTAAGGAGAGATGGTATGCACAGAAATTTTTTCGAAAATGGAATGCATCAACCGAGAAACTCGATACTTCAATCCAAAAAGGATTTTATGCTGCGAGAGAAATGACAATGGGGCTATCCTTCAGTACCGCTATTTTCGGCACCTATCAATCAAAAAACAAAGAGGCAAGAGTACAAGCCATACGACATGTTTTGAGGCCTCAAATGAGTATTAATTATAAGCCAGATTTAATGGCGCCATATTATTATCGGGAACAGGTAAATAAAAGTGGGAACCAAGTCCTAATGTCTGTTTTTGATGGTAGTTTGTATGGGCCTTTTTCTCCAGAAAAAAATGGAGGTATAGGATTTAGTTTAGACAATAACTTAGAAATGAAAGTGAGGTCTAAAACGGACTCTGGTGAAGCTGAACTCAAAAAAGTAAAACTATTGGATGGTTTTGGTGTATCAGGTGGTTATAATTTTCTGATTGACTCTTTCAAGTTGTCGACCTTCAATCTCTATGCCCGCAGCAACTTGTTTGAAAAAATTAATATTACAGCAAATGCTATTTTAGACCCATATCAAGTAGATCCTTCCACTGGTCAAAGAAAAAATGCATATGCTTGGAATGGTGAAAAATTCAATTTGGGATCTTTGGTTAGCGGTAGTGTAAACATATCAGCCAATTTCCAAAGTAAAAAAGGAAATGATAAAAAGAAGAAACCAGAATTAGACGATGATGTAACCCAAAATCTTACAAACGATCAGATCATGTCTCAAATGGAATACATGAGAAGAAACCCTTCTGAGTTTACCGACTTCAGTATTCCTTGGTCACTTAACGTGTCTTACTCATTGAG
>Ga0209229_10000982_pt1 | contig 11723 bp, 15 predicted proteins | sample SanBayMetagenome_FD_187466 | JGI IMG/M metagenome (GOLD analysis project Ga0209229, IMG submission 187466) | Freshwater and sediment microbial communities from dead zone in Sandusky Bay, Ohio, USA (SPAdes) (version 2) | ecosystem: Environmental > Aquatic > Freshwater > Lentic > Sediment... | reverse complement strand
CATGCCACTGACCACCACATCGTTGTAACGCTCAGTCGCAGCCGGTGCGCTGTACACCACGCTACCGTTCTTGTTCATCACTCGGATGCTGTAGTCGCTGTTGACGTACAGTCGTGCAGGCGTGCCGTTGTTTGCCGGGTAACCAGCCAGCGTGCGAATGGGCTGGGCAGCCAGAATCGTCAGCGCAGCGTCCCAGTAAACCTGGATCGGATTGCCCTGCGGGTCGAGATTGGCCTGGCCGATCCAGACGTAGCCATCCTCAAGAGGCTGGCCGTCAATATCCGTGAAGATCGGATAGCTGGGTTGAATGGAAAGAGCGCTCATTGTTGGTTCTCCTGATCAAATTGGCGTCCGGTTTGGATTGCGCTCTGCAAAAACTGGATGCGCGCGTCCAAAGATTGTGGCAGGTTGGCCTCTTTTGCGAAATCCCCGAAGGCCTTGCTCATGGCTGTGCGTCGGATCGATGCCTGGCTGGGCTGGCCACCCTTGGTGGCAGTCTGCACAGCCAGCTCTTGGAACTCTGGCGAGGCAAAGAGCTTGGAGGCTTTCTGCACGCCAGCGCCCTTGGCTGCAGACATCCATTGCACGATGTCAGGCGCAATCAAGCCGCCACCGGGAATGGTGCCCACAGTGCCAGTGACAGCTCGTTGAGCCAGGCTGCTGGACATGACCCTGCCCATCAGGCCTTCGACTGCTGCCTCACCCAGAATCTGGTTTGCCTTGCCGGTGGTCGGAATGCGAGCCTGTGCATCAGCGATGCGCCTGGAAATCTCGTACAGGTCGCGCGATGCACGGTCCCACTCCGGACCCATGATCTTGACCATCTGAGCGTAGACAGGCGGGTTGGCGCGCAGGCCGCGGTAGATTTTGGTGTACTCAGCAGGGCTGAACACGGTTTCGACAGCGCCGGCCGCTGCTCGGCCTGCCGCCTTGCCTGCCGTCACAGACGCCAGCGCCGTGGCTAGAGTCTCTTTCTGCAGCTCTTCTGGCACCACCTTCATCAGCCTGTTGAAGGCTGCAGCATCGCCCTTGGCCGCCGTAGTGATGGCCGTTTGCATGCGCTGGGCCACGCTGCCGTCGATTTCCTGGCCAAATGCGCCGATGATGCGCTTCTCCAGTGCCTTCTGCTTGGCGGTCAGCAGGTTGGCCGCGCGCAGCTCGCGCCGAGCCTCCTCGCCTGCCAAGGTCGCCACGTTGTCAAGTTGGTCCTGTGCCAGCGCGCCATACAGGCGCTTTAGGTCGCCCTTGGCCATGTTCTCGTAGGGTGACTTGCCGCCCTCAAGAGCCTGGCCGATCAGGCTCTTCTCGCGCAGGAGTCCCAGGTAGGTCAACTCTCCCTTCTCCAGCATTTTGGCCAGGTTGGTTTCCTGTGGCGTCATCCGACCTGCCTCGCCAAGGTTGGCGCGCAGGTCGTCGAGGTAGGCTCTCAGGTTGTTCAGGTCAACTGGAGAGTTCTTTGGAACCATCTCGTCGATCCGATCGTAGATCGCTTTGGCGTCAGACTTCAGCGTCTGCCGAGTCTGCTGCAGCGTGTCCACGATCTTCTGCGAAGTAGCACCAGGCGCAGGCCGGCCGGCCACGAAGGCAGCGTCAAACTGCTGCGACACCTCGTCAGCACGCTGGATGGCCTGGCGCACCGTGTTTTCCCATGCGGCCTCGGCCTCGCCCGCAACCAGTGCGCGAGTCAATCCAACAGCGCTGCGCACCTGCGGGTTGTCGCTGAACACGTCAAAAGGCAGGTCCATGTTTAAGCGCTCGGCCGCAGCGCGTGCATCCGGATTGACCTGCGCCAGATCGACCAGCTTGGCCTTGGCCGCAGATGAGCCAGGACCAAACCCTGCTGCCTTACGCGCCAGGTTCAAAATCTCACCCACATCTGCTCCTTCTGCCGCTGCTGCCGCGGGAGGCACTTCAGGGGCCATTGCCGTGCCCATAGGCGCTCCAGCAGGGCCAGGAGCAGGAGGTGGTGCCTCGGGTATGGCTGCGGCTGCCGGAGGCGCTGCAGGGGCCACAGGAGGCGCTGCTGCCGGGGCTGGAGGAGCCGGTGCTGGCCTGCTCCTGAGTGCAGCAATCTGCTGCTGCACCTCGGCCAGCCTAGCCTCTCGAATGCCTCTGGACTCACCTTGCCGCAGCGGTTGCTGGGAAAGCATCTCCAGCTCAAACTCAAGCGCCCGGAGCTGCGCCTCTGGTGCGCCAGTTGGCGGTCCCATGTCAAAAGTCGGCTCGACGCGAGGTGCTGCTGGAGCCGGAGGGGCCGCAGGAGCACGGCCGGTGGCACGCTGGACGCCTCGACGCACGGCTGCTGCAGCCGGGGGTGCTACGCGCTGAATGATCTGCCCAGCAGGGCCGGTGACGGTGGCCATGCCAACTTCACCAAGGTTGAACTCGCCACCAACACTCAGCGCATCACCCAGAAGGGCATGCGGTGGAATGCCAGTCTGCGTTGTCTCGATGCCGGCCTGCGTTGCGCCAGCCTTCAGTGCAGCGCCAGGGATGGTGGCTGCTCGGCCTGCGGGGGTGAAGGCAAACAAACCTCCCAGTGCCCTCGGAATGTCACCAGCACTGAAGCCAGGAGGGATGGCGTACTCTTTCTGGTCCACCGACGAGCGCAGGATGAAATTGCCCTTGGCGTCTTGCCGAACCTGCAGGCCAGGGAAGTTGGCCTGCAGAATCTGCACGGTTTCCTGCGGATTGGTCAGCAGCGTGCCCAGCGCCGACTTGAAGGACGCCATGCTCATTTGGTTGAGTTCTGGCATCGCAGTCCACTCAGGCAGCGCCAGCGTTTCAGGAGTGGTGCGCCTTGCGCCCGTGACCATCTCGCCAATGGACTCGAAAAAACCCATTTTCGGAGGCTCTGCCGGAGCAGTTGCCACAGGCGCAGCGACAGCCGGTGCAGGTGCAGCCGGGGCTGCCATTGCAGGTGCCGGTGCAGGAGCCGTGCGGGGTGCCATTGCCGGAGCAGGACGAGCTGCTGCAGCCGCAGGAGCTGGAGCAGGTGCAGTTGCGACAGCCGCTGGCTGAGCGCCTTGCTGACGCTGTGCGTAGGCCGCCTGAGCAGCCTGGATCAGTTGCGCATCGGTTGCGTTGTCCGGGCCATCCAGCTCAATGATGCTGCCGTCAGGCGCTTGGACTTTGTATCTTGCCATTGGTCTTGACCTTTACCGAATTACGCGGAAGCCAGACGGCATTGCTGGGACTGCTGCTGGAGCCGCTGGAGCTGGAGCAGGTGCTGGAGCGGGAGCTTGAACAGCCGCAGGTGCCCTTGTTCTTGCGCCAGTGTAGAAATCCTGGCCAAGAATCGGGCCAAGACTCGTGTCGAATCTTGCGATCTCTTCCTCGGTGTACTTGTCCTCACGAATCAGCATGCGCGCATGGTCAGCGAGCTTTGCAGACCGTGTCGCAAATGCCTCCGCATACTTGGCCATCAGCTCACGACCACCTTCAGAATTTGCCAGCGACGGGAAAGCCGAGACAAACGCTCTGAACTCGGTGTCTGACGTAGAGCCTGAGCCAGGCGGCCGGAGTTGCGTGGCACCACGAATCGCCAGGGAGTTGGCAAGGTCGTTAGCTTTGACGGTGTCAGTCTCAAACCCAAGAGTCTTGGCAAAGTCGCTGGTCAGCTTGACAGTGGTGCCTCCTCCCTTGCCTTTGAGCAGGTCTGCGATGACCCTTGAGTCTCGCGCCAGCGTCCGAGCAGATGCGGCAGCAGCAGAGAATTCCTGCGCCCTTGGCACGTCCAGCTCTTTCATGGCCAGCGTACTTCGCTGCTGGCCGAGGTCGATCTTCACCAGCTCCTTGCTGACAGGCTCGATCTTCTGCGTCTTCAGGTTCCGCTGGTAGACGCCAGGTGCAAGCCCAAGCTGCGCCCTCTCTGCCTCTGGAATGATTGCGAAGCCTGGGTCTGGCTTGGCCTCTTCTGCGGCCTTGGCGATGCGCGACTTCACCGTGGCAGCAGCCACATCTGCATCGGCTCTTTCTTTCCTGGCTTTGGCCTGCTCAAATTCACGCAGAGCCGTTGCTCTGGCGATGTCATCGGTGGCGGTTTCCACTGCCACTCGTGCTTTCGCCTCGGCCTCTCGTGCCTTCGACTGTGCCTCCAGCAACTTGGCTGGAGCCTCTGCTGCAGTCCTGCGCTCGGCAGAAACCTTCAGCGCTGCTTCAAGCACATCCTTGCCGCCAGGCATTTCGGCCAAGATGCCGCCAAAGTAGTCCTCGGTGGCAGTTGGGTTCTCCTTGGCCACATCTCGCCAAGTCTCAAGGAACCTTGCGCCAGGCTCATCTCCAGTGTTGCGCTTGGCGTCAATCTGCCGCTGGATCAGGCCGATGGCAATCTCAGGCTTGCCGGAGCGAAACGCTGAGAAGACCTGTGCAGCCTGCGACCTTGCAGATTGCTGCTGGTCTGTGGTCAGCATGTTGAAACTCTCGCGCACAGCCTTGGCCTGCGTCTCGGGCAGCAACATGGACAGGTTGGCGTAGTCTTGGACTGTTGCGCCAGGCTGCCGCAGCCGCGCAAATGCGTCTTGAATCTGCTTCTGCTGCTCAGCCTGGCGTGCGGCCTGCTCTTGAGCCAGACGCGCCTCAGTGACGGCCGTGCCGGTCTTGAACGCTTGCAGGAATGCCTGCGTTGGGTCTGGAATGTCGACGCCGTAGTTGATTGGTTGGACCATCAGAATTTACCTCCGAGGCCGGAGAAGATGCCGAGGCCTCCAGAGATTGCCGCAGGAATCGCACCGAAGGCTCGGCCTTGGGCAATCTCTGCGCCTGCTTGTGCGGCACCTTGCTGGGCCAGCAAGTTGGAAATGTTGGAGCCAAGAGCCTGGGCCTGTGAAGCCTGATTGGCTGCCGATGCCTGGCCACCGCGATAGAGCTGTTCTGCCACGCCCAAGCCAGCACCAGCAAAGCCTCCGAGCCGCCCGTATTGCTGCTCGATGGCCTGCTGCAGCATCTGCGGCCTGAACTGCGCCAGAGCAGCCTGCACGTTGCCGCCACGCAAGCCGCCAGTGGCTGACGCACGCTGCAGGAGCGCCTCCTCGCCTCGTTGAATCTGGCTCTGCAAGAATGGGCTAGATTCAATCTGGCTGATGGCCTGGCGTTGCGCTTCTGGGCCGAGCAGGCCAGCAATAGCCTGCTGCTGTTGGAATGCTTGCGCGCCAGCTTGCTGGAATGGCTGCAGTTGACCGATGGCTCCTGTGCCTGCTGTGACGTATGGTTCGAGCAGCTTTTGCACTGCATCAAACTGGCGACGCTGTTCTGCAATGCCGGCCTCAGATGCGCCGGCCTGCGCAGCCGCCGCGGATTGAGCAGCATCGGCCTGCGCCAGGCCGGAGACGAGCGTTGCGCCGCCGACAGCAATGCCGGCAAGTGCTGCTCCAGATAGTCCAAAACTCATTTTTTGCCCTCCAGGTGCGGATGTTGGACGGCCTCAAGAACAGGGGCCGGTGCAGGGACGGTGTACATGTCCCAGATGGCCTGTGGGTCTGTCTCGTTCGTCGGGTTGGCGTGGAAGGTGGTGACCTCGACGTCCGTCAGCGCCACGCCAGCACGCTTGGTGTTGGGCTTGGTGACGCTCATGAAGCCAGGGCCGACCTGGGCCGATCCATCGTCAGTGGTGACGATCAGGTGGCCTTTGCGAACCACGAAGAAAGACTCGTCCTTATGCACAGCGCCAGTCAGGACTGTGCCTGCCGGGATGTGCATGGTCCGAGCGTAAAGGCCATTGCAGAAGTCGTGATCGACAGGCATGTCGACCTGGGGGAGCTTCAGCAGCTCGGCCTCCAGGCGGTAGATAGGCAGGTGCTCGGCAGGCACACCGGCCTGTTTCGCAACTTCCTGAACCGCGACATCGCTCATCGAATCCTCCTGCTGGGGGCTGTGAGCTACTGGCTGCTCGGACGGCTCAGTGGACCATATTTTCCCACAATCTGCCATTTGGTCAATCTTCCTCGAACTCGCGCTCTTCCCAGGCCTGGCAGGAGCGCAGATCGTGGCAGATGAAGTCGAACTTGTTGCAGTAGCCGCGGAATCCTGCGCCCACGTCCCACTGGTTCCAGGGAATCTTGTCCATCTTCACCTGAGTCATGACCGAGTTGTCGTAATACTCGCAGTTGGAGCAGCGCCGACGCCTGGCTTCTGCCTCATCGACTTGCATGGCCTTGGCCAGCGCCATCCAGTAGGGCTTGTTGGCTCCACGCTCGTTGCTGGGCTTTTCAGGGCCGAGCATCCAGTCGTCGATCGCCACCTGGGTGTTCTTCTTGTTCTCGGCCGCCGTGATGAACGGTTCTTCGTAAGGGATGCCGCCGAAGCCGGCCAGCATCATCTTGGGCATTTTTGCGTCTTCCATCATGAACTCCTTCAGGTGATCTCGCGGCCGCTGGCTCGAATGGTCAGCGATGTGGCTGCACTGGCAATGGTGGAAATGAAGCCGCCAGACTCCAGCACCTGACCAACCAACTCGGGGAAAGTGTAGGTCTCGTCTGGCGCAATGGAGCGCGCATCGACGATCAGATTGCTGACTCCAGCAGAGCCTCCATTGGTCACCAAGTTGACGCTGATGGTCACATTGCCTGCGCTGGTGTTGGTGGCCGTGAACTTGTCGATGATGGCTCGTGCATTGGCCACTGTGTATTGCGTGGTCTGGACGTTTTCAGCCTGCTTGGCCGGGATCAGTGTTTTGACAAGGACGCTCATGGTTTCTCCTTAGATTGCTTCGGCACCGCTGGCCGTGATGGTCAGACCGGCAGCAGCCGCCTGGATTTGGATGGTTTCGCCTGCGTTCATGACTTGCACGCCGTTGTACTGCAGTGCATTGTTGGCAGGCACTGACACGTCATACAGAAATGCGTTGCCTGTGCCAGCCACTCCAGCAGCAGGCACCAAGAACACGCGCACGTTGATGGCCAGGGCAGTGGTGTTGGCAATGCTAAACTCTTTGAGCAGCGTGCGTGTGGCAGCCGGCACCGTATACAGCGTTGTGACGCCGACTGTGATGGCGGCCTGGCCGAGTTTGGTGGGTGTGATGTTCTGGAATGCCATGTCACATGCTCATCCATTCAAGCACCTGCACAGCAGATGCGGGTTTGTTTTCCCATCGGGACTGCGTGGCATCGTAGATCAGCACATCAAAGTCGTTGGGGGTTCCAGTGCCGTTGATGTAGACATCCTGCAGCCGGCTCAAGGCCTCAGCCACCGTCATGCGAATGAAGATCGAGCCGGAGCCGCCGCCACCAGCGTTGACGACCACCGCCACCGGCACATCGATGCTCGGAGCCTGTGGTGCCACGTTGGTCCAGGTGCCAGGCGCTGCCGGGTCAAAGTAGAGCAGATCACCGTCTGTCCAGACCTCGCCGTAAGGTGCGCCTGTTGTGTTGAATCCCTTCAGAAGGCCAAAGGCAATGACGTAGCCGAAGTCGTTGTCTGGAATCGTCTGAGCTGCCACGCCCATCATGTAGTCTGACAGCACAGAGCCGTCAGCAATTGCTGGCGCAAAAGTCAGCTTTCCAGAAGAGCCGATGGTGCCTGTGAACATCACAGGCGTGCCGATTGCGATTGGTGCGCCGCTGGTGTTCTTGGCGTAATACTGCAGTTCTTGTCCGACCTGCAGCACAGCTCCGCCGTACTGGTCGACATCCATCGTGCCATCGTCTCGGTTCCAGTAGGTGCGGCCTGGCTTGTCTGCAGGCACAGGCGCGCGCTCGTTGAGGTCGACATAGTCTGTCGCCACCGAGTTGTTGTTCTGAATGACCGGGGCCGTGGCCAGCAGCGCCAGCGAGTTGGCGATGCTGTTGAGTGCATCCAAAGCCTGCACCGCCTTCTGGTCGGCATTGCCGCTGTTGGTGGCCGCGTCTTGCGCCAACCTGACAATCTGCGCCAGCGCCTCATTGGCTGCAGCATCAGCATTGCCTGCCTGAATGCTGATGCCCGTGGTGTCGCTCGAAGGCGAGACCTCATCAGCGACCTGGAACAGGCGCTCGAACTGCCTGATCTGCTCGTGGTTCTTGAGAAACGTAGCGAGCTGATCGCGCGTGAGGTTGAGCTTTTGCGTGGCCATCAGTAGAGCAGCCCTTCAATCTGCGCTTCCAGGCGCGCGAAAGCCAGGTGCGCATCACTGTCGCCACGAAAGCGCTGGATGCGCCAGTTGCGCATGCTTCCCTGCTGGAACCACGCCAGGCGCTTCTTGGTGTTGCCAATGGTGCCGGCACGCAATGGCCGGTCCTGGCTCCATGACAGGCCGTCAAGGCTGTAGCTGGTGGTGATCATTGGGTCGACGCCCAGCGCCACGCGGCCGGTCAAGCTGACCAGCTCCAGCTCGTGGAACAGAGCGCCATTGCCTTCGTTGTAGGCAATCAGCGTGCCGAACTCCCAACGCACCTTCTGACCCCAGTGCGTGCCAATGGTGTCCACCAGGTAGCCGATGTTGCTCGACTGCGGATCACCGACCAGCCACTTGTCATAAGCCCAGACCAGATTGCGCGCACGGTACTGTGCGAATCCGACGATTGTGGTCGTCAGCGTAAACCAGACCAGCTCACCAAGAGCCTCGCTTGCCGCTGCGTCATAGACCAGCGTGCGGTCTGGCAGATGAATGTAGAGGTGCTGGTGCGCCTTGTCGTTGCGCGCCTCCAGTTTGACCGTGGCGAGCTGCACTTCGGTGTACTGCAGCAGGATTTCGTCAATCTCTTGCGTGCTGACCTTGGTGGCCGTGGCGTTGGCACCCATGTAGATGCCTGGCGCTTCATTGCGGCCGCTGCCCAAGAATGCCACCATCTCCATGAAGACGCAGCAGCCGAACGTGCCGATGACGCCCTTCTGAATCTGCGCTCCGTCGATGCGCTGGAACGGGAAAAAGTCACCGCCCACGTTATCGAACACCTCAATGGTGTTGCGGTTCAATGCATAGACCTCGTTGCGCAGCTTGATCAGTGCCACCACCGGATCGGGATCGACTTCGCTGGAGCCGTACTTCAGCGGGTTGACCTGCAGCGGATTAGACAGCTCTGTCACCACGAGGTTTGTGCCATCGGTGGTCATGAAGTAGCCATCCACCCAGCAGAAGTCCAGCACCACGCCGAGGTCTGGGTCTGTCACTTGAGTGAGGACGCCGTTCCAGTAGTACAGCCGGCCGCCAGACGAGATGGCCAGGCGGTCGAAGCTGTAGTCCATCGTCACCAGCGTGTTGACAGGGCCGCCGACATCGCCAAGCACAGTCACCACGCCATTGCTGGACACCGTCACGAGTTTGGTACCCATGACACGGTAGCAAACGCCATTCCAGTTGATGCCGCCGCGGTCGATGCCAGGGCCGCTGGCGTTGGCCACGATGCCGTCACCTGGTCGCAGGAAGCCGGAGCTGATGCCGCTGTTCTTGGGCACCGGCACCATATTGACCGGGTAGGACGTGCGAAAGTCCGGGCCGTTGTCGGTGTAGATGCCGTTCAGGATTGGAATCTGCATGGCCTCACCACTTCACCTTGTCTGCCCAGTAGGCAGCGCTCATCTTTCCCTTGGCGATGTTGCCGGCATGTCTGGCCTTGAACGACTCGCGCCTGGCCTTGTCTGCTTTGGACTCGCCTTCCTTCTTGGGGCTGCCAGAGACGCCCTGCTGGCCGAACCTGATCGTCTTGACTTGGTCGCCAGACTTGGCCACCACGACATGCGATTTGGTTGGATGCCCAGGCGTGCGCTTGGGCTTGTTGAAGCCCTCGACGCCAACACGCTCCAGCCGTGGGTCTTTCTTGGCCGCCATGATCAGGCAATCCGATACCAGGAGTTGGTGGCCTGCACGAAGCGCATGCGGAAGAAGTCTTCGGCAGCCAGCGTGGCCGGTGCGCCGTAGGTCGCCGTGGCACCGTTCAGTGCCAGCGTGAAGGCCGTGATCTGCTGAGTGGTGGTGACCAGCACTTCGGTGCCATCAGGCGTGCCAGTGTTCAGCGGTAGCGTCACTGTGCCAGTGGCCAGCGTGCCGGCCGGCTGGATCAGCATCCACTGCTGCTGCGCTACAGGCGTGGGCACGGCCAGGTTGAAGCCGGTGCCAGGCGTGTAGACGTTGGTGGCCAGCGTGGGGCTGGCAAAGGTCTGCTGGAAGTAGGCCAGCAGCGCACTGATCGGAAGACGCCGTGCATCGCCATTGTTCGGGCTGTAGACAGGCACCTGGTCACCAGGAGATACCTGGGCCAGCAGGGGGAGTTGGTAGATTTGCGGCATGGTGTGTTCCTCAGTTGTACTCGATGGGGCCGTCCGGGCCTGCAGTGACCGGGTCGACCGGCTGACTCAGGAACGGGTTGTCGTACACGCGCCAGGGCTTGTTTCCTGCGCCGGATGGCATCGTGTTCGGGAATTGCTGCTCCAGAGGAGCCGTGGCACGCTGCAGCAGCGTGTCGTAGCCCTGCTTGGCCGTGGCCTTGGTCTCGTTCATGACCTGCTTGCCGTAGCTCGGAGCCAAGCGCACGCCCAGGTTGCAGATGATGGTCTCGTAGGCCGAGTCCGGCACGTTGGTCTGCTCGTCGATGCTGCCGTCCTGGGGGCTGGCCGGGATCGGGTAACCGAGCCGGATGCCCTTGCCGTTCCAGTCGGCCATCATGGCATCGAGCCTGCGCCTGGCAGACTCAAGCTGCTCCGGCTGCAGGTCGAAGACGTAGGACGCAAGGCCGATCTCCTCGAAGGCTGCATAGACGAACTGGCGCTTGCTGTATCCCATGTCATTCTCCTGATGTCTGCTGCGACAGCGCCGTCTCGATCAGGCCGGCCAGCTTCTTGTCGGACGTGCGCTTGTTGAATGGTATCGCCAGCTCGGTGGCTTTGGCCTCCAGCTCTGCACGAGTTGGTGGTGCGTTGTCTTCGATGACAGGCACAACAGGCTCAGGTGCGAATGCTGGCGCAGGCTTTTGCTTCTTGGCAGCCTTGACCATCGATGCGCGCCGTTCGACGGGCGGTTTCTGCTTCACAGGCGTGCGCCTGGGATTCTTGGACTTGCGACCCATCAGGTGGCGAGCTGCCAATGGTCCTGCTGCCTCGATGGCTGCCTCCAGCGTCATGTGCCAACCTGATGCCAGCTTGGCATCCAGTTGCGCCTGGCCATGCATCGGCATGGCGTCATAGGAATAGCGTGCGCGCTGGATCGATCCAGGAGCGCGATAGACGAGGCAGGGGAATGTGGTCATTTCTTGGCCTTCGGTTTCTTGGCGGTCTTGGCCGCGGCCTTGAATGCGGCCTCAGTTGGCGCGCCTTTGGTTCCAGGCTTGCGCATGCGGTCAGGCGTCTTGCCTGCAGCCTTCTGGCGCTCGATGCGCTCGCGCTTGGCGTGAATGTTGGCGTAGAGGCCGGCCTTCACTTCTTGGCCTTCTTCGGTGCTTTGCTGGGCTTTCCTGCTGCCTTGGCAGCCGTGCGCGCAGTGGACAGTGCCACAGCGACAGCCTGCTTTTGGGGCATGCCCTTCTTCATCTCCTTGGAGATGTTCTTCGAGATCGACTTCTGCGAATAGCCTTTGGTCAGTGGCATGTGTGTCTCCTTGGCAATGGGGGGGACCGAAGTCCCCCCACTCTTGCCATCAGCTTACTGGTTGAACAACAAGATGCCGGACATCTCGGGCTGCTTGTTCACAACACCGAACAGCGTGTCCAGACGATACTTGATCGTCATGCTGTCGATGTCGTAGAACTTCTGCATCACCACTTCGATGTTGTTGTCGGTGGTAGCGCGCATCACTGCGGTACCAGCGTCAGACGGAA
>Ga0209229_10000980_pt1 | contig 11742 bp, 16 predicted proteins | sample SanBayMetagenome_FD_187466 | JGI IMG/M metagenome (GOLD analysis project Ga0209229, IMG submission 187466) | Freshwater and sediment microbial communities from dead zone in Sandusky Bay, Ohio, USA (SPAdes) (version 2) | ecosystem: Environmental > Aquatic > Freshwater > Lentic > Sediment... | reverse complement strand
ATCTTCTCGATGGAGCAGGTCATTCAAATACCATGACTTGTCGCCATTTGCCCTTTCGATAGCAGGCCCATCCTCTCGGTGAAGCAAGCCGTCCTTGTACCACCACTTATCTCCCCAAACATCAACGATCACACCGTTTTTCATCTTCCGGCTCCTTTTGTTGCTTGTTTACCAGACGCTCTCTAATGGTACTATTTTAATTCGGGCAGCCTTGGTTATAGTGAGATTCCGAATGAACCAAATGCTTTACATTTTTAGCTTCGGAGCAGGTCGTTACATCACTGGGAATTTGAGTAGTAGTGTGAATTCGACCAGTCGGATGATACTGCAAGACGAGGACATTTCCCAAATTGCCGCAGGAAAAAAGAGATTCTTGGATTTCATCTTCTTCGTTTTGCCTTGAGTCGATGAGTTTACCATTTACTTCAATGACATATTGCTGCCAACCATAACGCTCGATCATGATTGAACGCATTTCATGACAATAAATTTCTTGTATCGCTTGAATTGTGATTTTATGAGGTTCCATCACAACGAATTCTGGCACAAGAACATCATAAAGCCACCATTCCTTATGGCCCTCTTGAGAAATATGAGCAGGCCCATCTTCCCGGTGCAAGCGTCCGTAGTTCCACCATTCTTCACTGAATTCACCCAAGTCGATTTTTCTACGGTCGATCATTGCGGGTTGACCTTCCCGATGCATCAGACCGTGATAATACCACGCTTGATAGGAGTCATCGGCTGTTTCGATGGCGGGACCGTCTACACGATGCAGTTTTCCACTCCACCACCATTCCTTCCGGCCATCCTTAAATTCTCTTGCAGGTCCATCTTCTCGGTGGAGTTTGCCATTCTGGTAATACTCGACTGTTCTGTTTTCAGCTAGGATTCTTACGTTTTTCATTTCAGGCTCCTTTTGGTTTACCAGACGCTCTCTACTAGTACGATCTCTTAAGTTCTGCCAATGACGTTGATCTTCTTGTCAGCTTTTCCTAGCCACTTTTGAGCGGCTTCGCAAGTTTTCCTCGATTTTGGAACGCCAAGCACAAATACACGACCCGTAGGACAAGTAACCACCAAACGATTGCCTAATTCACCGGCAGCAAACAGTGCTTCCTTGGTGTTTTCGATGGCATTATCTCTTGAGTCAAGGAGCTTTGCTTGACTGTCGACAAGATATTTTTGCCATCCATAACGCTCGATCATCAAACCACGAATTTCTGTGTTTGTCTGCTCCTCAATCAGTGCCAGAAAAACTTCGTCAGGCATTTGCTCTCGGTACTTGAGAGCCAAAACTAAATTGGCAGAAACTTCTTCGCCAAGAAGACACCACATCTTGTCACCATTCGCCCATTCAATAGCAGGCCCATCTTCCCGATGGTATCCATCATTTATGAGCCATGCCTTTCCTCCATCAGCATGTTCGATAGCAGGCCCATCTTCCCGATGGTATCCATCATTTATGAGCCATGCCTTTTCTCCATCAGCATGTTCGATAGCAGGCCCATCCTCCCGGTGACACTGGCCGTGCCGATACCATTCCCTATCGCCATTAACACGTTCTATAGCAGGCCCATCAACACGATGAAACTTGCCATTGAGATACCATTCCTTGGTGCCATCAGCTTTTACTACAGCAGGCCCATCTTCCCGATGCAAAAGTCCATTTTTATACCATTCCTTCAGTGCCAGGTATACCAAAACCTTTTCATTAACCTTCGTGTTTTTCATTTTCAGGCTCCTTTTTGTTTATCCCTCAAAAATGTTAAAAGAAAGAACGACTCTCAAAATGATTCTGGATTCGTCGCTCAGAAATGCAAGAAATAAACGCTTCAGCAGCGAGAGACGTTGAAGCATAATTCCCAACCGTCACAACGTCAGGCAGCGGTCCCTCGTCACGATAATTACCTGCCAGCGTTTCGTAATCGACGCACCAACTCGGCTTTTCGACGACCCTGCCGATGCCCTTGGTTTGCATTACGTCAGGCACGATGCGAACACCCCAAGACTCGCAAACAATCGTGTGTTCATTCGGGATTGTTTTGAGCACAACACCTGGCAGTAGTTCGCCCGCCGCCTCGACGATTTCATTTTTAAGTTCTTCAAAGTTTTCTTCATGAAACTTTTTAGCATCAGAAGGATCACAAGATTGAAAACGAAAAACGTCTCGATAATACACTCGGTGATGAACTCGCTTTCCATGTTCGTCCACCGCTACCACCATGTCATCACCGTCCTGCGACACAAAGTAAGCCATTTTAGAATAGCTAGGAAATTGAACCAAAACACGGTCACCGTTGTTCATGTGAATCCTTCCTAGAGACATCATCAGAATGATGAAGTATTCGTCAGAGTGACAAGAAGGTCAAGGGGGTATTTCTACCCCCCTGATCTTCTTGAAAGAAAGGGCTTGCAGTGCTGTTACAAACCCACCTGCACCTGGGGTGTCCATGTTGCAGTATGAACTCGGCAACGGTGGCTAGGACGAGCCGTGATTCGTCGCAGGGGACACGCCTTCAGTCTCTTCTCCAAAGACATGCCCCCTGCTCAGGAGGACGATTTGACGCTGTTACCAACCCACCTGCATCTGGGGTGTCCACGCTGCCAGACGAACTCGGCAACGGCGGCTAGGACGAGCCACCGATACCTTTAGCGGATCGGTGGCTTCTTGTCAACCCCGTTTAGCCAAGACGTTTCATAAATTTGGTCAGAGACGCCACCAGCACGTTCAAGCACGTTTTCACATCGTCAATTACCACGAAGTTCTGGGCACCGAAAATGTCGCGACCCCGTGCTTCCGAGAAGGCGTTGCAGATTCCTACGCCAAAAACAGAAATGCCCTGCTGACGGACCAGATTGATCGCCATTCTGCTATGCTCCACCGCATCAGGATAATTCCAGTTGTGCGTGGTCGGTTCGCCATCGGTCAAGACAAACATGACCTTGTTTTGCGCCTCTCGGTATTGGGTGATCATTTTGTCCGCGATGTGCCCGCAGGAAAAACCCAACGGAGTCCCACACCGAGTTCCGCCGACCGTGAGAGCGTGCATGTTTGAGTAGTTCTTCTCCTTGTAAACAATCGCTCCGATTTCAGATTCGTTATGCAGGGACGCCCAACCATACACCGAATAATCCACTTCGCGAATAGCTTTTAAGGCTTCGGCAAAAATAATTGCCAGTTTATTCGCTTCATGAATTTTGTAGCCGTCCATCGACCCAGATTGGTCGATCAGGAGACTGACTAGCCAACTCTTACGGGCCTTCAGCGTCTTGCGTTCATACAGACGATCAAAATCGTCCAATTTTACCTTGAACAACGAATTGTCATCCAAGTTACCCGATGGCAAGCCGTAGGTGGACATACTGCACTCGGTGTTCCGAAAACTGAAGCAACTCTGCACCGCGCGAATCACACTACGATTTTCGCGAACCAAGAGGTTGTAGTCGTCCACCATCGAAGGCTTAAACGCCGGTTCAATTCGCTTGTAAAAAACGCCTTCGAGCAAAGGATTCTTGATATTCGCCAAGCTGTCATTTTTTGTGACAGACTTTTTTTCGCCCTCCTCACGTTGGGGCTTGAGTTGCGCGGCATCACGGTCGCCGTCGATCATGCGGTTAGGATCGTAACTCTGATCGCCCACGAAAGGCCGCTGCTCTGGAGTAGACTGCGATTCGCCCGAGTGCGACAGAGTGTTGCCACCCTGAGCATTGTTTTGCTGATTCTGATCGGTGTCGCCTTGATCGTCCTGCTCCTGCTCCTGCTGCGGAATGTCACCCTGTCCCTGCTGACCGCCTCCCTGCTGCGTGTCGTCATCTTTCTCGTCGCCGCCCGTCTGATTGCCACCCGGTTGCGGCATCATAGACTCAGGCGGCAAAGTGTGCAGTTGGAGCATGTCATGCACCGTGTTCCGCAACTCGATTGCCCGATCAAGACGCTTGGCATCGCTAACAGACTCATTCAGCGTTTTTCTGACATACTCCTGTGCCTTATTCAGACGATCCACGAAGTCAGGATCGTCGAAATACTGCGAGAATTCAATTTGATCTTCATTCAACACATTGTAGCACAACATGCTGATGAGATTTTCGGCTAACTTAGCAGGATCACCGAATGCCCGGAAGATTTGGGACTTGTCGGCAAAAAAAGTTTGCTTCACCTGATCCACATAGCTTTGAAATCCGGGCCACTCCTTCGCGATCTCTGCGATGGACACCTGTTGCAAGTCGGTCAGAAAAATGTTCTGCGCATCGAGCATTTGCAACTTGGCAAAACGCTTTCCCAACGCCTTGGAAACGTGCCTGTGCATGTAGGAACACAACAGCACCTGCCCATTCAGAGCATCAGTCGCCGCAAAAAATTCATCCGACTCCGCTTTGTGGACTTGCCCCGTGTCGTTTTTCAGAACCGCAGGACTGATGTAAAGCACATTCGTCTCGAACGAATTGATGTTCGTTCCATCAGAAAACTTGACAGTCAAACGCTTCTCGCCGTTACCGTCACCAGCACTGTTGGCAATCAGGTTACTGGTCTTGTTCACTTCCCACAGCACATCGAGCAGAGTCTCCTTCTCTTGATTCTTTTTGCTGTCGAAAAAGGTGTGCTTGGAAAATCCCCCACGCAAGTAAGCACTGGTGCTGGTGACGGGGCGGTAATCCCACTTGCTCCACGGGCGGGGGGACATCCACGACGTTTCTTCCCCAGCAACGTCATCATCTTCGCGACCATCGTTCCACTTGTCCATGACCCATTTAGCCATTGCAAAACCCTCTCAAAAAAACATGTCCATTTAGTTAGATAGAACCGAACTTGCCCACCAGCAATTTGGCGAGACTCGACCGCTCACTACTGCTACCACCAAAGGACGAGTAGTGATTCAACAAAGTATAGTGGACCGACTTCGTTCCGGCAAGGCACAATCCCTTCGCGGCCTCAATAAGCATACGAGTTGAGATGGGCTTGCTGAAAGTATCTGCCCCCTGCTGATCGCACTTAGCCCGGACTTGCGTAGCGACTTCCACCAGCTTTTTCGCCGTGTCAAGATCCAAACCACTACGCATGGAAAGCACCTTGGCCTCATCGTTCTCGGTCAAAAAATTACATTCGACAACCATTCCGAAACGATCCGAAACAGCTTCGTCCAATGCCATAGTGCCGGTGAACTGGTTTCCTTCGTTGATCGCAGCCCAGAACGTGACTCCCGGTGCGCACTCGATAGTTCGATTTGCCTCTTCCAAATAGGTCGAACGTCGATGATCCAACAGCGGGATCAGCGTGTTGACAATCAGCGGACTCACACGATTCAACTCGTCCAACACGATGACCGCTCCCGGCGTCTCAATCATCTGGATGAATAGAGATTCATTCCAAACGATATTCTTGGTCGCCGGATCAATGGTGCGATACCCATACCAATCACGGGGTTCACGCACATTGGCACAATCCATCACCAATGCGGGCCGGTTGTTAATTGCCGCATAGTGCATTGCAAAACTGGTCTTTCCACAACCAGCAGGCCCAACCAGCCGAACATTGACCTGCTCGATAGCTGAACGCTTCAGCACCAGATCCATGACCCCTTGGTTGACACCATCCACGACGAAATGCTTGTCCACTTGCGGCACTCGATTTGGGCCGCTTTTGGGAGCCGGTTCAAACATCGACGTAACTACCGGAGCAGTCGCAGCATGATTCGCAGCCACAACCGGAGCCACAACCGGAGCCACAACCGGCTGCGACTGCATCACCGTGTGGTAAGTCGTCTGCAAACTCCCCATAGCCAACCGCTTCACGCGACTCTTGATTTGGGAATACATGAGCGGTTCGATGGGCGTGTTGTAGACCGCGACAAAATCCCGATACTCCTCGGAATCATACATGTCCTGATAGCTTGCGTTGATTCCATGCTTGTTGATGAAATTCTCGATGAAAAGGGTAGAACCATTCTTAGGACGAGCCATGACTAAATCTCCAAACTGAAAAGAAAAGTGAAACTGAACTACACCTGAATCATACCGCAAAGCAAACGATTGTCAATACCCTTGTCACCATTTGCTTTGTAATTTTGAAATCACGAAAGAAATTGTCGAGACGGTGAATAGTAGCATCGCAAAATTGTCTGTCAACATGCCATTTGCAAAAACGCTACATTTTTTGAGATTCCGCAAATTAAGTGTCCAATGAAGAGCTTTTTATGGCAATTCGTCAAATTCTTCAATAATTGTGTTTACATCCCGTTCAAATGAATCACAATCAAAAGTATCAGGAAGTCGCAATCGAATTTTGTCAAATTTGCCAGAATAACAGTGGAGGTCGGTCACATTAGTAAAATTACGTTGTTCTTTCGGCACTTCTTCCAATTCTCTTGATTTTTCTGTATGAATTGAACGCATCCACGAGTTAATTTTTTGAACATTCTCATGGACAATTTGGGTTTTATCATTCAATTCTGCAATGAGTTCGTTAAGTTTTTCCATTACATGAATCACAGCATTCTTTGAGTCTACCAAATTTGCTACCAAAGTATCCTTCTGCTTTTGTTCTTTTTCGCTCAAAAACGCGACGTATTCTCTTTCCGAACTCATGTTTTGCAACCTTTGTTAGAATCACAACGACCAGTAAAACGCAAACGATTTTTGGCAAATAGGCGATACCCGAATTCTAACATCGAAGCAACCAATGGCAACCGGGTTAGTAAAACTATTTTGGAAAACCCAACTGCAACGTACAGACGCCTGAAGACCTCAACTCCTTTAATCATTGTTCCATCAGGCAAACGACCTCTAATCTCTGCCATAAACTCATCGAAAGTTAGACCGTACACAGAAGGATCAAAACTAGAACTCGTTATGTCTGTGAAAACAATTTTTGATTCCTTGTCGAGCCTTTGGAGCAGAGCAATTTCTTTACTACACAGTGGACAGTCACCATCAAAGAATACTTCTATTTCTTTCATTTTTTTCCTTTACTTTGATGTGTAAACTGAAAAAGGAATGCCCATATTAACAGGCATTCCTTTCAGTGTTTTGTTTTTGTGCTAAAACGATCAGTAATTCATGGAGAAATCAAAATCTCCACCATCATCAGTGATTTCCCGCTCGCCACAACGACCACAAGTTTTCATCATTCTTCCTCTATGTGCCAGTAGTTATCACCAATTTCAATTTCGTTTCCATCTTGATCGACGATGTAAAAACCAATCGAACGGTCTAGAACCATTGACACAATTGCAGCCAAAGGTTTTTTCTTGATATGAAAAGAAATCTTCGGCTTTTTACCATCAACGACTTCCATTGCCATCCTACTCCTCAAAATCGTCATCCAGAGACATCAAGATCATCAAGCTAACAAAAACGAAGAAGGCTAACAGGGCGCAGAAGCTGATGATGAACACAAATTAATCCCTACATTTTTGGGTAAATTGCACTATACCACGATGTGCATTGCTCCTGATAATATCCGATTTGGTTCAGCGCGTTTTCCATTTTGTTGTAAAAGTCATACTGCCGGTAATCTAGCGAGAAATAAGGAGCTAGATCGCCACCATCATGACACACCACCAAGAAAGAATCATGACCATATCGCTCACCGCGATCAATCCACTCCTGTGGCGAATAAAAAGCCTTACAGCCTCCGCCACTAGGGTTTTTCACATCTTCTCGCAGGCACTCCAAAATTACCTGCGAGATTGCCTTCTGAATGGGATTCAAAGAATCATCAGCAAAATCACTCATCGGCATTTTCCTCCTCTTGCAATTCCTTTGTTGTCAGTCTTTTCACCCTCATAGGGGTCCAACCAGCCAGGAGCGTTTCAGCCAGCTTGATTGCCTTAAACGAGTTTCCTGCTTCCACGGGGAACGAGATAGTGCTTCCCGTGTTCTGCCTGACCATCACAACCGAATACTTCCGACCATCTGCCATCATTTTGTTCCTTCTTTACCATTTGCTCTTGAAATTGACTCGAAAACCCAAAGACTGCAATTCTTCTGGATTCTTGGGATTCAGAGCGATGTCCCCAACCGTTTCTAGTTCATAAGTCGGATGAACTTCGCCCTTGTCAATAATAACGCAGCCACAGAAAAAGACCAGAGCAAGTGCTGAAAAAAATCGCATTTGTCCCTCCTTAGACATGCTTTTCTTTAACATTTGAAAACAGAAGAAAAGGCCCACCGTGGCCGACATCCATCCGTGTATCTAGCGTGATAGATTCATCGGTCGGCTATTGGTGCAGAATCCAGCTTTTGTGAGCAGTCTCGCAACTTCACGATAAGAACTGTCCAAATTCTCGATCATGCCGGTGTCGATCAAATGCTGAAAGAAAAGAACAATTTGATCGTCAGACATTTTGCCTAACTGATAATCAACAAAATCATCAGAAATGCCCATCTCTTTTTTCCCTGTTTGAGATTCTGGACAAAAAAGCGTTTGGAAATAGGCCGACTAGGATTTGAACCTAGAACCAACAAATTATGAGTTTGCTGCTCTAACCTGATTGAGCTACCGGCCCATTTCTAAACGCTCTACCGCTGACAAAATGTTCTTCTTGGCAAACTTCTCAAGAGAAATCTTTTGGGCGATCATTTCTGGAACAATAACTGATCTTACCCAATTTCGCCTACTCCCTTTAAGAAAGCTGTTAGACTCATCTTCCACAGTATAACGAATCCAATCGTTCCTTTCAAGATACTCAAAAAAATCTTTTTTTCTTGAAAGCAAAAAAGGATGGATCAAACGAAAATTAGGAAAATCGCTCCAGAGAGGAATTGGAGTGTGTTCCGCGTGACCCCGAAAACAATTCAAAAGGTAACCCTCGACCCAATCATTCAAATGGTGAGCGGTAAGAATTGAGCCTCCAACCTTCGCATAAAAGGCTAGTCGAGCTTCCCTGCAATCCTGTTCAGTCTTTAAACCGCATCCACTTTCATGTAATCCACTTAAATTAAAGTCATCACACAACTTCAAAAATTGATTCAACATCTCATCGTTCTGTGGTCGCAAACCATGGTTGAAATGTACAGGTGTTATTTGATAACCATTATTCTTTAGCCAAAAGAAAGCGGCAAGACTGTCCACGCCCATCGACAAAGCAACAAAATACGGTCTACTCCTGTCCAACAACTCGCCAATAACCCTGATCATTTGGAATTCTCATTTGTATTAAAAAAATTCTCTGATAAATTCCACTTTCTGCTGGTAAGAAAACAACATAGGCGGAAACTCTACAGGCAATTCATGAAACGATGAACGATCAACAGGCAGAATTTCTCTCACCTTCTCGATGATTCTTGTGTAGTAAAACTGCTCCTTGTCTGCCAGTTTTGATTGAATGTTGTCATTCATGCTTCTGTCTAAAATTTGTACATCACTTGCAAAACTACACCAGAATGTAATCTCGCCTTCTTGATGTAGTTTCAGCATCTCGAATTCAGAAAGAAGATCCTCGCCAAGAAGCTGTTCTTCATCGTACCGCATTCTAGTGGCTAATTTTCTGGAGTAAAAAATATGTCCACCAAGATTTCGGCAAGCCCAGTGTCCTTCAGAAAACATCGCGTGAGGACCGGGACCGTAGATGTATTTTAATGAGAAAATGTTGTTTCCCCACAACAATCCCCACAGGTCATCTTTGATGTGCAGATAATGCTCAAGCTCCCTGTTGACCACGGTGTCGCCCGGTTTGACGATCAGAATGTCAGTGCCTGGATGCCTTACCAAGTGTCTCTCAATTTGCTGCATCGAGGTTGGATACCACACATCATCTCCGTCAAGAATCGAACAACCATCATAATCAGAATTCAAAAAGAAATCCAAAATGGAATTCTTTCCCCTTGGTGCAGTACCATTCGATCTAGTTATCTTATATTTAACATCGTTGAATTCACACCACTCAGCGAACGAATGTACGAAATGGTTATCGAGAGAATTAATGATAACTACAATATCGACATCCAAGGTCTTCGTCGGAAATTGGTGTTGGCAGCTTCTGACGCACCTGATTGCTCTGGGCATATCTCTACTGACCAACGGACACATCACAATTCGCATAAAGTAACCCCTTCAGAAATTTCTTATCTTGCTTACCAATTACTTTAGCTATTGGCAAATCATTTTCCAACAAAATAAACGTCGGATATTTGTCGATTTTATACCGAATGAGTAATTCCCGATTTTGATCTCCGTCTATGATCTCTATCGGATCACCCTCATTTACCATTTCCTGCCAAAAATAATCACTAAAACGACATGGCAAACACCAATCTGCTGTAAAAATCAATAGCTTTTTATTTGACATAGTATTCCTTTACCAAAAAAAAAGGCACAGTAAGAAATCTTACTGTGCCAGAAAGAATTTTGCAAGACCGAAGGTGCTTACGCAGACTTTCGTGGACGACCTCGGCGTGCGCCATCAGCCACCAGAGTCTTTTTTGGGCGACCTGGACCGGCCTTCTTGATGATCTTCGCCTTGGGCTTCGTCTTGGACTTCTGCGAATTTGACTTCACAGGCTTGCCAACTGCCTTATCGAACTCATTTAGCGAGTCCACTGTAAAGTTCAGACCCTTGTTAGCAGGGCGACCCGGCGACAGCATGACGGCTTCACCTGTAAGTTCATCACTTCGTCGAACATACTTGCTCAACGTCACCTGCGAAATTTCCAGCTTTCGCAGCTTCCCATTGATCTTGATGCCCTTCTCACGCAGGAACTTACACCCTGCTCGAAGACCCATGGTACGAACGATTTCCTTGAAAATACGCACATGCACCGCACCATACTTCTCAGGACGACCCGGACCAGAATTCACATTGGCAATCATTTGAACACCTCTAAAAATCTAAACAATTTTGTGACACAAGAATTTGCAAAGAAAAAAGTTCTGATTTTCCTTGCTAGTTAAATTCATCCTGAACTGGCTTATTGTGACATATTTTGCTTCATCTTGTTCCCCTTTTGATTCTGATTTGTTTCCCTTGTTACAAGCGAACCCGTCTCTGAGTTCGCTGTTTAACAGACTTTTTTTTTCTTGACCTAACTCATCCTAACACCTTTTCAGATGTCGTCAAGCACTAATTTGAAAAACCAGAGAAATTTTTTCTAGTTTACTCGGATTTCCTAAGTTAAACCACAGGACGATTCATTCTAGATTTCAAAAGGTCAAGAATTGCCGCCTGAGATTCTTTTCCTTCCCAAGCTCCCTGATTATCCCACAGAATCACATTGCAGCCTTGATCCAAACAAAACTGCATCTGCTCTGTAAAATCTTTGTAGGGGATCAACTTGCCAGCATACACCTCTTTGCTCGGGACGTAGTAACGAGGCCATAAGTAACAGTAAACAGGCAAATCAAACTTCTTGGCCTGGTCAATATTCGCCTTCGCAAACTTCATCCACTCTGAATGATTGTTGTTCAAAGTATACAAACTAGGAGCAACAAAGTCCAGATGTTGCTTCATCATTGTGATAGAAACTGCCGTGCAATCATTCCATACCGTCTGTGTCTTAGCATCTTGATAAGACCAGTAATCACGATAAGGAAACATTGCATAATAGCCAAGTGGAGTTCCCTCCGGCAAATTCTCTCGCCAAATCGTTATAGCCTTCGTCAACTCCCTGTAACCTGAAGCAGCAGAACCAAAAGTATGATTAATACCAAAAAAGAAATGCTCAATGTCCAAAACAAATAACGAATGAGGTTCTGTGTTGTAATACTGAGGGATCACTTTTTTGATCCATGACTCACTTACAGGG